>Ga0268283_1001660_pt1 | contig 10574 bp, 7 predicted proteins | sample saktaG_13_FD_190140 | JGI IMG/M metagenome (GOLD analysis project Ga0268283, IMG submission 190140) | Saline water microbial communities from Sakinaw Lake, British Columbia, Canada - sak_2013_06_06_36m | ecosystem: Environmental > Aquatic > Non-marine Saline and Alkaline > Saline ... | reverse complement strand
TCTATAGCGAGGGCCGCACCCGTGAACCAACGCACAATGTCGTTACGTCCGAACAAGAACGAAATCGCTTTTGTCTTAGCGATCAGGATGTTTTAACCCTCGCCGACTATGCAATCAAAATTGAAAACCATTACAGTGCCAAAGCAGGCCAAGCCAAACCCATGGATATGGAATGGGCAAAAGACGGCCTTGATGGCACACTGTATATTGTTCAGGCACGTCCGGAAACCGTTGTATCACAATTAAGCGGCATGCTACTGGAACAATACACCCTAAAAAGCAAAGCCACGCCCATAGTCACCGGTCATTCGGTTGGCAGTAAAATTGCCACGGGTAATGCACGTATTATTGAGAACGTTGGTCAACTAGGCAGCTTTAAAGCCGGTGATGTATTGGTTGCCGATATTACAACACCCGATTGGGAACCGGTGATGAAAATTGCCTCAGCCATCGTCACCAATCGTGGCGGTCGCACTTGCCATGCTGCCATCATCTCACGAGAACTGGGCGTACCTGCGGTCGTCGGTTGTGATAATGCCACCACAACCATTAAAAACAATTCACCAATCACCGTATCCTGTGCCGAAGGTGATAAGGGCAAAGTCTATGACGGTATTCTTGATTTTGAAATACAAACTACCGATTTATCAGGCCTAAAACGTCCAAAGACCAAGATTATGCTTAATCTTGGCAACCCGGAACTGGCCTTTAAAACCAGCTTTTTGCCCAATGACGGCGTTGGCTTGGCACGTATGGAATTTATTATTACCGAAACTATCAAAGCGCATCCAATGGCCTTGATACACCCAGAACTTGTGCAGGATGCAGACGAACTTGAGCAGCTTAATGAATTGACGCGCCACTACAAAAAGCCCGAAGACTTTTTTATCCAGCGCTTGTCAGAAGGCGTCGGCACCATTGCTGCCGCCTTTTATCCCAAACCTGTCGTGGTAAGAATGTCCGATTTTAAAACCAATGAATACGCGACCTTATTGGGGGGGCGTTGGTTTGAATTTGATGAAGCCAATCCCATGATCGGTTTTCGCGGCGCATCCCGTTATACCCATCCGGCCTATGCAGAAGGCTTTGCGCTCGAATGCGCTGCCATGAAACGGGTGCGTGATGTCATGGGATTAACCAATGTCATTTTAATGATTCCGTTTTGCCGACGTGTCCAGGAAGCACAAAAGGTACTCGATTACATGGCAAAACTGGGCTTGAAACGCGGTGAAAACGGCCTGGAAATCTATGTGATGTGTGAAATTCCCAATAACGTCATCTCGATTGATGCCTTTTCACAATATTTTGACGGCTTTTCCATCGGCTCCAATGATCTGACTCAATTGACCTTAGGCGTCGACCGCGATTCCGCCATCCTCGCCGAAGACTTTGACGAACGCGACCCCGGCGTTAAAGAAATGATAAGGCTGGCCGTAGAAGGCTCAAAACGCAATGGTAAACATTGCGGCTTATGCGGCCAAGCACCCTCTGATTATCCCGAAATGGCAGAATTTTTGGTAGAAATCGGCATAGGCTCCATGAGCTTAAACCCTGATACCGTGCTGCAAACAACCCAACGGGTCCTGGAAACCGAAAAGCGCTTGGGTCGGGTTTAGCCGAATAGGAAAACATGCGAAAATAAGTAAAAAACTTTACCATTACATTTTATACCAACGTTCTTAGAGCCGCTGTTAATTAGCGGCTCTAAAGGGCTTAACCAACCCAAGCTAGTTTAAGCCTTGCCTAACGTGATTACCCAGGCAAATCGACTAAAAACGCTTTAAAACGCATGCAGTTGTTTTTATAGCGACCGAAACCCATCGATTTGCTTAAGCTTTTTCTATAAAACCTTAAGAAATTTACCTGATTGCTGTAGGAATTATGTTAATTCCTTAAGGTATTTGTACTATTCCTTGAGGAATTTACATAATTTCTTAAGGAATAGTTGTATTCCTTAAGAAATGAACAAAATCGCTTGAGGTATTAGTACTTTTATTTAAGCAATTAATAAAATACCTTGAGGTATTTGTATTATTCCTTAAGGAATTAACACAATTCCTTAAGCTATTAACTAAACTCCTTAAGGTATTGGCACTATTCCTTGAGGAATTAGTATTATTCTTTAAGGAATAAACTGAATCGCTTGAGGCATTTGTATGATTTCTTGATAAATCAACCAATTAACTCAATGTTTTTTGCATTTCACAGGCGCTATTATGCTTTTTTTTAAGCTTGCTACCTGTTTTTACAGCTTTTTTAAACAGTGTTTTCAGCTAAAAAATCATTTTTTAGGTGTTCTTATCCGTCTTTAAACGAAATTATCCAATCACTACTAAAAATTGTAGCTTTTGAAGCGGTTTTATGGTCTTCTGTAGGCCTTTACTGTCTTAATCATTAACCTTTTAATGCCCACTAACACCCTTTTCTCTTTCGGCATGCCAGCGTTACGTCTGTTGTCTGCGTTCCTATTGATTATGCTCACGACTCATGCCCGAAGCGGCGAAGCGCCTAACGATTTGTTTAGCCAAATTTTGTCTTTGCAAAGCCAGATGAAGATTAAAATTACCGGTATGGAGAGAATCCAAAACGAAGAAAAAGTGATTACTCGCGGCAATCCGGAACAACAAATTGAGCAGTTGTTAGCGTCGTTTAATCATATTATTACGCGAGATGCCCAAGGGCAAATTGAGCGAATTGTTATTGTTAATAAAAAACAAAAAACTGAAATCGAGCGTATTGTTTTGCCTACGACTCACCAAGGTAACCATTTTATGGTGTCCGTTGCGCTATCGGGAGATGGCAGTATTTGGCAAACAGTCGATATGATTATCGACACAGGTGCGGATTTGGTGGTTTTACCAGAATCCATGATCGCCCAATTAGGCCTGACGAATAGCACCTTTACTCACCAAAAAATGCAAACGGCTAATGGGACAACTGATGCAAAAATTGGTAAGTTGCAAACCATTAAAATTGCCGGTGAAACGGTTGAAAACGTAGAAGTGGCTTTTATTGCCGATCATCTTTTAGGTAAAAACAAATTATTGGGCATGAGTGTCTTAGGGCGTTATCAATTAAATATTGATGATACGAGCCAAGTCATCACACTATTTAAAAAATAAAGCGCGACCGTTATTTAATTAAAAACAGACTTGCCAGCCCGAGGAATATAAAAAATCCCATTGAGTCGGTAACGGCCGTTAAAATAACGCTGGTACCCACGGCCGGGTCTTTACCAAACTTATGCCGAAGCAAAGGAATACTCAGCCCTACCACCACGGCAACCAGCAAATTTATAAACATGGCGGTTGCCATTACAATGGATAGCGCCACATCCCGGTACAGCAACATACTTAATAAGCCCATGATTAAGCCGATAAAAGTTCCGTTGATTAGAGCTAGTGTGAGTTCTTTTTTTATCAAATGACTAATATTACTCGAGTTAATTTGTCCCAACGCTAAGGAACGAATAATCAGCATACTGGTTTGATTGCCGGTATTACCACCCATTGCGGCAATAATCGGCATTAAAGATGCCAAGGCCACAATTTGCAAAATAATATCTTCAAAGACACCAATGATACGTGTTGAAGCAAAGGCGGTTACTATGTTGATTAATAGCCAGCCCCAGCGGTTTCTGGCACTTTTCCAGACGCTGGCAAACAAGTCTTCTTCTTCACCAACACCGGCTTGGGTTAGCAAGTCGTCATCGACTTTCTCACGGATAAAATCCAGTATATTATCCACACAAAGCCGTCCCTGTAACCTGCCTTCGCTATCAACAACCGGTGCTGAAATCAGATCATAGCGCTCAAATGCGCGTGCGGCTTCTGCAGCGTCTTGATCAATTTGAAAGCGAATAAAATCAGTCACCATGACATCGGCCACTTGCTGTGCAGGCAGGTGTGTTAACAGCCGTTGCAAGGGTAATATGCCCTGCACTTTATCATGCTGATCGACCACAAAGAGCTTGTCGGTGTGGCTGGGTAATTTGCCCAGTTTTCGAATATAGGCAATAATTGCTTTTAGGTTTAGGTCATCCCGAATGGTGATCATGCCAAAATCCATCAGGGCCCCCACCTGATTGTCTTGATAAGACAAAATGGCATTTAGATGATTGCGCTCCATGCTGTTGAGCGAGCGCAAAATCTTTAGCATGGTTCTTTTGGGGATATCCGCAGCCAGATCCGCAATTTCATCGGTATTTAAAGTACCGGCAACGGTGGCCAGTTCTTCCGCTTCCATCCCGGAAATAAGCGTTTGTCGAACCGCATCCGATACTTCCAACAATACTTGTCCGTCATGTTGGATATTAATGGCATCCCATGCTGCCATCCGTTGCTCTAAAGGCAGGGATTCAAGAATAAAGGCGCTGTCAGCAGGATGTAAATGTGCGAATTTTTCTTGGAGACGGGCCTGATGTTGGTTTTGCAACATCGCCTCAACCAACTCGTGGTTAGCACTCGGGCCTCTTTGAACCAGTGATTTTTCTAATTCCTGCTTTTCCAGCAAGGTAATAATGTCCTGTAACTTCTCTTCCAAGAACTGTACTGAATTAATTTTTTCAGAAGATTGCATAGGTCATCACTCTTAAATGATTTTTTATTTTTTATCTACGCCAAGGATAAAGCAAAAGTATGCTGGCTTTATTACAAACCCGATTTATTAACCTTCATAAATCTTAAACAATTCTAACAAACAGCTTGGCATTACTTAACAACCGCCTAAATCAGAACCATATTATCCCGATGTATCATTTCCGAATCATTGGCATAACCCAAAATTTTCTCAAATTCCGAGCTGCATTTTCCTGCTATTAGTTGGGCGTCAAGCTTGCCATAATTAACTAATCCACGAGCTACTTCTGTACCACTTTCATTGATACAAGAGACCAGTTCACCTCGCTCAAACTGCCCGAGTACTGATTTGACACCCACGGCCAACAGGCTTTTACCATCACGTTGTAATACTTTAACGGCGCCGGCATCCAAAACCAGTTGGCCTTTAACTTGCAACTGTCCGGCTAGCCAGCGTTTTCTTGCAACCAGTGGTTCGATATCCGGCAAAAAGTAAGTACCGAGATCAACACCAGCAATCACTTTTGTTAGTACCTCATCCACTACGCCAGCGGCAACAACGGTGGCGGCACCCGATCTGGCAGCCAAGCGTGCCGCCCGCACTTTAGTGGACATACCGCCTTTACCCAATCCGCTACGACTATCACCGGCCATTTTATCCAGTCTGTCGTCGTTAACACTAATCTCGGAAATGAGTTGTGCATCAGGATACAAGCCGGGGTCACCGGTAAACAAGCCTTGTTGATCGGTCAATATGATTAATAAGTCCGCTTCAACTAAATTGGCAACCAAAGCCGCCAGGGTGTCATTATCGCCAAAGCGAATTTCTTCTGTGGCAACGGTATCATTTTCATTGATAACCGGTACTACGCCAAATTTTAGCAAGGTCAACAACGTGCTTCGTGCATTCAAATAACGTTGTCGGTTAGACAAGTCATCATGGGTCAACAAGACTTGCGACGCATTTAAGCCATGTTGCTGAAAATTATCATCAAAAACACGCACCAAGCCCATTTGCCCAACTGAAGCGGCGGCTTGTAACTCATGCAAAAGGGTCGGCCTTACTTTCAGGCCCAAACGGCTCATACCTTCTGCAACCGAGCCTGAGGAAACCAAAATAACATCACAGCATTGCTGCCTTAAGCCGGCCATTTGCTTAACCCAAGCGGCAATTGCAACTTTATCGAGCCCTTGTCCGCCTTTAGTGAGTAAAGAACTGCCTATCTTTACAACAACTCGCTTAACTTTTGCAAAATCATTCCTGCTCACTATCTTTCCGCCGCTCTGCTTCCAAAAAGTTCATTATCGCAAACATTAACTCTCTTGTACCATTGCCATTAATCGCTGCAATTCTAAAAACCGGTCCTTTCCAGCCTAAGTCTTCAACAATCGCTTCGCAACGCTCATCAATTTCATCATAGGGCAAGCGATCAATTTTATTAAGCACCAACCAACGCGGTTTATTAGCTAAATCATCACTCCATTTTTCAACTTCATGGATAATTTTTCTGGCGGCTTCTACGGGCGTGTCCATACTTTCATAAGGGGCGACATCAATCAGATGCAATAACAAGCCGGTTCGTGATAAATGCTTAAGAAATTGTAAACCTAAACCCGCACCTTCGGCCGCTCCTTCAATAACACCGGGAATATCGGCAATAACAAAACTGCGTAATTCATCAACGCTCACGACACCCAAGTTGGGGTGTAAGGTCGTAAAAGGATAATCGGCTACTTTAGGTGTTGCTGATGAAACCGAACGTATCAAGCTGGATTTACCGGCGTTAGGCATCCCCAACAAACCGACATCGGCTATCAATGTTAATTCTAAAATAAGTAAACGATGCTCACCTTCGGAGCCTTTGCTGGCTTTTTGTGGCGCTCTGTTGATACTACTTTTAAATCGGGTATTACCCAAGCCATGAAAGCCGCCGGAAGCCACCAATAAGGTTTCGCCAATTGTGGTTAAATCGCCGATGACTTCGCCGGTTTCTTTATCGGATACTTTTGTTCCCAACGGGACAGGTACAAAGCAATCTTCACCCTTTCTACCGGTACAATTACGACTCATACCATTTTGTCCACGTTGCGCTCTGTGCACAGCATGATATCTAAAATCTACCAGGGTATTAACATTCTCGACAGCAACAAGGTAAACGCTTCCACCATCACCGCCATCACCACCATCGGGGCCACCCATAGGAATATATTTCTCACGTCGAAAGCCAATCGTGCCATTACCACCATCACCTGCTTCAACACGAACTTCCGCTTCGTCAACAAATCTCATAACTTACACGCCACACTTAAAAACCAACCGATAAAAACAAAAAAAGCCCCGTCATAAAGGACGGAGCTTTTTTAAGGCGCCGAGTTACACTAAGATAACCCGACTTTCATAGCTATTAACTACAATCAAACTATAAGTTTTATGCAGCAACAATACTGATAAATTTACGGTTTTTAGGACCTTTAACTTCAAAAGTCACTCTACCATCTGCCGTAGCAAATAAGGTATGATCTTTTCCACAACCTACATTAACGCCTGGATGAAATTTTGTTCCACGTTGACGAACAATAATGTTTCCGGCTGTTACCAACTCACCACCAAAACGCTTAACACCTAAACGCTTTGCGTTAGAATCACGACCGTTACGGGTACTACCACCAGCTTTCTTATGAGCCATCTATATAACTCCTTATCTTAAGCAGAAATGCCAGTAATCTGGATTTCTGTATAGTATTGACGATGCCCCATTTGTTTCATATGGTGTTTACGTCTTCTGAATTTAATGATCTTTATTTTATCGTGTCTGCCTTGAGACAAAACGGTAGCTGTAACCTTGCCGCCTTCAATAAAAGGTAAGCCGATTTTAACATCATCGTCTGATTGAATCATAAGCACTTTGTCAAATTCAATGATGTCGCCTGTGCCCAGCTCCAACTTTTCTATTTTTAAGTAAGTACCTTCTTCTACGCGGTACTGTTTACCACCTGTTTGAATTACCGCATACATCTGAGCAAGCTCCATCAAGCATTAATCTGTTATAAATTTAACTGACAATTATATTTTTTTAAATGAATGTAGTCAATCAAAAGTTTACTCCACTCCAGTAAACTTTACTATAAGTGGCGCTATAAGAAAGCAATCCATACCAGATTCTTTATTTAATACCTTGGGCAGTTGGCTTTCTATTGGGTTATAATACCGCAAAATACTTATAATTTATAATTATGACCATGAAAAACAACCCCAACTTACAAGCCGCCCTTTAATTCCATGGCACCGAACTCACAGTCTCTCTCGAACACATTAGCGCCCATTGATTTTGATCTCATCAAAAACTTAACCGCTACCGAAGCCAAAGCGGTAGATCAGCTTATTATTAATGAGTTAAGTTCTGATGTTATTCTTATCAATCAAATGGGGCATTATATTGTCGGTAATGGCGGCAAAAGATTACGTCCCATGTTGTTGCTGCTTGCCGCAAAAGCGCTAGGTGGTGTTAATGACAACCATTTGATACTGGCTGCCGTGATTGAGTTTATCCATACAGCAACACTGTTACATGACGATGTGGTAGATGAGTCTGATCTTAGGCGCGGTAAAGAATCTGCCAATGTAGTCTGGGGAAATGCTGCGAGTGTATTGGTAGGCGACTACCTGTATTCAAGCGCGTTTGAAATGATGGTACGCACCGGCAATATGCGTGTGATGGAAATTCTTTCTAAAACAACGACAGCGATTGCCGAGGGCGAAGTCCTGCAACTGTTAAATTGCAACAATCCTGAAACAACAGAAGCCAAATATCTGGAAGTTATTGCCAGAAAAACCGCCATTTTATTCAGCGCAGCAACTCGTTTAAGCGCCGTTATGGTAGGCGCTCCTTCTGAAATAGAAGAAAGTTTGGCAAAGTACGGACAACACCTGGGAATTGCTTTTCAATTAATTGATGATGTTCTTGATTACAAAGCCAGCCAAGAAGATTTGGGCAAAAACCTTGGCGATGATCTTGCCGAAGGAAAACCAACCCTACCGCTGATTTATGCCATTCAAAAAGGCACAAAGGAAGAAGCAAAAATAATCATTGATGCTATTAAAAATGGTAATCGTGAGGCTTTTCATGAGGTTTACGCGATCGTACAAAACACTCAAGCGATTGTTTACACCGAGCAACGTGCAGATGAAGAAGCTGAAAAAGCGATTAATGCCCTCAACCTATTACCCGCTTCGGAATATAAAGAAGCTTTAACGTTACTGGCAAAATTCTCTGTTCAGAGAAATCATTAAATTTAATCCCACCTCATAAGAATACTGAGCGTTGTCAGCCGCCAAGACTGACAACTGTTAGCGCTAATAATCAGGTCATTAATATCAAAGCCGCTTGATTTACATTATCCTGCAAAAACTGTTCCGCTACCCCAAACCCCCGCAAAGTATTGCAACACAACTACCAAAGTTCCTGCGCCGCCGAATGACCGTAACAATGGCAATTCGTACCAAGGCCTGAAGGCACCTTCCCGCAACATCATGATTCGTTCAATCTCTGCCTCTATGCGCTTCATGGCATATTCATCAGGATTAATTCGATTACGCTGCACACTGATTTTTCCGTTTAGCTGAACAATTGCTTTTGTCCGTGCACGCTTGGCACCTCGCTGTAAAAATAGCTCTGCGGAGATGGCATACATTAGCAAGCTGACAAATACTAACTCCAGCCCCCATGGTAAATCCCAATCATCTATGACCGGACTGCGCGCCAACACCAACAGAAAAATACACACCACCGGCCCCCAGATAAGTGGCTGTAGTGTCTTGGTTAAACAAGAAACCAATTTAATATCCAGCCAATCCGACACACATTCCTGCGCAACTTTATTATCCCGAATTGCCCAATTGATGGCATTTTTGTTCCATAAACTTGGTTTCGCCGATAAATTATCAATAAGCCTTTCACAAAGACGCGCATTTTCGACGACCCATAAGGTCAACATAATGGTAAAAAAAACCGCTACGCCTAAAATCCCGATATGCAATTGCAAGGCAACTTCGCCCCGCACCGGCGTGCTAGGAAAACCACTCAAAACCATGACTAAAAAGGCAACTGCAAAAAACACGAGCCCATGTAGCAGGACTCGTTCAAGCGGGCCTGGAAAGCGAAAGTAACCCAGATACTTTTTCCACAACTCATTAGGAGACACCGCAACCGCCTCATCCACTTTCCAACTTCCAATAAAGAGCACCTCTCCAGTTGCAACCTTGGTTTGATCATGCTGAGGCAAGGCAAAACAAGATTTCTGGCCACCTGGCGGCACTTGTAAAACGGCCTGCATAGCTATGATTCGTTTATGCCCCCAAACAAAGAACCCAAGAGCAAACAGGAAAGCCGATAAGCGCAACAATTGACTGGGCCAAGCACTCACGCCTTCCAGCCAATAAAAAGGCTCTGCATCGAACTTGGTCATGTAATCATTCCAAAGCTCGGTTAACCAGTATGCAAGACTAAGGAAAACAACACTCATTCCCATCACTAAATATGGATGTGACTTACTGTAGTTAAATAATTGCTGGGCCTGCTTTCGAACCTGCCAACTAACAAAGGTAAGCATTATCACCACCATCATTACAGACGAAGTGATTGCTATCATGCCGCCAACTGTCCACTTAAGGTGGGAAGTGGGGAATATCTGTGGATGTACTTTTTCGTTAAACATAGGCAATTCATTTTCTATCTCATTTTCTATCAAAGAGAGCGAAAGGTTTTTACCCTTGTTTGTTTTCTGTGCGAACAACTGTGAAAGTGAATCCGTTAGACACCCCGACCAATTGGTCACGGAACATTGCGGCTCGCTGGCATCATCCCCTCGCGTCTGTAGGAAGTCATCTTCAGACGTTGGTAAGGGTATCATCCTACTTCGCCCAACCTCGAACAGAAGCGGAGCAGGCCTTCTTATTCCTACTGCAGTAGCCGAATCATTATTAAGCACCCACCGAGT
>Ga0268283_1001658_pt1 | contig 10578 bp, 4 predicted proteins | sample saktaG_13_FD_190140 | JGI IMG/M metagenome (GOLD analysis project Ga0268283, IMG submission 190140) | Saline water microbial communities from Sakinaw Lake, British Columbia, Canada - sak_2013_06_06_36m | ecosystem: Environmental > Aquatic > Non-marine Saline and Alkaline > Saline ... | reverse complement strand
TGGTGGATATGCGATTTACTGGGAAGGAATCGATAATGATAATGATGGATTTATTAATGAAGATGCTAAAGGAGGAACTGATATTAACCGAAACTTTATGCATGAATATCCTTATTTCAAGGATGACGCAGGACGATACATGGTAAGTGAAAATGAGTCAATAGCACTTATGCAATGGATTATTAAACATAGAAACATTGCCATTATGCTAAACTTTGGTGAAAGTGATAACCTTATTATTCCCCCGGGAACAAAAGGGACGTTAAGTTCAGATAAAGGTATTGACCAGATTAATATTGCAAATGAAAGCTATTCAGGTGCTGGCAAGGTTGGAATAGTTAATACTGAGGCTTCAGGAAGATTTGGTATGTTCAGAATGGGTAGAGGTAATCCCGATCAACAAACCGCTCAACCTACTGGCAGACAAAGACCTGTTGTAAATGCTGTAACTACCTTTAATCTGGCAGATTTGGAATATTTCAAAAAAGCAGGAGATATGTACAAAGAGTTAACCGGCATCAAAACACAACCGCCATTAAGAGATCCAAAAGGTGCATTTTTTCAATATGGATATTTTCAGTATGGTGTACTTTCATTTTCTACTCCCGGCTGGGGTATTGATGTAGCAGAAAATGCAACTGAAGAAAGAAGAAGACCAGCTGGCGATGAAAGAGGAACTACTCCTCCGGCTGCAACACCAGGAAGAGGTACCAGAGGTGCAGGAGCTAATTTTGCAATGCCTATATCCGGTAATTCTGAAACCTCAGGAATTGACAAAAAATATCTTGATTGGATGGATAAAAACAATATTAAGGGTTTTGTTGACTGGCAAAAATTTACTCATCCGGTACTTGGAGAGGTTGAAATTGGTGGGTTCACACCTTATGAGATAAATAATCCGCCTGCATCTAAAATTGTCGAATTAGGTGATGCTCATGCAAAATTCGCAGTAAAGTTATCCGGTTTATATGCAAAAGTTAAAATTGCCAAAACCGAAGTGATTAATCATGGAGGTGGAATCTTCAGGATAAAAGCCGAAGTGGAAAACGAAGGATTTCTTCCGACCGCTTTGAACCAGGGTGTAACATCCAGGTCAGTAAGCCCTACAATGGTGCAGTTGGGGGTTAAACCTGAAGCAATTATCTCGGGAAATTCAAAAACCAATTTCTTTCAGGCACTAGCAGGTTCAGGTATGCGACAAAAATATGAATGGCTGATCAAAGGAAAAGCAGGTGATAAAATAGAACTGAAGGTGGTTGCTCAAAAAGCAGGTTCTGATAAGCTTATTATTGACCTGAAATAATTGAAGTATTAATAAATTCAAAATGGAGGAAATAAAAGTGAAAACTATATATAAAACCTTAGCTTGTGCATTTGTCGTTATGATGTTAACGACTGTTGTTTCACCTGTATCCTATGGCCAGAAATCTGCCTCAGATCCCCAATTCAAGGTTAAGCTTGATTTTGACCGCTGGCATGATGTGAATGAATTATGGAGTGACCTGAAAAGGCTTGAAACGGCTTTTCCAAAATTCCTTAAAGTGGGATCCGTTGGAAAATCACATGACGGACAGGAAATAATGTACATGACAATTAATAATCCTGAAACCGGACCCGAATTGAGTAAAGCGGCAATGTATATTGATGCCAATATTCATGGTAACGAAATACAAGGAAGTGAAATTTGTTTGTACACCATTTGGTATCTGATGGAGAACTATGGAAGGATAGATAAAATCACCCAACTTGTCAATGAAAGAGTTTTTTATATCTTTCCTACAGTGAACCCCGACGGACATCAGTACTTTATGGAAGGTGACGGAGGAGGAGCACGATCAGGTCATGTTCCTGTTGATGATGATAATGACGGTTTATTTGATGAAGACGGACCAAACGACCTTAACGGGAACGGAGTGATTGAACAAATAAGAAAGTATGTACCCGGAAAAGGAAATATGCGAATCAGCGCAAGGGATAATAGAATATTGGAGCCTGTAGGTTTTGGAGAAACCGGTGACTATATAATTCTTGGAACTGAAGGAATTGATGATGACGGGGACGGCCTGGTTAATGAAGATGGCCCCGGTAGTTATGATCCGAACAGAAACTGGGCAATCGATTGGCAGCCCGATTATGTACAAAGTGGTGCAATGGATTTCCCTTTTGAGTTACCTGAAGCGAATGCAATAAATAAATTTTTAATGTCCCATCCAAATATTGCCGGAGCACAGGCTTATCATAATAATGGTGGAATGATACTTCGAGGACCGGGAGCCGAATCACTGGGTGAATTTCCTGCTTCTGATGTAAAATTTTATGATGAATTGGGTAAAAACGGAGAACGTATTCTACCATTTTACCGCTATATTGTTATTTGGAGCGGACTATATACCGTTCACGGAGGTTTTACTGATTGGACCAGTGACGGACTGGGTATTATATCTTTCTCAAACGAACTGTGGAATGGCCAACAATATTTTACAAGTCCTGAATTGCAGAAGCAAATAAATGATCCGAACAGTCCAATTGCAGGTCAATCTGGAGACTTCTTTTTTGATGATTATCTTGAATTCGGCGATGAATATGTTGATTGGAAACCATTTGATCATCCTACTTATGGAAAAGTTGAGATGGGCGGTCGCTGGAAAAAAACTAGAGGAAGGGTTCCGCCAAGGTTTATGAATGAAGAACTTTGCCACCGAAATATGTCATTTACGCTTTATCAGGCAGATGAAATGCCAATGATGAAGATGGGTGACTATAAAGTGGAGAAGATAGGAAATGATGTTTATAGAGTTTGGGTTGAGTTTAGTAACCCGAAAGTTGCTCCTACTATCACTGCAAAAGCGGCTCAGAACAATGTTGTCAGACCAGACCTGCTAACTCTTGAAGGTAATGTTGATATTATTTCTGCCAGTTGGATCAATGATACAAAAACATTTGATTATCTGAATCCAATCACTCAGGAAGTAGATCAACATGATCTTAAACGTATTATGATCAGAAACGGGCAACCCGGAAAAACAAGCAGAACCATTCAATATTTGGTGAAAGGTTCAGGAAAAGTTACAGTGAAATATGATTCAGTGAAAGGTGGTACTGTGAGTACTTCTTTTAATGTGAAATGATTTAGATACCAGTTAAATCAAAAGAAGCCCTGCAATATTTATATTACAGGGCTTCTTTATTTTAGAGCTCCAAGGATTGTTGAAAGATGCAGCCGAAAGCCAATGTATTTTATAAATTTGAAAGACTAAAAACAGATTGAAACGGAAGAGATTTATAATTTGGTTTAAAAACAGGTTGATGTTGTCTTTTCGGATACCTTTTCTTTGGTTCGTTTCTTTTAAAGTAGCGAAAAAATGAACATAATCCAAATAAAAAAAGGCCCCTTACGGAGCCCTTCGTTTCTTATTTCTTCAGTTCTCAATAGTTATTTTTTATCATAAACCGCAGTGGTTTTTGTTTCACCATTCTGACCTTGTCTAGTTGATGTAATAGAAAGTTCAGAAGCGCTGGTAAGTGTCCACGCTTCAGAAGATGTTCTTTCAGTCCCGTTGAAGGATGACTTTGAAACAATAGTAAGTGTTTTTCCATCGGCTGACCATGTTGCAACTGATTTGCTTTCACCACGACCCATAGTATTTACACTCTCTTTTCCATCAAGTGTATATTTTGATGTTGTAGTTGTGGCCTGACCATCCTGTCCTGTTCTTGTCCTGACAACAGTCAGAAGATTAGCGGCCTGAGTTGCAACAAAATTACCGCCACCCTGGCCACCTTGGCGACCTTGTGGTTGAGTGCTTTTCTCTGCATTTACAACCCAGTTACCATCGAAGTTAGCTTTCCCAGCCTGCGCATTTGTCATTACCGGTATAAATAAAGCCAGACTGATGGTCAATGACAAAAATCTCATGAATTTTGAAATATTTTTTTTCATACTTTATAAAATTATGTAAGTAAATAAGTATTAGACAACTTATCAAAGATAAATATTCCATATAACAAATCATATAAGCAAAAAGCAAAAGAATATTTGATATACGGGCTTGTTAACGATGTGCGTTTGTTTGCTGTTCTTTTATTGATTCATCTTCGGGCTGAGTCAATTCTATTACTCCTTTTAGGATTAGACAATACTGAAAAAAATGATATTTATTTTCAATGTTGGTGGATAGTTGTTGGGATTTGGCTTTTGTTTGGAATAAAATTCTTGAATCAAAATGAAAAAAGAAAACTTGTGAAAAGTAGAAGAATTCTCCTATAAAAGTAAAAAGGGTATTATTATAGCTGTATGACCTTTTTATTATTTTATTTTCTCCAACTTCTTGAGTTTCTCATCTGGCTGACGGGTAAGCCTGAAACCTAGCGATTAGTTGGCGTTCAGTGAAAATCCCAGAAATACAATTATGCTTGACTTCCGGACGTTATATAAATAGATTAATATAAACTGCCAACTAACTATCACGTTTTACATAAACCCGTGCGCGGAACCATGTATAAAAAAGGGTTCCAAGATTTTATATCTTGGAACCCTTCCTGATTATTACACATTTTTTGTTCTCTTGTACTATCATTCAAAAACACAATCACAATCGTATTTTTTTAAAGGGCAAGAACAGTATTAAAACATAATGCCCTTGCCCTTATTTTTGGTTTTGAATATTTATTTAGATACCGGTTTCCCGTCTTTATCTAATAATATTGGATCGCCTAAACCAAGCTCTTTAAGTTGATCAAACTGAGTTGCCTTATCTCCAACAATTAGATAAATTAATTTATCGGGATGAATAAATTTTTGTGAAAGTTTAGCGTGCTCATCCTGTGTCATTTTTTGTACAATAGCTTCGCGTTGTTTAACGTAATCGAAAGGGAAATCGTACAATACTACATCATTTAGCATTTGATTAAGTTGCTGAAGGGTTTCAAATCTTCCGGAATTACTTTTTAACAAAGTACTCTTAACCAAATCAAGATCTTCCTTCGAAATGCCTTTGGTATAATTTGTCATTTCGTCACGGATAATCTGAGCGGTTTCCAATGTTGCATTAGATTGAACCGCGGTGGATGCAAGAAATTGTCCACCATAAGTAGCGCCCCTAAATCCTGAACGAGCTCCGTAGGTAAATGATTTCTTTTCGCGTAAAATCATATTTAATATGCCGTTAAAATCGCCACCTAATTTATAATTTATAACAACTGCTTTATAAAAATCAGGGTCGATGTAACTTAATCCTGCGTGTCCTACAAAAACTTGCGATTGTTTTGCTTTAGGAATATCAATAAAATAGACTCCTGGTTTAGCTGAATTATCACCAGCAACCTTAGGAATTATAACGTCTTTCGATTTCCAATCTTTTAATCCATTAAATACATTAACGGCTTGTTCTTGAGTAACATCGCCTACAATACTTATTTTGCAAACAGATGGAGAGAAATAGCGTTCGTAGTAATTTTTCAAATCGTTGATTGTAATTGCTCCAACAGATTTTAATGTTCCATTTGATTCGTTTGCTAAGATATTATCATAACCGTAAACCAATTTGTTAAACACACTTTGAGCAATAGATGCCGGAGAAGTCTCGGTTCTTTTTAATCCTTCAATAGTTTGTTTTTTAGCCAATTCAAACTCGTTTTCATCCCATCGAGGTTCAAAAATCATTTCTTTTGCAAGGGCAAAGGTTTCATTCAATTTACTTGAAAGACAACTTCCTGTGAGAGTGATGGATTCGTCACCTCCGCTAATTCTAATGTTAGCACCCAAATCTTGAATGGCTTCACGCAATTCAACTGATGTTTTTGTTTTGGTGCCTTCATTCATTAAGTTGGCGGTTAATGAGCCAACTCCAATTAATTCCGGATTATCAAGAAGCATTCCGCCTTTTAGAATCACTGAAAACTGAACAATGGGTAATTCACTTTGTTTGATTCCGTAAACAGGAATTCCGTTACTAGTTTTTTCTTTCCAAATTTTAGGTATATTGACAACAGGATCGGCACCTTTAGTAGGTTCTATTGTTCTGTCAATCTTCGATGAAATGGGAACATAAGGAGCATTTACAATTTCTTTTTTCTTTGTTCCCTGTTGATCTATTGATTCTTCAGGAACTACCCATAATTTTGAATTAGATGCTGCCAAATCTGCTTTGCCTTTAGGAACAATACTTGTAATCAAATAATTCTGATTTTTGATATATTTGTTATAAACGCGCCAAACGTCTTCTTTGGTAACGCTCATTGTATTGTTGAAATCGGTTGTCATATAATCGGGCGATCCATTAAAAATATTATAATCACCTAATAGCATTGCTTTATTTAAAACGCTGGCGCTTCGTCTGTAAAATCCATATTCAATTCCTGCTTTTTGACGTTCTACGTCTTGATCAGTGAATCCTTCTTTTTCAAAAAGTTGAAAAGCTTCTTTTACAGCAGCTTCAACATCATCTAATTTTACAGTTGGAAAAGCAGTAACGATAATATTGAATGTTCCTGCAACTTCACTGCTTCCTTGACGGGCCATTACAGAAGCTGCTAATTTTTTATCTTCAACAATTACTTTATACAAAGGTGACTTTTTACTTCCTGCAAAAATACGTGAGAAGAAATCGAGCGCATAAGCATCTTTATTAAAATCCTCAACTGTAGGAAATTCCATCGACAATCTTGGTGCATTTGCAAGATTATCTTCGCAATATGCCCTTATTGTTTCGTTAAGTTTTGCGGGTATTTTTTGTAACGCTTCTGGGGCTGGAACTGATTTTATTTCGGCAAAATATTTATCAATCCATTTTTTTGTTTCAGCAACATTAATATCACCTGAAACAATTAGTGTTGCATTGCTTGGTGCATAATATTTATTGTGAAAATCTACAACATCCTGAAGGGAAGCTGCGGCAAGATCTTCCATTTGACCAATAACGGTATGTCCATAAGGATGTGTTTCGGGATACATCAATTTAGTGGACATGTATTGACTCTGAGAATACGGACGATTATCTCCCTGACGTTTTTCGTTTTGTACAACATTTTGCTGTGTTACAAATGTTTCCTGGTTTACTTTGCTCAACAAGAAACCCATTCTGTCGGCTTCCATCCACAATGCCATTTCAACGGCATTATTAGGAATCACTTCATAATAATTGGTTCTGTCGGTACTGGTAGAACCATTTACATTACTGGCACCTGCGGTCTGAAGTTTTTTGAACCATTGTCCTTGTGGAATGTCTTGAGATTCATTAAATCTTAGATGTTCAAATAAATGTGCAAAACCTGTTTTGCCTTGTAATTCTCTTGCTGAACCAACATGATAAACTACATAAACTGCTGCGATTGGGTCAGATTTGTCAACATGAAGGATTACATTTAGTCCGTTTGGAAGTTTATATTTCTCATACGGAATTTTAAATTCTTTATTTTTGGCATTGGCGATATTTTGCAAACCGAAACCAAAAAAAATCAGTGTGAATAAGATAAATAATTTTGTTTTCATTTTAAAATGATTTTTAGGTAAATGATTGATTATAATAAATATGTGTTACATTGATTTAATTCCCCTATTTTTTCTATCATTTTATGATTGATTTTGAATTGAGCCCTAAACCTCAAAATATAAATTGAATTCTTAAGTTGATGGAGCAGTTTGTTCAATACTCAAAATGGTTAGATCAAAATCAAAAAATTAGATTCACGAATTTATTGATAAATTTATTAGCGCAATATTAACAATAATTTAAATGATTTAAACAAGGATATACGTGGTTTATTCTATGTATTCCGCAGTTAAAACATAATCTGAGGTTAAACAAAATATCTCAGTTGCAAATAGACATTGGACAAAAGAAAAAAGGAACAATTTTTATGAATCACATTCTATTTTTCGCTCCTTCTTTCCCGAATTATCGGGAAGACCTTCTGATTAATCAAGAAGTTTCGGGACTCTGCGTGTGTGGCAGGCAGGTAACCAACAAAGCCTTTTAAAAATCATAAATTAGCAATCGACAATAAAAAAGCGTCCAAACTTTGAACGCTTTTTGCTCCCCCTACGGTTTTATTCTCGAACCAATTTATCTCTGATCTTAAGCTTATCTACGATCTAAGCGAATTGGTTAATGATACCAAATTCTAGAAAAATTATGCGGCAAGAAGGGCTTGCCAAGGTTTTAGAATAGATTCTTACATCCTAGAATAAACTTGAACCATTATATAATCAAATGGAATCGGTAATTTCTAAGGTACAAGAATAAAAGCAGCTCAATCACTCAAGCTGCTTTTTATGCGGATTAACTCTGTTTGACTTCGTACGTCCAACGCATCTGCCCCCATCATCCGCAAGGTGCTGGCATGGCTTACAATCAGCCAGAGCTTTCTACAAATATAAAAGATTAATAGATAAAATCATTTTGTCATTCCAACTGTACATCAATCTTATTATTGAACAAATGCTTCAAATCATAAGGTATCATGTATTCTGTAAGCAGTTCACCTGAATAAACACTTGCCCAGTCAGCCATAGCCGGAATATTTTCCTACTGATAATAATTATTCAATCTTGTCATTGTTCCTCAAATAGGCTTATCAGTCTTAGGTAAGTTAAAGTTAAATCTGTCAAATATTTGGAGATCCTTCATAGTTGCGAATATTATCACGGGCTTTACTTAAACATTGGTGGTTGTAGAATCTAAGTTTGAGCCACTTTATGTTGATGTATTTCTAATCTTAGGTCTATAATGATTGATTAGTTTCCAAACTAAGTTTAGCTATGAATATTAACTAATCTCTTAATTAAAAAATCGTAGGTAATTCGCCTATTGTCCACCGATACTTACTTATTTATCTTTAATAGTTGAAAATTTCTCAACCGCCTATGTTGAGATTTGTGTGAACGCTAGCATTTATATAATGACCTAATGGTTATGTAATTACTCAGAAACAATCATTTTGAATGATTATTTCTGATAAACAAAATGAATTGAATTGGGATTTTTAAGGTTAGCAGACTAGCAGTATTAAGGAATAACTAAATTGCATAATTCATGGATAATCAACAAATAACCGATACAAGTAAAATTGTTTTGTTCAGTCTTGATGAACCCCGATATGCACTTTACTTATCCGCTGTCGAAAGGGTGATTCACGCTGTTGAAATCACTCCATTGCCAAAAGCACCGGATAAGGTTTTTGGGGTCATAAATTTTCAGGGTGATATAATTCCTGTAATGGATATACGTAAACTCTTTCGTTTACCTACCCATGATCTAAGTATTCACGATCAAATCATTATTGCAAGAACATCAGCGAGACTTGTGGGTTTGGTGGTAGATTCGGTTAACGGTATATCTGAGATAACTGAAAATCAGATAACCCATACTGAAAAAACTTTAGCATTTTCTGATTACCTGTCGGGAGTTACCGTCTTTGAAAACAGCATAATTTTAATCACCGACCTTGAAAAATTTCTTTCGCTTGATGAACAAAAAATACTGGATAAAGTTCTTAAAAAAGATACTACATGAAACGCAGCCTTCCGGATAGTATTCTAGCCGAATTAAGTAAGTTTATTGAACTTTATCTTGCCTTATATTTTCCTAAGGAGCGCTGGGATGATCTGGAACGTAATATTAGTGCATCTTCTAAAGAATTTGGATACCCTAATGCAGAAAGTTTTATTCAGCAAATTATATCATCCCCTTTATCCCGCGAGAATTCAGAATTACTGGCATCTCATCTGACCATCAGTGAGACTTATTTTTGGCGTGAGCCACAATCCTTTGATGCACTAGAACAAAAAATATTACCGGAGTTGATTCGATTGCGACAAAAAAACAACCAACGAATTCGAATCTGGAGTGCGGGTTGTTCGGGAGGCGAAGAGCCTTATTCCATTGCAATTGCACTCACCCGTATTATACCTGATATCAAAAATTGGAATATTTCCATTCTGGCTACCGACATCAATCCACGCATATTACAAAAAGCAGCAAAAGGAGAATATAGTCCATGGTCGTTTCGCAGTGCTCCAAAATGGTTAAAAGAAAAATATTTCATTCAAAGCGGCAAAGATAAATTTCAGGTTATACCTGAGATCAAAAACATGGTTACCTTCAATTATTTGAATTTAGCCGAAAATGGTTACCCTTCGCCACTTAACCACACCAATGCCATGGACATTATTTATTGCCGAAACGTATTGATGTATTTTAATCAGGAGCGATTCAGGCAGGTAGCAAAAGGGTTATATAATTCATTAATAGAAGGTGGATATCTGATCGTTTCGGCAAGTGAACTCTCAATTCAGAATTTTCCGGATTTTGTGCCAATTAATATTCCGGGATTTTTACTGTATCAGAAAACTAAAAATAAAAAGAAAAAACAGAACAAAGATCATGTTGCGGAAAATAAACCAACTATAAATCTAATTCCGATAAAGCCTGAAATTATACCTGTTCCAGATTTGAATGTTATAAGATCTGAAATCTTAGATATCGAAACACTGGTTCATAAAGAGGAAATTAAACCTCCATTTATCCACCAAATCAATGAGGAAATAATAAAATTATATGCAAAAGGCCTTTATACTGA
>Ga0268283_1001657_pt1 | contig 10587 bp, 12 predicted proteins | sample saktaG_13_FD_190140 | JGI IMG/M metagenome (GOLD analysis project Ga0268283, IMG submission 190140) | Saline water microbial communities from Sakinaw Lake, British Columbia, Canada - sak_2013_06_06_36m | ecosystem: Environmental > Aquatic > Non-marine Saline and Alkaline > Saline ... | reverse complement strand
GGGAACTTTCCGGTAAAATTTTTGGTGTTTCACTTTGAATACACAGAGCATTCATTACATCGGGGACATAGTAGTCATACACTTCATTCGTACTTCCCCCCTTTTTCATCACGCCACCAAGCATCACTATGTCACGATGAAATCCATAATTTTCGGTGGGTGAGATAAATCGGTCGGAGTCTTTGTACTTCCATTTAGTGATGTAAGCACCCTTTAGAGTCACATTAGGTATTGAACGGTTTCCGAGGGTGAGTGCCTCAAAACTGTTCGGAAGCATACGGTTGTAATAGTCGTTGGTCAGAGGGGTATTGAGCCGTTGCCGTCCGTATTTCACTACAGTATCATCGTAGGTATACGACAGTGCAGCTTCACCGAGAACGTTGATGGAACTTCCATCGCTTTTGAGATTACTGGTTTGTCCCGATTCTGGCATTTGAGTGAGTGAGGTAATCCCATTACTTGAGAAAAAGGAGGCGTTGGCTTGGACTCCATAAAAAGGTGCGGTTTGATAGCTGAGAATTCCACCGATGGTTAAAGCTGTTCTATCGGTGCGTAAATCACGCTCTCCGTCATACCAAAAAGCACGAATATTTCCATTTGCTTTTCCGTTTTTAAACGCATCGTCAAGCGTTTCTCCTTGCAATAATAGCGGCACGATAAAAATGAGAGTTGATAGTAAATATTTCATTGCCCTACTTATTTAATCGCTACGGTATCGTTAAAAAAAAGTTCTCGGTTATTGTCGAAATTCGTTACCAATGTCTGAAAACATGCAGAGAGTTCCCGAATTGTTTCGATATTAGGCTCAATGTAAACTTTATTTCCCTTTTTTTCTACAGAGATTATTTTTGCCTCTTTGAGCTCTTTAATGTGTGCAGAGATGGTGGGAAGCGAAAAATTAAAATGCTCTGCAACCGTGCTGACACACGTCGCGATGGGGTTGACTTCAACTCCGGCTTGTTTTTTATCCAAAGAGCACGTGTATCCTCCGGTAAAGACATTCTTGAAAATCAAGAATCGCGTTTCATTACTCAGGGCTTTGAAAATCTTTAATTTTTGTTCCATATCTAACATAAACTACCTTTTCATGGATGCTATTTAAGTGTTTAATTATAGCATAAGATAGTTATTAGGAAATTAGCTAATTTACATTATTTTTACAATTGGTGATTATAATATCAACCGTAAAATTATCATCACAAAGGAATAGTATGAAAAAATGGTTACTAATTCTCGCTCTCTCAGCGGTTTTATGTGCAGAAGAAGGGGTAAAGCAGGTTGTTTTCGATCTAAAAACAGGAAATTTGGAAACGTTTGAAAAAAAAGTATTACAGGGAATTGCATTTCATAAGAGTCATTATGAAGGAAAACTTGAAAAACTTGAGGTTGCCGTGGTCATTCATGGTGATGCGTATAAATTTTTTGTAAAAGATTTAAAAAATTCACCGTATAAAAATGATCAGAAGCTCGAAGCGGCTCACGATCAACTCAGTAAGCGGATTGCCACCATGGCGGATACCTACGAAGTAGAGTTTTTAATGTGTGAAGCAACGATGAAAACGTTGAAGATTGATAAAAGCAATGTGTATGACTATGTGAAGTTAACCCCCAACTCAACCATCGGGCTGATTGATAAGCAAAGTGAACATTTTGCTTATATTCCAATCGACTAATTAAGACGATTCTAAACGTTTTAAAAGTTATGCTAAAATAGTGAACATTTGTAATAAAAAGGTTTAAATATGCGTTTTTTGTTTTTAATATTTTTTTCCATAGCTCTTTTTGGAGTCAGTTTTCTTCAACCTGAAGAGGCATTTAAGCCAAAAATATCGACTGTGGATGATGATACGATTGCGGTTGAGATTGTGTTGGGAAATCAGATTTACCTCTATAAAGATAAACTCAAAATCGAAGATGCTGATGCGTTAGATGGAATTAATTTTACTACCATTGATACGTCAACCAAAACAGTCGATCATGAGGGAGAGAAGGTTTATGAAACCAGTCCTATTACTCATATCAATCTAAGTGCAAGTAAAAAACTCACTGGAGAGCAAAAAGTTCGAGTCAAGCTCTCGTATCAAGGATGCTCTTTGGCAGGGCTGTGTTATGAACCGCAAGAATCTCTCTTGGAAATTATGGTCGATGCAAACAAACTAAGTGCTGCCGATCCTGCTCATCTAAGTGCATTGGCGTTAACAAAGCCTGTAAACGAGGTTGTTACCCCTAAAAATGAATCTGAAACTGATCAAATCGCAAGCGTCATAAAGGGCGGAAGTTTGTGGTTTATCATCATCAGTTTCTTTGGTTTTGGTCTTCTTCTCTCTTTGACTCCATGTGTATTTCCTATGATTCCTATCATCTCCTCGGTCATTCTTGCTCAGGGTAAGGGAATGGGGGCTAAAAAAGCATTTTTACTCTCATTGGTGTATGTTTTATCGATGGCAGTAGCCTATACGATAGCGGGTGTTTTGGCAGGATTGTTTGGGGCAAATTTACAAGCAGCCTTTCAAACTCCATGGATTATTACGGTCTTTGCTCTTGTCTTTGTCCTTTTATCGTTATCCATGTTTGATGTGTATGAGCTTCAAATCCCAAACTTTATTCAATCACGTCTTTCTAAGCTAGGCGGTGCACGCAGTGGTGTTGCCGGTATTGCTATTATGGGTTTTTTATCGGCGCTGATTGTGGGGCCGTGTGTGGCTGCACCGCTTGCAGGAGCATTGATCTATATTGGTCAAACGGGTGATGCGTTGCTGGGGGGTATTGCGCTCTTTTCCCTTAGTATCGGAATGGGAGTCCCCTTGCTTATTGTCGGCACGACTTCGGGTAAATTTATGCCCAAGCCGGGAATGTGGATGGATGTTATCAAAGCAATCTTCGGTGTCATGTTGTTGGGTATCGCGATTTGGATGATGGGCCGTGTCTTGGATGAAAATACGACGTTACTGTTGTGGGGTGGATTAGCGGTATTTGTTGCGATTAACTTGAACGCTTTAGAACCGTTGGGGCAGCATCCTTCATGGAGCTCTCGTGCTAATGTCAAAGCGCTCGGATTTATGATTTTACTCTATGGGTTGACGCTGCTCATCGGGGGTATGGCAGGGGCTAAAAATCTTTTACATCCGCTTGACCCTTTTGTCACCCAAGCTCAGGCTGCACCTATCGCTCTCAATCAACATAAAACGTTTGAGAAAATCACTTCCATAGAAGAACTTGATGCTATTTTGGCGGAAAACAAAGGCAAATGTGTGATGGTCGATTTTTATGCGGATTGGTGTACTTCATGCAAAGAGCTTGAAGAAAAGACGTTTAGTGACGGTACGGTAAAAACCGCTATGGATGCATACGTATTGGTGCAAGTGGATGTTACTGCCAATGATGGTGCGTCTAAAGCTATCAGCAAAAAATACGGAATTTTCGGACCACCTGCTATTTTATTTTTCAATGAAAAAGGGCAACAAATAGAGGATTCGAGTATCGTTGGTTTTAAAGAACCAAAAGAATTCTTAGATCATTTAAGGGGGATAAAATGAATAAAATCATAGTAGCATTAGCACTAATAGCATCGTGCGCATCTGCACAGATTAATTGGGCACCATCGTATGATGCAGCATTGGCCAAGGCAGCAAAAGAGAAGAAAAACGTGATGGTGATGCTTTCAAAAGAAGGGTGCCCTGCATGTGAATACATGGAAGATATTGTTTTTGAAGAGAAAGCAGTAGAAGATACTATTAATAAAAACTTTGTCCCTGTTCATCTTGATATTCATAAAGATTTTATTCCTGAAGGGTTAGGGTTTATTGGGACGCCTACTTTTCATTTTGTAAATTCAAAAGGGGTCAAACTCAAGCGTCATGACGGTGGAGCAAATATTCCGACATTTATGGGAATATTGAATAGCGTTAAGAAGTAGGGGGATTTATTTCTTCCCCTCTACAAGCTTCTCTAAAATATAAAGCTGCAACTCTTTATGCGGTATCTCTTTATCAACTGCTTCGGAATAGATATTGGCTACTTCACCAGCATGAAGCTCATAGTTAAAATGGGGAAAATGATTCTCCCATCCGCGTTTAAGAATTTTATGTGCCACTGAATCAATAAGATATTCTTTAAATATGGCATGCATCGCGAAAAACATCCCTGTGAACAATACTGCCATAATAATGAGCAGATGACAGTCGATTTTGACCAGTTTAGCGTGAAAGAGTGCCGCAGGCGGAAGCATGATTATATGCCACAAAATGATAAAAACAATATAACTCTTTCCGACACTAAATCGAAACCCAGGGATATTTCCCTCGAGTTTTAGACCGTCTTGGTACATCTTGTTGGTTCTAAGCAAATCACGAAAAAGCATCGGAGCATCCGAAAGGGTAAAAACGTAAGGGATGATTTTGTCGTTTACGATACGATTGGAGTAGGTTTTAGCCCATGAAAAAAGTCTAAGCATTGGTTTCCTTGATTATTTGACTCACACGCACGGCACTTCCATGTCCTAAGAGAGTTCGCAGTGCGCCAGCGTCATTGAAAAATTTTTCTCTATCCATTTGAACATAGCTATTATACAGGTTTTCAACCGTTACGTCGTTTTGAATAAACTCAGGATGAAGTGATTTTTTGTATTTATGCATAAACAATAGATTTCCAAGTCCTGCGAATTCGAGTTTTATCAAAGCACGTCCGATGATATAATCGAGTTTTTTAGCGATGTAGACGAGAACAAAAGGGGTTTTGATAAGACACGCTTCCAGCGTTGCCGTTCCGCTGCAGATAAAGGCAAAATCGGATTGTGCAAGGGTAGTATGGGCATCATGTGTGATGGTAAAAGCAGCCGTGTCACCATAAAGTTCTTCTATTTTTTCGTGGGTAAAGTGTGAGGGGATGACCAGCATCGCTTTGCATTCTATTCGAGAACGCACCTCTTTAAAAATGCCCATCAGCTTTTTGATTTCCCCTGGACGACTTCCGGGCATAAAGGTAACCATTCCCGTAGGTTCAAGCGATGTTTTTTGCACCGTTATTTCATCAAGCAGTGGATGACCGACATATTCGATAGGGGCAAGAGGTGAATAGTATGAGGGTTCAAAAGGGAGAATACTGCAAAGGCGGGTAATCGTTTTTTCCAGTACAGGGATACGTTTTTTCTTCCATGCCCATGCTTGAGGGAGAATGTAATAGATGATCTCTTTGTCAGGATAACGTTTACGGATGGCTTTGGCAAGGGGTAAATTAAACCCGGATGAGTCAATCAACAATACTTTATCCACATCCGCTGCCAGTTCAACCATCTGATCTTTCAGACGGAAAAAAAACGGAAGTTTGCTAAGGGCATCCACAAATCCCATGATAGCCGTTGCACGTAAATCAACGATGCTTTTTCCTAAAGAGGTATCAAAAATACCACACATTTCGACATCGCTTCCAAGCTCTTGTGTCAGATAGCGTAAGTGAACATTCGCTGAGTGTTCAAGCGCAGATACTAATACTTTCATGACCCTCCATCTCCTCTGGAACTGCGTTCTGTCTTATCATGGCTCACCTCTTCTTTAAATTCCGAAAAAAATGTCGTCAAAGCGTCTATTTGTGTATCACTAAGACCAAGCGCAAAAGGGATCATCATTTGTGACAATTGGGTTGAGCCCTGTTTGGCACGGAATCCTTTGAGCTTATCGACCAAAAAAGGTTTACGACGATAGGCAAGTGCTGGGTATTGTGCAGATCCTCCGGCGGTAATTCCATGACATCCGTTACACCCTTTTTCAAAATAGAGTTTTTTCCCTTCTTCGTAGGTAGATGCGAGTAACAAAGTTGTGCTTAGAAAAAGTAAAACAAAAATACGCATATCTCCCCTTTTTAAACGTTCATAGATTACAATAACGCTAATTATAGCAAAACACAGGAGTAACCATGGTTATTGCGAATGCACTCATTTGTGATGTACACTCACAACGTAACGGCGATGTTAGAATTCAAAACGGTGTGATTGTCGAGATTGGGGATTCATTGGTCGATGATGAGGTGATTGACGGAAGCGGTTGTTATCTTCTTCCAGGATTAGTCGATACAAATGTCTCTCTCAAAGATAGTCAGCTTAATGGCAAAAATCTTGTTTCTCTCGCACGCTACGCCCTTGCCGGCGGAGTGAGTACGGTTGTGCTCAACAGTGATCTAAACCCGCGTATAGACAATGAGATCACTTTGGAATTTGTCCATCAGCATCGACGTACAAAAGAGGGTGCGACCATCGAGTGCAGTATCAGTGCTCTCAATGATACAGGTGCTCTGAGCAATATCGCTATTTTACTCAAAAACGGGGCTCTCGCGGTGTCCACATCAACCCTGTGCGATTACAATCTTATTAGCCGTATTGCGCAATATCTCCAGATGACACATAAGCCTCTGTTCTATAAAGCTGTCGATAAAAGCCTTTTTGAAAGTGGTGTCATGGCAGACGGTGCAAGTGCGGCGCGTTTGGGACTTAGTGGTATTTCGCCACTCTCTGAGATCGTTCATGTTGCATCCATGATTGAGGTGGCACGCAATTTTGAAATAAAAATCGTTTTTAAAAGTATTACTGAACCTCGAAGCATTGAATTGATTTCACATGCGAGAATGTCAGGTATTGATGTGGAGTGTGAAGTAGGTCTGCATCATTTATTGAAAAATGACTCAGCGTGTATGGGGTACGATTCGGATGCAAAAATCAATCCTCCTTTGGTAAGTGAAGAAAAACGGGCATTTTTAATCCGTTCGCTCCAAAAGGGAGATGTTCACTCACTAAGTGCATTGCATCAGCCTAATTCGGATATTTATAAAGACATTACGTTTAACGATGCCAGCTTCGGGACAACATCGATAGGGGAATATTTACCCTTGTGCTATACCCACCTTATCAAAAATGAGACGATTACGATGAGCCGTCTCATAGAATTGGCGTGTAAAAATCCTGCACGTACTGTTGGGATGAACAAAGGTGAGATTAAAACGGGACTTACGGCGGATCTAATTCTTTTTAACCCTCATGCGATTACACAAGTGGTACACCACCACTCACTGTATAAAAATGAGAATTTATTCGGTCGAGTTATGATGGCAATACAAGGAGATGAGGTAACGCGATTCTAAACTCCGTCATCCCGTACTCGATACGGGATCCAATCTTACAATGATTTCGCATTCCTAAACTCTGAAATCTCAGCTTCAACCATCTCATCGATCATAATGCTATATAGTTTAGTGAGAAGGTTGGGGGATACACCAAATTCCATGGCTCTTGAACGGACACGATCCATAACGGCTTCCATTCTCTCTTTTCCTTTGATTTCATCAATGGAGTGCTTGAATTTTGCTGCTTGTTTGACGTATGCATTGCGTGCAGCGATAAACTCTACAATCTGGTCATCAAGAGTGTCTATATGATGACGGAGTTCCTCTAAAGTTTTGCAATCTTCTGTTTTCATAAGTAACATCCTTATAAATTATTATACGTATATGATAGCATTATAACAATAAAAAAACTCCAAAAATCTATATAGATAAGTGATTGTTACAAAAATATCACATATTATTGTATAATAAACTCTTATTCTCTGCTTTTGCTATTCATTTTAATAAATCTTATAATACTTTAAGGATTGTGAGAATAATATGCTTGCACTTTAAACAGTAATAGGAGAATCAAAGCATGAACATCTCAAGACGTGACTTATTTAAATTCGCAGGTATCAGTGCAGCAGCAGCTGCAATAACAGGATGTAGCTCTAAAGCATTCGATCCACTTCCAGCTAAAGCAGCAGCGCCTGCAAGTGTTATGCTTGGTAAGCATCAAGTTGTTATTATTGGTGGAGGATTTGGCGGTTTAACGGTTGCCAAAGAACTTAAAAAAATTGATCCTAAATTTGATGTAGCGATTATTGAAAAAAATGACAGCTTTATGTCATGTCCATTTTCCAACTGTAACCTTGGCGGAATCGCGGGTGTGAACCTTGGCACATTGACACATGACTATTCTCAAGCGGTAGAAGCAAACGGATATGGGATGTTGACGGCTGTTGTTACTGGTATCGACAGAGCGGCGAAAATTGTTTATACTTCAAAAGGTTCAGTAGGTTACGATATTTTGGTTATGGCTCCGGGTATTGATTATAACTACAAAGGGCAGTTTCCAACATGGGATGCGGCTAAAATCGCAAAAGCTAAACGTTTGACTCCAGCTGCGTTAGTACCGGGTGGTGAACACATTGCACTTGATCGTATGGTTAAAAATATGGAAGATGGTGACGTTGTTATCACTGTTCCAGCAGGTAAATACCGTTGTCCTCCGGCACCATTTGAGCGTGCAAGTATGATTGCCAACTACATGAAAAAAGAGGGAATCAAAGGTAAAGTCATTATCTTGAATGAAACCGCTGAAGTAGCTAAAGGTGCAGCATTCAAAGAGTCTTGGAAAGAGCTCAATGCAGGTGTTGTAGAACACAATGATAACTGTAAAATCGTAGATGTTGATTTCGCTAAGAAAGAAATTACTTACGTTCAAACTGTTTTCGCAAGTAAAGAAGATACAGTAGGTGTTGCGACAACTAAAACTCAAAAATACGGTATTTTCAATTTTATTCCACACAATATGTCTAACCCAGTCATCGAGATGTCAGGTGTTGCAACAACTCCGGACGGATTTAAGAAAGTTAAAATGGCAACAAGTGCTGAAAAGCCGGTTTCATTTGCAACAGCAACCGATGCAAGTGTCTATGCAGTTGGTGACGTTGTAGGTCACGCAATTCCACCAAGTGGACAATCAGCAATCTGGTCAGGTAAAGAGTGTGCAAAAGAGATTGCTCATGTCCTTCACGGTAAATCATACAGTGTAGCATCTGCACTTCCATACAAAAGTGCAAACGTTTGTTATTCAATGGTAAACGGTAACCCAGAAGAAGCGATCATGGTTAATCATGAGTTTATGGTTGCAGGTCCGGTTATCGGAAGTAAGGGAAGTGTTCCAAAAGGGGATACAGTTAATGATAAATACCGTTCAACGGGTCTTGGAAAAGCGACACACGATTGGTATAAAGGTGCTATGCGCGATTTGTTTAGTTAAATCTAAATATGCCCCCGTCATTCCGTGCTACGACACGGAATCCATAACTATTCAATGGATACCGTATCGAGTACGGTATGACGAGATATTTTACAAAAAACCTGCTAAACTACATACCACAAAATCATTCACACGGAAATCATCATGGATAGAAGAAATTTTTTAAAAGTAGTTGCTGCAAGTGCAACAGTAATGGCGGTAAGTCCATCACTTATTCGAGGCAATTTGTATGCTGCAGATGGAACATTATATCGAGCGTATGAAAAAACCCAACTTATCGGTGCAGACGGAAAAGCGATTTTAGCGTCTAAGTTGGAAAAAGAGGTAAATTATATTTTTAATTACCCTTATGCGTCAACCCCATGTTTATTGGTCAATCTTCCTACGCCGACTCAAAGTGATGTTGAATTAACCTCTGAGAGCGGAGAAAAATATATATGGAAAAGTGGTGTAGGTAAAGATCGTACCGTTGTTGCTTATGTCGCTATCTGTACCCATCAAATGACACATCCGACACCAAGTGACAGTTTCATCATGTATGTTCCCGAAAAAACAAAGACAATGGCGTATGACAAAAGCGGAATTATCGTTTGTTCTTCTCACATGTCAGCATTTGATGTTCATGCAGGGGCAAAAGTCCTAGGAGGAGCAGCAACTCAGCCACTAGCGGCGGTCGTGTTAGAACATGCAGCGGATGATACCCTTTGGGCTGTCGGGATTTTAGGCTCGGATAAATTTCAGGATTATTTCAAATCGTTCAAGCCAGAGCTCAAACAGTTTTACACCGGTCCGGCAGAGGCAAAAAAACTCGTTTCTATTTCGGCAAAAACAGTCAAACTGACTGAGTTTTCCAAAGAACTAATCCAATACTAAAAGGATCATTATGAAAAAATCATTAATCACATTTCTACTCACAGGACTGTTGGCTACTTCGATTAATGCTGCAGAAAAAGACCATCGCTCGATGTTGATGAAAGACATGCGTACTATGCTGGATTCAATGGAACAAATTCAGCGCGGCGGACTGTACAGTTCACCCGATGATATGAAAGCAGGGATCAAAAAGCTTCAAGGAACACTTACATCGTTAGAGGGTGATGACGTAAAATGGATTCTGCCAAAAGATCAAAAATACGCTTATCAATTCGCGCAAAAGACAGCCAGTATGCTCCGTCTTTATTCGAATGATATGATCGCTTCGATTGATGCAGGACGGATGGATGATGCGTTAGAGGATTACAATCAGCTGTTAAAGCAATGCACATCGTGTCATATTCGTATTCGTAACTGGTAAAATATACCATTCGTCATACCCGCGAAGGCGGGTATCCAGCTAGATTCCCGTCTTCACGGTTATGACATGAGCATATCCACTTTTCTTATGAATCACTTGCAGATTCAACTAAACGAATAAGCCATTGTCTTCTAAAGTCAAATTTCTAACTTTTTAAAAATTGATTTTAGCTATTGTCTGTATTTTTACAGTTTTT
>Ga0268283_1001655_pt1 | contig 10592 bp, 7 predicted proteins | sample saktaG_13_FD_190140 | JGI IMG/M metagenome (GOLD analysis project Ga0268283, IMG submission 190140) | Saline water microbial communities from Sakinaw Lake, British Columbia, Canada - sak_2013_06_06_36m | ecosystem: Environmental > Aquatic > Non-marine Saline and Alkaline > Saline ... | reverse complement strand
AACCCTAACCAGCTACCTGTGCTTCGACAGTTGGGATGCCTTGATGGATTTCATGCTGGAAAGCTTCAACAAACCGACACCCCCGAAGCCGGAAACCGGGTAACTTCGTCAAAATGAGAATTGCTGCCGAATTCGACATCACCGGCTATCAATTGAATGGCAGTTGCCTGCTTTGGGAGTTGGGCGAAGGGGAAAGCCCCCGCCAGGCCAATGACAATGCGTTTTTTCGCAGCCTTTACCGCAATATTGCCGCCCTGCTACAAAACCCCGTCCACCGGCTGTTCGATTTCGAGGCGCGGGAGCATACCGCCCAGGTGGAACAGAGCGACCGCATCGAGCGTGAGGCCCGCTTCCGCTTTACCGACAAAGACCGGGAGCAATGGCTGAAAAACACCGGCAACCCGCTGGAATGGCTGCCTGTCTTGTTTTGCTCGCCGACCATGGAACTGGGTGTCGATATCGCTTCCCTCAATACGGTCTACCTGCGCAACGTGCCGCCGACCCCCGCCAATTATGCGCAGCGTAGCGGCCGTGCGGGGCGGGCGGGACAACCGGCGCTGGTCATCACCTATTGTGCCGCACAGAGTCCGCACGACCAATATTTCTTTCGCACACCCGTAAGGATGGTGCATGGGCAAGTCAATCCGCCGACGCTGGATCTTGCCAACCGGGAATTGATCCAGAGCCACCTCCATGCCATTTGGCTGGCCGAGACCAAGCAGAAACTCGACAACAGCATCCGTGGGCTGGTCGACATGAACGACTCGGCAAAACTGCCGCTGCTGGAAAACTTAAGTGAAATCCTGGGGGCGGACAAAGCCAAGCGCAACGCCCACCAACGCGGAATCAAAATACTGGACATGCTCGTGGATGAACTCACTGCGGAGAATGCCCCTTGGTATGCCGGGCAGTGGACGGAGCGGGTGTTCCAGCGTGCGTTTAATGAGTTCGACAATGCCCTGAACCGTTGGCGCGAGTTGTTCCAGGCCACGACACGCCAGATGGACATCAACCAAAAGGTGATGAACAACCCCGCTGCCGGGGAGAGGGAGCGGCGCGATGCCAAGCAACGGCACGACGAGGCATTTCGCCAGCGCGAACTCCTGCTCAAAGAAGGCGGGTCGTATAACTCGGATTTCTACACCTACCGTTACCTAGCCAGCCAGGGCTTCCTACCCGGCTACAACTTTCCGCGTCTGCCATTGCTGGCCTACATACCCGCGCGGAAAGGCAAAATCGGCCGGGAAAACTTCCTTTCCAGGCCGCGTTTCCTTGCTCTAAGCGAATTTGGCCCGTACAGCCTGATCTACCATGAAGGCAGCCAATATCGGGTGACTCGCGCCCTGCTTTCCGTCTCTGCGGATGACCAGGTCGCGGTCGGCCCTAGGCTTTCCACCGAATACGCCCGCATTTGCCCGGCTTGCGGCTATGGTCATTTTCGCGCCCAACGGGATGCCGGACGCTGCGTCGCCTGTGAAACGCCGCTGGCGGATGCCAGGGAGATTCGGCAGCTTTACCGCATCGAAAATGTCTCGACCCGCCGCGCCGAGCGCATCACCGCCAATGAGGAAGAGCGCGTCCGCCAGGGTTATGAAATGCAAACGACGCTTCAATTCGCCGAAGCCGATGGCAAGCTGCAAACGTTAAAGTCGATCTTTGCCGACACGGAAGGCCCCATTCTCGAAGCCCAATACGGCGCTGCGGCGACCGTATGGCGAATGAACCTGGGATGGCGGCGGCGCAAGGAGAAAAGCATTCTGGGTTTCAGCATCAATCCCGTCACCGGCCATTGGGTGGGCGGGGCTGACGAAAATGGCGAAACCGAAGAAGACATGGCACCCGACAAAACCCCGCCACAGCGTATCGTCCCCTATGTCGAGGACCGGCGTAATGTGCTGATCGTGTGCGCCCATCCGGCACTAGGGCCGCTTGCAGAAACCACCATCGCAACCCTGCAATACGCCTTGAAAAGAGGCATTGAATCCATCTTCCAACTGGAAGAAAGCGAGTTGATGGCCGAGCCTCTTCCCGGTCGGGATTCCCGCTTGTCCATCCTGTTTTACGAATCCGCCGAAGGCGGGGCGGGTGTGCTCACCCGGCTGGCCACCGATCCCGGCGTTCTGGCCCAAGTGGTGGACCGGGCGCTGGAAATCATGCATTTCAAGCGGCCTGCCAATGGCCATTGGCAGGCCAGTGATTTGGAGGAAGAACTGGACGGGACGGGCAAACCGATTTGCGAAGCGGGCTGTTACAAGTGCCTGCTGTCCTATTACAATCAGCCAGACCACGGGATTATCGACCGCAAAGACCTCGAAAATGCTGGCAAGGCGCTGGAAATCCTCTGTCGCCTCACCCGTTCGACCGGCGCAACCGGCAGCTTCGGGCGTGACCCAGCCGGGCAATCCGACGAGTTGCGCAGGGTGTCGGGCAGTTCGCTTGAACAGGCATGGCTGGATCATGTCGAGGGGCAAGGCTATCTGAAACCCGACCGGGGGCAGGTGGCCATTGAGCGATGCAATACCTGCGCTGACTTTTTCTACGACGACTGGAAAGCCGCCATCTTCATTGACGGGCCCCATCACGAAGAATCCCGGCAACGCGAGAAAGATGCGATCATCACCCGGTGCCTGGATGAGGCAGGCTATTACGTCATCCACTTTCCAAAAAGCCAGGCAAGTTGGCCTGGAATATTTGCCGCCCATGCCGACCTGTTCGGCCCCGGCCATAAGAAGGACAAAGCATGAATGCTGTCGCACAGTTCCAACCCGGCAGCCTGGTTTCCGCCCGTGGCCGGGAATGGATAGTCCTGCCCCAATCGTCGGTTGACACCCTGCACTTGCGGCCATTGGGGGCGGCGGAAGACGATGCGACCGTCATTTACCTTCCCATCGAGCACCATCCGGTGGAGGCTGCCACTTTTCCCTGGCCCACGGCCGGGCAAGCCAGCAACCATGCAGCCAGCCAATTGCTGCGCGATGCCTTGCAGTTGAAGTTACGCTCCGGGGCCGGTCCATTCCGCAGTTTCGGCAATATCGCCGTGGAGCCACGCGCCTATCAACTCGTACCCTTGCTGATGGCCTTGAAACAAGAGGTCGTGCGGCTGTTGATCGCCGATGACGTGGGGATAGGCAAGACCATCGAAGCGGCTTTAATCGTCCGTGAGCTATACGACCGGGGGGAAATCCAGCGGCTGGCCGTGCTATGCCCGCCGCATTTGTGCGAGCAATGGCAGCGCGAACTCCAAGAACGCTTCCACATTGCCACGGCGATAGTCAGGACCAGTTCGGCCTCGCGCCTGGAACGGGGCTTGCCCGCCGGGCAGTCGATTTTCGATGCCTACCCGTTCACCGTGGTAAGCCTCGATTACATCAAATCAGACCGCCGCCGGGACGAATTCCAACGGGCTTGCCCGGAATGCGTCATCGTCGACGAGGCGCACACCTGCACCCATGGCGGACAGGGGCGGCAGCAGCGCTACCAATTGCTCAAGGGATTGGTGGAAAACCCACACCGCCATCTGATCATGCTGACCGCCACGCCCCACAGCGGGGATGAAGATGCTTTCTTCAACTTATTGGGGCTGTTGAACCCCGATTTCCGCGCCCTCAAGGATTTGCCCAAGGATAGCCGCATGCCGCTTCGGGAAGAATTGACCCGCCACTTTGTCCAACGGCGACGGCCAGACATCGAGGAATGGCAGGACAGCCGGATATTCCCGGAGCGATTGACCGCCGAGGTCACCTACAAGCTGACCGGGGCATGGGGGAACCTGTTCGGCGACGTGGTGGATTATGCCCGCGAACTGGTGGTGCGTGCCGAAGGGATGGGTTTGCGCCAGCAGCGCATGAACGGGTGGGCGGCACTGGCATTGCTTCGTTGCATCTCGTCCTCGCCTGCGGCGGCGGTCAATGCTCTGCGAACCCGCCTGAGCGCCGGAGATTTTCCTGTGGAAGACGGGGAAGCCGACAACATTCTGGATGAAATCGAACGCCAGGCGCAGGAGCGCGTGATGGATGGCTCTGATGACAGCCTTTCCAGCGACGATATGGAACCCGCAGCCCGCACCGAAGACAATGAACGGCTGAACCAACTGATTGCCGCCGCCGAAAACCTGTCCGGCAAGGCGAATGACCCCAAACTCGCCAAGTTGGTGGCCCACTTGGGGGAAGTGCTGCAAGAGGGTTTCCATCCGGTCATCTTCTGCCGCTACATCGCCACGGCGCATTATCTGGCCGGGCATCTGCGTTCCAGATTCAAGGCTTACACGGTCCAGGCCGTCACTGGCGAATTGACTTCGGGGGAACGCGAGGCGATAGTCGAAGTGTTGGGCGAATCCGAGCAACGCATCCTGGTGGCGACCGACTGTCTTTCCGAAGGCGTGAACTTACAAAACCTATTCACTGCCGTCGTCCATTACGACCTGTCTTGGAACCCGACCCGCCACGAGCAACGCGAAGGCCGCGTGGACCGGTTCGGCCAAAAAGCGCGGGAGGTCCGTTGCATACTGTTGTATGGTCAGGACAATCCGGTCGATGGCGCGGTGTTGCAAGTCATCCTGAGAAAGGCCGAGAGCATCCGCAAGGAATTGGGCGTGCTGGTGCCGATGCCGGACGACCAAGGTAAACTGACGCAAGCCCTGCTGAATGCCGTGTTGATGCGCAAAGGTGAAATTGGCCGGTCTGCCCGGCAGTTGAGCCTGTCTTTTGACGAACCCTCCGAGGCCATCGAAGCGGCATGGCGCAATGCCCGCGACAAGGCGACGAAGACCCAAACCGTGTTTGCCCAAGGCCGGTTGAAGCCGGGGGATGTGCTGCCTGAATGGCAAAAAACCTTGGCTGTGCTGGGCGGCGAAGCCAAAGTGGAGCGTTTTGTCAGACAGGCCGCCACCAAGCTGGATGTCCCTTTGGAGCCATGGCACAAGCACTTCAAGCTTCATCTTGCCCATCTGCCGAACGATCACCATGCCTTGCGCGACAGGCTGGAAGGCGAGGGCTTATCCGGTACTTTGCGTGTCGATTTTCGTCAGCCGCCCGCGCCGGGGGCCATTTTCATCCACCGAACCCATCCGTTGGTTGCTTGCCTGGCGGACTACCTATTGGAAAAGGCGCTTGAAAATGATGACAGCGGGCAGAGGGATATCGATTGGGTTGCGCGGGCCGGGGCGATATTCACCGATGCCGTCACCACCCGGACCACTGTGCTGTTGCTGCGCTTGCGCCATCAACTCACCATCACCCGTCGCAGCCAATCCCGCTTATTGCTATGCGAGGAGACGGTGACCTACGCACTGGAAGGCACCGAACACCCCAAAGCCCTGGACGAATCGACGGCACACGCCTTGTTGGATGCCCAGCCGTTGCGGAACATGCCAGCCGCGCTGCGCGACCGCCACATTCGGCAAGCCTTGGACAGCCTGCCGGTTTGGCAACCTTTATTGGAAGGTTTGGCGAAAGCCCGCGCCCGGCAATTGCTCGAAGACCATCGCCGTGTGCGCGATGCTTCCGAATCGACCGGTCGCTATCAAGTTGTCCCCAGTTTGCCTGTGGATGTCATGGGTGTGTTTGTATTGATTCCGGGGTAAGACTATAATTGTATTACTTTTAAAAGCATACAATAAAAGGTGTAAACCATGCGTATTACCAGCAAAGGCCAAGTGACCATACCCAACGCAATTCGTAAGCAAGCGGGTTTGATGCCCAATACGGAAGTCGAATTCGAGTTTAAAAACGGCGTGGTTATTCTCCGGGCAAGTGAAGGGACACGGGGTGAACAACTCATTGAACGGCTGAGGGGTGCGTTTAAGGGGTGCGGCATGACGACCGATGAAATCATGCGCGAAACCCGTGGGGAAGACTGATGCCCCGTTATCTTGTCGATACCAATGTCATCATTGATGCCGCCGATCCCGAGTCTGATTGGTATGACTGGTCCGCCCCGCAACTGATCCGTGCCGCCGATGACGGCGAAGTATTCATCAATCCTATCATTTACGCGGAATTGGCAGGCTATGCCGATTCTGAGCGGCAAATTGAATCAATCCTTTCCGACATGCTGCTGGAACGTGCCAACCTTCCATGGCAAGCCGCTTTTCTTGCTGGTCGGGCCTTTGTAGCCTATCGACGGGCGGGAGGGCAAAAAACCTCCCCGCTGCCCGATTTCTACATCGGCGCCCACGCCCAAGTCACCGGCCTGACCCTGCTGACCCGCGATGCCCGCCGCTTCCGCACGTATTTTCCCGAACTCAGCTTGATTGCGCCGGACGCCACGCCTTAGGCCATGGCCCGTCGCAATTCAAATGAACTCGCTTTCTCCGCCATTCGCATCGAAGGCGGCTTGCTGGCCGCCGATTTTCTCGACAAAGTGGCGCATTTCGATGCATCCGAACAGGCCGAGGCCGATTATGGGATTCCCAAAGGCTTGAAGCTCCGTGACGAAATTGGCCGCTACTGGAAAATTGCCCAACCGATCTGGCAGGATTTTCAGACGGGGCGCATGCGCCTTGACCGCGACGGCCATAGTTTCACTGTAAATGAATTCCTTGAACCTTTTTGCCGACAGGTATTGGGATTCGCAGACTTGCAAGCGGTTGGGCAAGTCGTGCTAGGGGAGCGTGTCTTCCCCATTGGTTTTATGGCATCGGACAACCGGGTTCCATTAGTCTTTGCCGCCCACAGCCTTGGCTTGGAAAAGGCAGACCCGCGTTTCGGCGACGGCATCCACCGCCGCTCGCCCTTTTTGTTGGCCCAGGAATATCTCAACGCCCATGACGCGAGCTTGTGGGCCATTGTTAGCAATGGCTTGAAACTGCGCATCCTCCGCGACAACCCCAGCCTGACCCGGCCCGCCTATATCGAGGTCGATCTGGAGGCGATATTCCATGAGGAGCTTTACCCCGACTTCACCGCATTTTGGTTGCTGACCCATGCGAGCCGGTTTGGCAAGACAGCCCCTCTTGCGCTTACCGGAGATGTGCCGGGTGCGATGGCAAACCCCTCCGACTGCCCAATTGAACGCTGGCGCAATTCCTCACAAGAAGCAGGCATCCGTGCCCGCGACCGGCTTCGAGTGGGCGTGGCAGAAGCTTTGCGGTCTTTGGGCACGGGTTTCGTGGCGCATCCGCATAATGGCGCATTGCGTGATCGATTGGCTGGCGGTGGATTGACCCAACAAGGGCTTTACGAACAATTGTTACGGCTGGTTTACCGCTTTATTTTCATGGCAACGGTTGAGGACCGGAGCACCGAAACCGGCAGGAGGCTGGTCTTCGCGCCTGATGCGCAACCCAAAGCCATGCAGCTTTACGAGAGTGGCTATTCGCTCACCCGCTTGCGGGAACTCGCCGCCCGCCGTCGCCAGTATGACCGCCACACCGATCTTTGGCAGGCGCTCGCCATCGCTTTTGAAGGGTTTGGGAAAGGCCAACCCGCCTTGGGGCTACCGGCCCTTGGCGGGCTGTTCGCCGTGGAAAGCTGCCCGGATTTGGATAAGGCGCAACTCGAAAACCGCTATCTGCTCGCCGCTGTTTTCAGCCTGTGTTTCTTCCGGGAAGGTGCCGCACTCTCCCGCGTGAACTACCGGGACATGGAATCCGAGGAACTGGGCAGTGTTTACGAGAGCCTGCTTGAACTCGTGCCTTTCGTCGAAGTGGGGACGCGCAGCTTTGGCTTCGTCGGCGATGATGACTTGCTTACCTCGCCCTCTGATGGTGAAAGCATAGCGAGGGGGGCGAAGTTGTCCGGGGATGAGAAAACATCCACTAAAGGCAACGCCCGCAAACTCACCGGGTCTTATTACACACCCGACAGTCTGGTTCAGGAACTCATCAAATCCACCCTCGACCCGGTGATCGAAAAGACGCTAAAGGAACACCCGCAACAGCCCATCCAGGCATTGCTCGCGCTCACCGTCTGCGACCCGGCCTGCGGTTCCGGCCATTTTCTTCTGGCTGCCGCGCGAAGGCTGGCGGAGGAATTGGCTAAATTGAAATCGACGGATCGCAATCCCAGCCGGGACGATTACCGCCACGCCCTGCGCGAAGTGGTGGGCCATTGCATCTACGGCGTGGACAAGAACCCGCTGGCGGTGGAACTGGCCAAGACCGCGCTCTGGCTGGAAGCCTACACCCCGGATCGCCCGCTGAATTTCCTCGATCATCACCTGCGTTGCGGCGACGCCTTGTTAGGCGTGTTGGATCCTAAGATTCTGGAGGACGGCATTCCCGAAAAAGCCTTCGATCCGTTATCAGGCGATAGCAAAGACGTGTCGAAGCGCCTCAAGGCGGAAAACCGCGCAGCCTTGAAGTCGCTGCAAAAGTTGAAATCCGCCGACCTGTTCATGCAAGCCGATCTCCAGCAGGCGGCGGAAACGCTGGAAGCCTTGCCCGACGACACGCTCACAGACATCGAACAAAAACGCAGCCTATGGTTGTCTCAGTCGCAGCAGATCCACGAAACCTTGGCGGCACGATTGGCCGACACCTTTGTGGCTGCGTTCTTGATGCCGAAGACCGAAAACCACGAATCGACCATTCCTCTAACCGGCTATTTTTGGGCGCTTTCGCACGGCGAACTCGGCCAACAAACCAGTGCCGAAAAACTGACGGAAGCGGCCCGTTTCTGCCGAAACCATCAAGTCTTCCATTGGCGGCTGGAATTCCCCCATATTTTCTCCTCTCGCTGTAGGAGTGGGCTTCAGCCCGCGACAATGCCAAATCGCGGTCTGAAGCCCGCTCCTACCCTAATGGGTGAGGGCGGCTTTTCCGTACTGTTGGGCAACCCGCCATGGGAGCGCATCAAGTTGCAAGAGGAAGAGTTCTTCGCCAGCCGCAGCCCCTTGGTGGCACAAGCTAAACATAAGTCTGAACGAGGCCAGCGCATCCAGTGGCTGGCACAGGGCATGTTAGCCCGGCACATTTATCCCGAACTGGAACATTCAACCCAAATCTGTGGCGCAGAACAGCAATTATTCGCTGAATTCATCGCGGCACGGCGGGGGGCGGAAGCGGCCAGTGTGTTCGCCCATGACTCCGGGCGGTATCCGTTGACCGGCGTTGGCGATGTGAACACCTATGCGCTGTTTGCCGAGACTTTTTTCCAATTACTTGCGCCCAACGGGCGGGCGGGATTCATCGTCCCCACCGGCATTGCGACTGATGACAGCACCAAGGCTTATTTTGAGGCAGTGTCGCAATCGGGCCGATTGGTAAGCCTTGTCGATATTGAAAACCGCGAGCGACTTTTCCCTGCGGTGGATAGTCGGATGAAATTTTGTTTGCTTACCTTGGGCCTTTCCCCGTCTGCCGATTTTGTTTGCTTCGCCACTCGAATGGAACATCTCGCCGACCCGCGCCGCCATTTTCAACTCACGCCCGAAGAATTCAGTCTTCTCAACCCGAACACCCGCACCTGCCCAGTTTTTCGCAGTCAAAAGGATGCGGAACTGACCAAAAAGATTTACCGTAACGTACCTGTATTGATTCGCGAGGAGGACACCCATGACCCTGGCTGAAGTGATTTCAATTTCTATGAAGGAAAACACCTGATGCACATCGAAGCCGAACTCGACGACCTCCACGCCGAACGCTTGTTGCAATGGCAACAGCGCATCGGCAAACCCCTGTCGGAAATAGTGACTGAAATTCTGTCCCGCGCGTTGGATGAACCCTCTGCGCCACCCTTCATTTCGCCACGGGAAATCCTTCGTCTTCAGGCGCTTGACCGTTTAGGCCGGTTGTCAATCGACTTTGGCGGCAAGCCCATGGACGACCGCGAGGCCGCTAATGCCAGACGCTGAAGTTCCCTTTCTGGATACCAACATCGTCCTTTACGCGCTGAGCCAGGATGAAAGCAAACGGCAACGCGCCATTGAGCTATTGGTCGATGGCCCGGTGATTTCTGCTCAAGTGTTAAGCGAAGCAAGCAATGTGTTGGCCCGCAAATATGGCCTTGCGCCAACTGAAGTCGTTGAACGGATTTCGGAAATTCTGCGCTATGTCGCCATTGTGCGGCCAGTTGACGAGGCCACAGTGCGGACAGGCTGGGAAGTTTGGCAGCGCTACCGCTTTGCTTGGTATGACAGCCTCATCATTGCGGCAGCACTGGCGGCGGGTTGCAACATTCTTTACACCGAAGACATGCAACACGGTCAAGTCATCAACGGAAAATTGACCCTGCTTAACCCTTTTGTGCCGGATAACGACTGATGCACATCGAAGCCGAAAAAATGGATTTTCTCTCGTTCCCACGCTCCGGCGTGGGAATGCAGATGCCGGCGCTCCTGCGCCATTTATCCGCACAGCGGACTGGACCGGGTTCCCACGCTGGAGCGTCAAAGCCATTAACTTAAGAGGCATCCAATTGATTTACAATGACAAAAAGACGGATTTGGGTCAAAGTCATTAACTTAACGATTTTTCCGTTCGCCCTGAGCCTGTCGAAGGGTGGACGGAAAAATCTAAATCATTGACGGTATCTACTTTAAAATCCAGGGGAAACCGCCAAAACATCTTGACAACAGGCGCTAAAAATCAGAGTCTTTATGCACTTTGAACATTCAACATTTACAGGCTGAAATAAACGCCATTCACCAAGACA
>Ga0268283_1001654_pt1 | contig 10593 bp, 9 predicted proteins | sample saktaG_13_FD_190140 | JGI IMG/M metagenome (GOLD analysis project Ga0268283, IMG submission 190140) | Saline water microbial communities from Sakinaw Lake, British Columbia, Canada - sak_2013_06_06_36m | ecosystem: Environmental > Aquatic > Non-marine Saline and Alkaline > Saline ... | reverse complement strand
GCAGAACCGTCACCTTTTTCCAGCGCAACACGGTGGTGATGATGGGACGGTAAACCCAGATCAGGAAACGGTTCACCGGGTTCTTCGCCTCCGGCATCACCTTGCCGCGGATGAACAGCAGCATCAGCACCGGCACCAGCGTCACCGACAGCAGCGCCGCACCGGCCATGGCAAAGGTCTTGGTGTAGGCCAACGGCGAGAACAAGCGCCCTTCCTGACCCTCCAGACTGAACACCGGCAGGAACGAGACGGTGATGATGAGCAGCGAGAAGAACAGTGCCGGTCCGACTTCCTTGCAGGCTGCCAGAATCGCTTTTGATCGATCCGCGAAATTGGAGTCTGACCCCAATTTCTCCAGATGCTTGTGAGCGTTCTCGATCATGACGATGGCGGCGTCGATCATGGCGCCGATGGCAATCGCAATACCACCCAGGCTCATCAGGTTGGAGCTCATGCCGAGCAGCCGCATGGCGATGAAGGAGATCAGGATGCCGACCGGCAGCATCAGGATTGCGACCAGCGCGCTGCGCACATGCAGCAGAAAAATCACGCAGACGGCGGCCACGATGAGTGACTCTTCCAGCAGCGTGCGCTTGAGGGTTTCTATCGCACGCTTGATCAGTTCCGAGCGGTCGTACACCGTTTGCACGGACACGCCGGCGGGCAGGCCGGGGCCGATCTCGGCAATCTTTTCTTTCAGGTTGGCGATCACTTCCAGCGCGTTCTGGCCGTAGCGCGCCATCGCAATGCCGGAGACCACCTCACCTTCGCCATTGAGTTCGGTCACACCACGCCGCTCGTCGGGCGTCAGTTCCACCCGCGCAATATCGCGGATCAGCACCGGCGTGCCCTTGTCGGCCTTCACGACCAGCATCTCGATGTCGGCCTTGCCGCGCAGATAGCCTTTGCCGCGCACCATGTACTCGGTCTCCGCCATCTCGACGGCACGGCCACCGACATCGCGATTCGAGTCGCGAATCGCCTGCGCCACTTTCATGAGCGGGATGCCATAGGAACGCAGCTTGACCGGATCTACCGTGACCTGATAGGTCTGCACAAAGCCGCCGACCGAGGCCACTTCGGCCACGCCGTGCGCCTTGGTCAGCTGGTAGCGCAGAAACCAGTCCTGGATCGAGCGCAGTTCGGCCAGCGTCTTGTCTTTGGCCACCAGCGCGTACTGGTAGACCCAGCCGACGCCGGTAGCATCCGGGCCTATTCCGGGCGTGATGCCTTTGGGCATGCGGCCGGAAGCAAAGTTCAGGTACTCCAGCACGCGCGAGCGCGCCCAGTAGATGTCGGTGCCGTCTTCGAAGATGATGTAGACAAAGGACGCACCGAAGAAGGAAAAGCCGCGCACCACTTTCGATTTGGGCACCGACAGCATGGCGGTGGTGAGCGGGTAGGTGACCTGATCCTCCACCACCTGCGGGGCCTGGCCCGGGTACTCGGTGTAGACGATGACCTGCACATCCGACAGATCCGGCAGCGCGTCAATCGGCGTGCGCAGCACGGCAAAGACGCCCCACAGCGTGATGAACAGCGTGGCGAGCAGAACCAGAAAGCGGTTGCGCCCCGACCAGTCAATGATGTTGGATAGCATGATGAGGACCAGTGAAAGTTTAGAAGTACTTTGTCATGCCGGACTTGATCCGGCATCCATGCGGCAGGGTGCATCGGCTATTGCCACATCCTTTACCGCTTGACGCTGGTGATAACCCACTCACCCTGCGCGCGTTCGACAAACTCGAAGGCGACTTTGGCACCGGGCTTCAGGTCTTTCAGCAACGAAGCATTGGCAGCCTTGAACTCCATGGTCATGGCCGGCCATTTGAGGCTGGCCACCGGGCCATGGCTGAGGGTGATGCTGCCGTCCTTCAAGTCAATGCTGTCAACGGTTCCTTCGGCCTGATGACCGGCGGCTTTGGACGTGGCTGCACTGGCCGCCGGGACTGCCGCTTTGGCGGTATCACCAAGCCCCCCCAGCGCCGCCTTCAGATTGCTCTCGGCGTCGATCAGGAAGTTGGCCGCCACCACCACCTGTTCGCCCTCTTTCACGCCGCTGAGCACCTGCACATGGTTGTCGCTGCGCTCACCCAGACTGAGCTCGCGCGGCTCGAAACGACCTTCCCCCAGGCTGATCAAGACAATCTGGCGTGTGCCGCTGTCGATCACCGCAGACAGCGGCACGGTGAGCACCTTGGCTTTGGCGGAAACCGCCACCTCGATCCGGGCAAACATGGCGGGTTTGAGCAGCAGGCCCGGATTCGCCAGCTCCACGCGCACTGGCACGGTCCGCGTCTCGGGCTTCAGCGTCGGATAGACGTAGCTGACGGTCCCTGTGAACTCTTTGTCAGGGTAGGCGTTGATTCTGATTCTGGCCTTGGCGCCCGTCTTGACGGCGCCAATGTCCTGCTCGAACACATCGGCCACGACCCAGACCGAGGACAGGTCAGATACCTGGTACAGCACTTCACCAGGCATGAAGCGCATGCCCTGCACCGCCTTCTTCTCTGTCACGACGCCGGCGACCGGCGAGCGGTAGGTCATGCTGCGCTTGGTTTCACCCGATGCCACCAGGGCTTTGATCTGCTCTTCGGAAATGTCCCAGTTCTTGAGCCGCTGCAGACTCGATTCGACCAGCCGCGCCATGCCCAGTTGAGCCGGACTGTCTGCCCCCTGCAGCGACTGCACGCCCTGCGCCGCAATCGCGTACTCGCGCTGTACCGACACCAACTCCGGGCTGTAGACCTCGAACAGAGGCTGCCCCTTGGCCACAGGCTGCCCGGTCACGTTGACATGCAGGCGTTCAACATAGCCTTCAAATTTGGGTGCCACCATGAAGATGCGGCGCTCGTCGGGCTCAACCCGGCCGGCAGCGCGCACGGTTCTGTCCATGCTGCGCAGCTGCACGGCCTCGGTACGCACACCCATTTTCTGCACTTTGTCGGCGCTGATCCGGATCTGGTTGGCTGTGCCACTGTCGTGTACCTGCTCACCCTCGAACACGGCAATGTAGTCCATGCCCATAGTGTCCTTCTTGGGCACGGGCGAGGTATCGGGCAAGCCCATGGGGTTGCGGTAATAGAGAAGCTTTTTCGCGGGCAGCACAGTTGCAGGTGTGCCGCCGTGTGCTCCGGGTACAGCAGCAGGACTTCGGTGGCCCATGAAGTAACCACCCGCGGCAGCCAATGCCAGCGCGGCGACGCCGACGAAAATTTGAGATGGCTTTTTCATAGGAGTATCTAGTAATCTATCGTTGCGGAAACCAACTGTCGTTGCGGAAACCAACTGTCATTCCGGCGAATGCCGGAATCCAGTGTGCTGCAAACCGCCAATTGGCGCAGACCTGACTGGATCCCGGATGTTGGAACCCCGGACCTGATCCGGGGCCGGGATGACATACAGCGAGTCCGGGATGACATACAGTGACTCCGAGATAACGTGGCATCTGTCCGGGATGACAAGTCTCATGGAGCGGCTCATACATCTTCTCCCAGAAGTCTTTCAATTTCCGCCAACTGCATTTGTGCATCGACCTGCGCCTTGAGCTGGCTCTGCCGCGCCTGGCGAACCTGACGCATCGCATCGAGCAAGGTCGCAAAATCGGCTTTGCCGTTCTCGTACGCCGCCAGCGCGGCACGCCAGGTCAGATCGGCCTGAGGCATCAGACTAAAGCGCATCAAATGTTCGGTTTGCCGGGCCGATTCCAGCGCCAGCAGCTTGTCCATCAATTCTGCTTTGACCTGGTTGGCCGCCGCCTCCTGGCGCGAGCGGGCAGCGGCCAGCATGGCCTCGGACTCACGCTCCTGCGACTTCAGCACGCCATCACGGATTGGCAGATTCAGTTCCACCATCACGCCCCATTCCCGGATCGCGCTTTGGCGCTGCGTCGCGTTGACGCCTACCGTGAAGTCGGGGTAGCGGCTCTTGTAGCTGAGGTCACGCGATTTCTCGGCAGACTTGACACGGCTGTTCTCAAGCAGCACTTGCGGATTGGCCTGGCGCAGCCGCTCGGACAGGGCGGCAAAATCCAGCTGTGCCGAATCCGGCAAGGGCCGCAGGGCCAGCGGCGCCGCCAGCGCGGCGTCGGCGCGACGCCCCAGCAGCAGGTTCAGGCGCGCCTGCGTCTGGCGCCACTCGGCCGAGAGCGCCACCAGCTCGACGCGCATGCCGGTGTGTTCCACATGGATGCGGGTAATGTCCTGCTGCGCCGCCAGCCCACCGGCGTAACGCACCTGCATCACCTTCTCCAGTTGCAGCATCAGGTCCAGGTTTTCGCTGGCCAGACGCTCGCTGGCCTGCACCAGATAGCGCTGCACGAACAGCGCCTTGATGCGCGCCGCCAGCTCGGCCCAGGTCTGGCGCTCGCGACCCTGCGCGGCGTCAGCGTCCAGGCTGGCGATGTCACGTCGGAGTTCGCGCTTGCCAGTCCAGGGCAGTTCCTGCGTCAGGGTGTAGACGGTGCCACCGACGTTCGAAGGTAAAAGCGTGATTCCCTGCTCGCCGGCCTTGGTGAGGTCCTGCAACTCCACCTTCAGTTTGGGGTCCATCAGAGCCCCTGCCGGCAGCACACGCTCAGTGGCAGCGCTTGCCTCGTGCCGCATCGCAGCGAGTTCCGGATTACGCACTCTAGCCAGCTGCAACAGGCTTTCCACGCTGGCGCCCGGCGCAGATTCAGGGGCCTGGGCGACGACTGATCCGGCAGCCGCCAGCAGCGCAGCAACGATGCCGGCTCGCAAAACGGTTTGCATGAGCGCCACCCTACTTGGCCTTGGCGACGGCATCTTCGACCAATAGCTTCAGATCGTCGTAGCCGAACTTCGGCAATGGTCTGCCATTGACAAAGAACTCCGGTGTCATGGCCACACCCAGCGTGTTGGCATCAGCCAGGTCCTGCTGCACCACCTGGGCGACCGCCGCTGAGTTCATATCCGTGCGCAGACGTTCCATGTCCAGCCCCAGACCGCTGAGCAAGGGCCAGATCAGGTCCACCTGCGCCTTGTGGTTCAGCACCCATACCGGCTGCGCAGCAAAAAGCGCTTCCAGCGTCTGGCGGAACTGCCCCTGCCGGTGCGCCGCCTCCAGCACTTTCACTACCTGATCCGATCCGGGATGAAACGGGGCATAGCGAACCGTGACCCTGACTTTGCCGGGGTGTGCTGCCATCAGGCCCTTCACAAAGGGATAGAAATCGCTGCAAGTCCCGCAGGCCGGGTCCAGAAACTCGACGATGTGCACCGGCGCGTCGGCGTTGCCAAAGCTGGGTGAGTTCGCTCGCACCAAAGCGCGCTGGCTTTGTGCGGCGTTCTGCGCGGAGCGCTCGTCGGTCTGCATCTTGTAAACCAACCCACCCGAGGCCAGTGCCAGGATCAGCAGGCCCGCCCCAACGATGAACATATTTCTTTGCTTCATTTCGCCACCTCAAAGCGCAGAACCGTCATGCTGTCCTTAGGGTCGGTGGCAAAGCGGATCTTTTGCCCCTCCTTCAGGCCGTCGAGCAGCGCGGCGTCCTTGACAGCGTAAGCCATGGTCATCGCGGGCATGCCGTTAGGCAGAGCGCCATGCGCCAGCGTGACCTTCTTGCCCGCTTTGTCGATCTTCTTCACCACAGCGTCACCCATGGCGGCATCAGCGGCAGCCGGTTTGGCTGCAGGGCTGCCGTGCATGCTGTGGTCGGTCTGCGCAAGAACTGGCGTAGAAAAGAAGGTGACCGTCAGAGCGGCCATTAGAGCGGTGTGGAAATGCATATTCATCAGTTGATCCCTTATTAAATGGAAATGAGTGACGTCTCAATAGTTCACGCTGTCGTTTGTCCGGCGTGTGGGCCGAGGGCGACGCAATGGGTGACTCCGCGAATGTCACCCGCCCTACGGGCTCCTTCTTTATTTCGCTGCGCCACCCACCGCATCACCCTCGGCAAGCGGCATCGGTGGTATGTGCTGCTCGCAGGCGTTCGGTGTTGGCAGGATCTGGCTGATGGGGCGCTCAGCGCAGCGGCATAAAGGAGGAGTCCGCAGGACGGGGGACAGCCGCGGAGCTGAGTGCCACATCGGCCAGATCCACCCGCCATACCGCGGGGAGTGAGGCGTCTGCAGTGCGTCTTCATGGCAAGCAGTGTGCCGTTGCGCCCCCGACAGCAGGCTGACCGTCAGATTACATTCCTGTTATCTTCATCGCATCAGCAAACGCTCAGCGCACAATGGCGGCCATGAAAATTCTTATCGTCGAGGACGAACCCAAAACCGGCGACTACCTGAAGCAAGGTCTGGTCGAGGCCGGGTTTGTGGTCGACCTGGTGCGCGACGGACAGGACGGCCTGCATCACGCGCTGACCGAAAGCTACGATCTGGCCATTCTGGACGTGATGCTGCCGGGTCTGGACGGCTGGTCCGTCCTGCGGGGCATGCGCCAGGCGGGCAAGGACACGCCGGTGCTGTTCCTGAGTGCGCGCGATCACGTGGATGACCGCGTCAAAGGTCTGGAACTCGGCGCCGACGACTATCTGGTCAAGCCCTTTGCCTTTTCCGAGTTGCTGGCGCGCGTGCGCACGCTGCTGCGCCGGGGCGCCAAGGCCAGCGCTGCCGAATTCCTGCGCGCAGCCGATCTGGAGTGCGATCTGCTGCGCCGTCGTGTCACGCGCGCTGGCAAGCGCATCGAGCTCACTGCCAAAGAGTTTGCGCTGCTGGAACTGCTGCTGCGCCGCCAGGGCGAAGTGCTGCCGCGCTCGCTGATCGCGTCCCAGGTCTGGGACATGAATTTTGACAGCGACACCAACGTCATCGAGGTCGCCATGCGCCGCCTGCGCGCCAAGCTCGACGACAACTTCGAGCCCAAGCTGATCCGCACCGTGCGCGGCATGGGCTATGTTCTGGAGAATCCGGATTGCGCTTGACTGGCACGGTCTCGATCACCTGGCGCCTGACGCTGCTGTTTGCGGTTGCCTCCTCGGTGGTGCTGCTGGCCCTGGGCATGGTGATCGCCAGTTCGGTGGAAAAGCACTTCGAGGACCTGGACATGGAGGTGCTGGGCGGCAAGATGGAGCTCACGCGCCATGCGCTGGCGTCGGTCAGGTCGCACGACGATCTTCAGGCTCTGGCGCAGCAACTCGACGACTCGCTGGTCGGTCACCACGGTCTGGAAGTGATGGTCATCAGCGCCAACCAGACGATCATCTTCGCCACGCACCATGCCAGCTTCCCGTCACAACTTGTGGCCTCCAGCGTCAGCCAGGCACCCTACCGCCCGGTGCTGTGGACGCTTGCTGGCCAAAGCTACCGTGCCATCGCAGCGGAGCTGCCAACCGGCACCAACAACAGCGCCAAGGTGATCGTTGCGGTGGCCACGGACATCGCACACCATCAGATCTACATGCGCTCCTTTCTGCAAACACTTTGGCTGTTCGTGGCTGGCGCGGCGCTGCTGACCGGCTTGCTTGGCTGGGCCGCCGTGCGGCGCGGCCTGGCACCGCTGCGTGCCATGCGCGAGCAAGCGCAGGGTGTCAACGCACAGCAACTTGACCAGCGCCTGACCGTCACCTCGGTGCCACCGGAACTGGCTGAACTGGCGCAGTCTCTCAACGACATGCTGGCGCGCCTGCAGGATGCGTTCATGCGGCTTTCTGACTTTTCCTCCGACATCGCACACGAGCTGCGCACGCCGGTGAGCAACCTGATGACGCAGACCCAGGTCGCCCTGTCCAAGACACGTAACGCCGACGAGTACCGCAGCATTCTGGAATCCAACGCCGAAGAATTCGAGCACATGACACGCATGATCTCCGACATGCTGCTACTGGCGAAAGCACAGAACGGGCTGGTGATACCGCACCGTGAAGTGATTGACCTGGCCGCCGAGATGCGTGCACTGTTTGACTACTACGATGCGGTTGCGGAAGAGAAGACGCTGCACCTGATCCTTGAAGGCGCTGGCGCAGTCAGCGCCGACCGTCTCATGCTGCGCCGGGCGCTGGGCAATCTTCTGTCCAACGCAGTGCGGCATTCGCGCGTGGGCACGACGCTGCGCGTCAACATCAGCGACAGAGCCGACGCGGTCTGGATTGCCATCGAAAACACCGGCGACACGATTGCACCGGAATACCTGGAGCGGGTCTTTGACCGCTTCTTTCGGGTCGACCCGTCACGCCAACGTGCCAGCGAAGGCACCGGCCTGGGCCTGGCCATCACGCGCTCCATCGTGCTCGCCCATGGCGGCACCATCGCCGTCGAGTCTGCGCTTGGTGTAACCATCTTTACCATCGAGTTACCCAAGACGACAGACCAGCCTGTCCACGTCACGAGAAGCTGATTCGTTACCTGTTCATGACACGTCTGTTTTGCATCCCTCTCCTCCTGTTGTTTGCGGTCCGGATGGCTCTCGCGAGCACCGACACGCCGACCGAGCGCGAATTGCACACTTCCGAGTGCGTGGCTGCCCTGGACGCCAGGTCCGACGAACTGGCCCGCCAGGTCAAGGCAGGTCAGACCGAGTCACGAGCGCTGCTGGTGAGTACGCTCGAAGCCGGAGGCGCCTTCATCGGCCAGGCCTATTTGCAGGGCGAGCGCGACGAGGTGCGCTCGCAGTCGCAGCTCGCTGCCGCGCTGCAGGCGCAAAAAAAATTGCCGGAGGCAGACCTGGCAGCGCGACAGTCCAGCTGTGCGCTGGAAGGTGCTCGCCTGCTGGCGCAGACCGACGTGATCGGTCGCTTCGTCATCTCGCGCCTGGTGCAGCGCCGGCTACAGAAGTTAGTCGGGGATTGAGCCGCCCAGCGCCTTGATCAGGAACACCGTCGTTACCAGTTCCTGACCCAGCAACTGAACACTCTGGCGCTCACTGAGCAACAAGGCCTGCTGCGCCGTGACCAGTTCCAGATACGGCGACAAGCCACCGTCGTAGCGGGCCGTCGTCATGTCCAGCACCCGCTGCGCCGCTGCCCTGGCCGTTGCGGCCTGCAGCGAAGCACGGCGCAGTGCAGTCAATCCGGTAATTCCGTCCTCGACCTCCTGCATGGCCAGCAGCACGACCCGCCGGTAGTTTGCTACCGTAGCGTCGTAGCCGGCGCGGGAGAAATCAAGATTGGCGCGCAGCCGGCCCCCGTCAAAAATCGTCTGGGCAGCCGACAGGCCCAACGACCACAACAGACTTGGCGCATCGAACAGACCGGCCAACTCACGGCTGTCAACGCCGAGCGTCGACCCCAGCATGATGCTGGGGTAGAAGGCTGCATTCGCAACCCCGATCTGCGCGTTGGCCGCCGCCATGGCGCGCTCGGCTGCCGCAATGTCAGGTCGGCGCTGCAAGAGCTCAGATGGCAGACCCAGCGGCACCGCCGGTGCGCTGCGCTCACGCCGCTCTGGCGCCAGGCTGAATTGCGGCGCGGCCGCACCGGTCAAGGTGGCGATCGCGTGCTCGAACTGGCCACGCTGGCGGCGCAGCAGTTCCAGTTGCACCAGCGTCGTCTCCAGCAAGGCCTGCTGCTGCGCCACATCCAGGCCCGAGGCAGCGCCGAGTTCGCGCCGCGCGCTGACCAGTTCCAGCGCACGTCGTTGCAGACCGGTGGCGCGCTCCAGTACATCAAGTTCGGCGTCGATCTCGCGCAGATTGAAATAGTTGGCCGCCAGATCGGCGCTGAGCAGAAGACGCGTGTTCTCCAACTCGGCCAAAGCTTGCGCGGCCGACGCCTGCGCGCCGGCGGTCGACTGCTCGACGCGTCCGGCCAGATCCAGTTCGTAGTTCACCGTCATCGCCACGCTGAGCTCGTTCTGCACGGTGGAAAAGTTGGGACTCGCGTAATTGCTCAGTGGCCGATTGGCAGAAATCTTCTGTCGTGACACGCGCTCACCCAGACCCAGTTGCGGCAGGGCGCTGGCCGAGGTTGCCGCCAGAGTGGCGCGCGCCTGCAACAGTCGCGCCTGTGCCAGCGCCAGCGTCGGACTGTTCAGCAGTGCCTGCCGCTGCAGCGCGTCCAGTGTGGCGTCGCCAAAAACTCGCCACCAGTCGCCCTTGCTGGCAGTGTCATTGGGTTGGCCGACGCGCCAGGGCGCCTCGAGCTTCCAGGCGAGGGGCAAGTCCAGCGCGGGCCGCTGATACTCAGGCGCTGCGGCGCATGCCATCAGCACGGTGCTGCAGACTGCGATGAAAGCCGGACGAAAAATCACTTTCCGCCCTTGGCCGGGTTCGCCACCACCGTCTGGCCATCGACGATCCAGTCCGGTGGATTGAGCACCACGCGATCCACCTCCGTCAGGCCTTCGAGCACTTCAAAGTCGACGCCGTAGTTGCGCCCGACCCTGACGCGTCGCAGGCTGACGCGGCCCTGCGCGTCAACCACCGCCACCATCGTGCCTTGGGCGCGAAACAACAGCGTGTTGGTCGGTGCCACCAGCGACTTGCTGGCGGGCAAGGTCAGTTCCACCTTGACATAGGCCCCCGGCATCAGAATGCCCTCGGAGTTGGGCAGAGACACTTCGAGTTGCATGGTGCGGGTAGCGGTATCGATGGCCGCCGAAGTGCGCACCAGTTGCCCCTGGAAGCGCTGTCCCTGCAACTCGGCCTGGCTCACCGTGACCTTCTGCCCGACCTTGACCAGCTGCGCGT
>Ga0268283_1001653_pt1 | contig 10602 bp, 5 predicted proteins | sample saktaG_13_FD_190140 | JGI IMG/M metagenome (GOLD analysis project Ga0268283, IMG submission 190140) | Saline water microbial communities from Sakinaw Lake, British Columbia, Canada - sak_2013_06_06_36m | ecosystem: Environmental > Aquatic > Non-marine Saline and Alkaline > Saline ... | reverse complement strand
CTGGTACAGGAACACTTATTTTAACCAGTGGAACTCATTTAACAGTTTCAGGAATAGTTAATGTTGGTCCTGTGAACAGCAACAGCACGGCAGGAAGTCTTAATATGACAGGCGGAGGTACACTTACCTGCGATGGAATTATAGCTGGCAGGATCGGCACGTGGGACGCAGGAACAGGAATTATTGAGTTCACATCCACCAATACTCTACCTACGGATAATAAAGTTATTTTCAACAACCTCACAATGAGTGGAGGAACTACAACTCTTCCGGGTAACCTTGATGTTATTGGGAATATACGTATCAATACCGGCGCAACGTTAAACGGAGGCGCAAATACATTATCCGTTTCTGGTGACTGGACAAACAACGGTACATTCACAGGGAATATAGGAACGGTAAGCTTTTTGAAAAATGGCAACCCAACAATAACAGGAACTGGTTTAAACAACTTCAACCTGATACGTGTTAACCTGGGAGCAAGCGTTAATAATACATTAGAAGTACTGGCATCACATTTCAGTGCTCCCGACGGGTTTCTTACCATTGTTAACGGTACTTTCAAGCTTTCTGGCTCTTTTACTTTTGCCAGTACGTTTGTGGTTGGTCCCACCTATAACATTGATCCGGGAACCGGTTTATGGATCAACAATCCAAATGTGACAGTAAATGCCCAGGCCGGAGGAATATCCGTAAGAGGGTCACTTCGGTTAACTGCCGGCACTTTTAACGTTGGAACAAGCGTTGACAATAATTTTGTGTATGTAACCGGATCAATAATCAATATTGAAGGTGGTACACTCAACATCGCCGGTCAGTTTACGCGTAATAATGCTACAGCCACAACATCGTATACACAGAGTGGAGGAATTGTTACCGTTGTTGGTCAAGGCTCCACGAATCCGACTTTTGCCGGTTTCGATCTGGGTGCTGTTGGTTCCACCTTTACGGTGTCAGGTGGTACGATAGTGATACGAAATACCACAAGTGCTCCATCCGATTACCTGAATTCTTCATCCGTAGCAAGTGTTACAGGTGGTACATTGCAAATTGGAGATGCCTCAACCGGGAATTCACAGGTTTTTCGTATTCAAAGTGCCAGGCCGGTGGGCAATCTCTTTATTTCAAATGCAACTTCACAAGCTCTGAAGCCAAATGCACAACTTACATCAGGGCTGAATGTTATTAATAACGTTACCATACAGCCAGGAACTGTTTTGGATGCGAAAGGATTTAATATTTCGTTGGGTGGAAACTGGACCAGTTCCGGGATTTTTACCAGCGCAGGAAATACTGTAACCGTTGATGGAACTGGCCCACAGGTTATTGCCACAACTGGTGGAGAGACTTTTAATAATCTTATTATAAATAAACCAGGTAGCACATTTACTTTAAATAGTTCTGTTAACGTCATCAATGCGTTCAGTCTTACACAAGGAACAATTTCCATCGGTAGCAACACTCTTTTACTGAACGGCACTGTAACGGGTGGAGGTACATTGACAAGTTCTATTACCGGAACAGTAAATTACAATCAAAGCAGTTCAGGTCAAAGTATACTGCCGGGTAATTATGGCAATTTGGTTTTCAGCAATTTTGATAAAACTCTTGCCTCCTCAGGTATAACAGGGATTTCCGGATTGTTTACTCCGGGAAGTGCATCAGGACATACTATTACCGCGAGTACGATAGATTTCAACGGCGGTTCACAAAACGTTCCTGAATTCACATACAACAATTTAATTGCCAGTGGCAGCGGAACTAAAACCGGTTCAGGAATTATAACTGTAAACGGAAACCTTACAAACAATGCCGGTATTATATTCTCGGGTACTACAACACTTGATATGAAAGGAACAACACATACTAATAGCGGCACTATCAGCACTTCAATACTCAATGTCGGTTCGGGAGCTACACTTATCAATAACGGTATTGTAACCGCGAGTTCTGCTTTAAGCGGACCTGGCACTTTCGATCAGGCAGCAAATGCGGTACTGAATATCGGCGGAATAGCCGACATTACTGTATTAGATGCATCAGCTGCCGGCAATACGGTTAACTATTCCGGATCAGGACAAACAATTTTACCTTTAATCTACCACAATCTTTTACTCACTGGATCGGGCATACCAGTATTAACAGGTGTGAGCACGATAAACGGGAATCTTGTGCTCTCGGGTACAACAAAGCCTTCAGCCGCAACAGGAATGACCATTCTTGGTGATTTTACAATTGGCTCGGGCACCACACTTAATGCAGGAAATTTCACGCATACTTTAAAAGGAAACTGGAATAACACTGGCACTTTCGTAGCAGGAACCAGTACTATCATATTAAATGGCTCGAATATTCAAGCCATCGGCGGTGCAACATTTAATAATCTTTCAATTGCAAATACTGCCGGAGTTACAATGTCAGCTGATGAAACGGTTAATGGCACAACCACACTGACGAGCGGAAGTTTGAGTATAGGAGCTCACACACTCACCCTGAATGGATTGATTTCGGTTGTTTCAGGATCACTTACCGGAGGGTCGGCTTCGAATATTGCAATTGGTGGAGCCGGGGCAAGCACCACACTACCAGGCATCACTCTGAATGATTTCACACTTAACAGGGCAAACGGCATTTCACTCTCTGGAGATATCACTGTATACGGCGCTCTAACCGTCACAAATGGAACTTTGAATACCGGCATCAACAAAGTGATACTGGGATCATCGGCATCTCTTTCAGAGCCTGCAGGCCAGCCTGTGCTGGGAACGGTGACCACCACCCGAAATATAACTGCAACCTCAGGAACTGAATTCTTCGGGAATATCGGTTCGGACATCGCATTGAATGGTGTAGCTCCTGGCAGCACCACAATACTTCGTAAAACCGGAGTTGCCTCCACCGGTAATGGTCATAGCTCCATCCATCGGTATTTTGATATCACACCCACAACGAATACGGGTTTAAATGCAGGATTGGTTTTTCATTACGATGTTACGGAGTTGAATAATCAGAATGGCAATATCCTCGAACTTTATAAATCCACAAATAATGGTTCAACATGGAATAACCAGGGTGGTATCGCTTTCGCATCAGCACGAACAATAAGTATTACCGGAATCAATGATTTTTCGAGGTGGACGGCTGCCGATACGAGCAACCCGGTGGGTAATACAGTAATACCGGAAATTACTCTAGTGTCTCCAACATCAAAATTTGTTGCTGATGCTGGCTTCACCCTCACTGTAACCGGTTCCAATTTTGTGAATGGGAAATCTACGGTTCGCTTTAAAGGCGCTAACAAAACCACAACATTTATAAATTCAACGCAATTGTCCGCATCTGTTCCCGCAGCTGATCTGCTTGTTATTGGTTCATTCCCGTTGACAGTTTTTAATGCAGGTGGCGGAGGTTCGTCGAATGCGATTACATTTACTGTGAATCCGCTGCCCCCTTCAAAAATACTGGTTGAAACCGCTGCTGACGGGTCAGGAACAGTGGTTTCGGCACAGTCAATAGCATCGGGATCAACAATTAAAGTTTATGCTGTTACAAGAGATGTGTTGAATAATTTTGTGGCTAACGTCGCTGCTACCTCCTGGGTTCTGGAGAATATTTCAGGCGGTATTGTTTCGGGTGACCTTGTGCCTGCAGCCGATAACAAAAGCGCTGTATTTACGGGACATGTTATTGGAACATCCGATATAAAAGCTGCTTCAGGAGCGCTAACATCAACTCCTTCGGGTGTGATAACAGTAATCCCCGGCGCAGCTTCAAAAATCAAAGTTGAAACGGCAGCCAACGGATCTGGAAATCTTGTTCCTGCGCAGTCTTTAGCATCGGGATCAACATTAACGGCATATTCCGTTACGCGGGATGCTTCAGATAATTTTGTGGCAAACGTCGCAGCAACTACCTGGGTTTTGGAGAATGTCTCAGGTGGTATTGTTTCAGGTGACCTTGTGCCTGCAGCCGACAGTAAAAGCGCTGTATTCACCGGGCATATTGTAGGGACATCTGATATAAAAGGTACTTCCGGAACGTTGACATCAACTGCCACAGGAGTAATCACAGTAATTCCGGGCGCGGCTTCAAAAATCAAAGTTGAAACGGCAGCCAGCGGATCAGGAAATATTGTCCCTGCACAATCCTTAGCATCGGGATCAGCATTAACAGTTTATTCCGTTTCGCGGGATGCTTCAGATAATTTTGTGGCAAATGTAGCTGCAACTTCCTGGGTTTTGGAGAATATTTCAGGTGGTATTGTTTCCGGTGACCTTGTACCAGCAGCCGATAACAAAAGCGCTCAATTTACCGGGCACATTACCGGAACTTCTGATATAAAAGCTACTTCAGGAATTTTAGCATCAACTGCATCAGGTGTAATAACGGTGATCCCCGGTATTGCAACAAAGATAAGTATCGAAACAGCATCTGATGGAAACGGCACAATTGTTCCTGCTCAGTTGCTGCCTACAGGTTCATCACTCACAGTTTATGCAATAACAAGGGATGCCTCTGGTAATTTCGTGGCTAATGTAGCAGCCGATGTTTGGACACTTCAGAATGTTGCAGGAAATCTGCCATCAGGTGATCTGATTCCTGCTGCAGATAAAAAAAGTGCTGTATTTATGAGCCATTCCGAAGGCAGTGGAATTATCAGTGCATCAGCAGGAGTTCTGTCAAAAACAAGCTCTGGCACGATCACAATCTTCTCTGCTACCGGAATTGCAGAATGGAATTTACAAACCACATATGCCCTGAATCAGAATTATCCTAATCCTTTCAGCCAAAGCACAACAATCAATTACCAGGTTCCGGCTCAAAGCAAAGTTGTATTGAAAGTATATGATATGCATGGAGTTGAAGTTGCAACGCTGGTAAATCAGACGGTAGATGCAGGCCAGGAAACAGTGACATTTGATGCCGGCAATTTATCTGGCGGAACATATTATTATCGCCTCCAGGCAGGCCAGTATACCGAAACCAGGAAATTGCTTCTGGTCCGGTAATCGGTTTCGCTCCGTTAAGTAAATAAATCAATGCCATTACATAACAAGCGTAATGGCATTGGTTTTTCCAAAGACTAATGAGCAGATTGATTAAAACTGCCTGATTTTGTTTCAGCCCCATTAAGCTTTGTTATTACTTGTTTTCATTTGTCTATATCCGTTTATCTAAGTAAAATTCCTGTTTGTCAGCCATCTATTCCTGTTCAGCGTCTTTTGCTTTTTCTCAGATATCTGCCGTTGTAAATTTACTTCATCAAAGCCTTAACATCAAAGTATTATTCATTGTTATACTTCATCATTAAAATGAATAGCATTAAAAAAATGAAAGAAAGTAAGTTCGGTTTTTTTGGGAGGGTTGCCAGGAAAGCTAGAATTGTATTTCACATCATTAAGCCAACCGATTTGTAAATCAATACTAATTAATCAAATTTAACCAGTAGCTATGAAGAAAATAACCTATTTATTAAGCATTGTAGTCATTATGGGGATTGCTTTTGCCTGTTCGAAGAGCGAAGATTCTAATCCGAATCAGGACCAAAATCCACAAGGAAGTACACCAGGGCCAAAATTTTTAGCTGTGAAATCGGTTATCGATATGAGTTGTGCAAAGTCAGGTTGCCATGTATCGCCGACAAATGCAGGCGGAGCTAACTTTGAGTCAAATGCCAATATCGTTGATCATGGAGCTCATATTAAAGCCAGGGCAGTTGACCAGGGAACAATGCCGCCAACAGGGGCATTATCGGCTGCAGATAAAGCAATAATATCAGATTGGATCACTGCCGGAGGCAGGTTGACAGATTAAATTGGACAGTGACTGAACAGCACAACATTTTTCTGAGCTAAGCAAAAAGCGATTGTTGTTCATTTTCTATTTTGGTTTACGAAATTCGATAAGCTCCACCGGTACTCCATTATGTTCTATCATAGCTACTCTTGTTCCGCCGGCCGGTGAATTTGGTTTTGTAATAATGTTGAAATCATGCCTGCTGAGTTCTAAATCGAGGTCATCGACTTCAAAAGCAATATGAGGAACTTTTTTGATCAGTTCGTGTACAGGGCTTTCAGCTTCAAAGCGCATCCATTCAATTCCATATGGACTGGTGCCGAATCCGCTGAAATATAGTTTATATTCCGGCAAATAGGTTTCGCCTTGTTTCCGCTCTGTGGTAGGAATACCAATATGATGAAAGCGCCATCCCCATGATCCGGTTGCCAGGGGCGGTTCGTGGTCCTGCCGCCTTTTTACTTGCATAAATTGAATTTAATACGGCCAATACAATCAGAGTTTGAAGAGGTATTTTCGTTAATCTCTCTTCACTCTTTTTTGTTTTTTACAATTATATCAATAATCGATAAAATTATTCCTGTCCCGATTAACCCATAACCTAACAGTTTATGTTCTCCAAAAACAATTCCGGCGATAAAAAGTCCGAAGGCAAGTCCGGCCAGGGGAGTAAGTCTCTTTTTTTTCTTCTTTTTGCGTTAACAGCAATAAAATTAAGACAATAATTGCCATGCCAGCCACAACAAGGAGAATGTTGACTTGTGTTGCATCCATAACATTATTAGTTAAATTGGTATTAATCTAATTCTGTTGCTCTGATTTCTAAGTGCTATATAACAAATATAAGACATTTTTTTAGATATTGTTCCATTGTTATTCAATTAATTTTAAGTGCTTTATCGTGTTTTATTTGGTTTTGGTAGCCTGGCAGAAAAAAGAAAGTTGCTATTTTTACAAAGGTTTAATTTAGCTGCTAGAGGAACATATGTTTTTGTGCTCTTTTTTTTGATAAAGAAGAATTTCAGAGTGTAAGAACATTTTGAAAAGCAGAGAAGGAAAATAGTGGTTAGTGAACTGGTTTAGCTGATTAGCTTCAGATCCTGATCAATACACCTGCAGTAACAATCAACTAAAAGCAAACTCAATTGAACCAAATTCCAATTTATTCGTTTAATATTTAAATAAAATAATTAAACATAATTTGATAATGAACTCTGTTGAATCAAAACCGAATGTAAAGTTCAAATCGGTTATCATACTCTCAAATGCTGAGATCTCACACAATGTTTTTTTGCTTTCATTTAAGCGTGATTTTGATTTCAGGGCAGGGCAGGTGCTTGGTTTAGCAATGTCCTCATCCGACGATGCACGGCTCTATAGCATTGCCAGTGGCGAAAAGGACGATACTATTGACATCCTTTATAACATAAAACCAGGCGGAAAACTAACCCCAAACCTGGCTGCATTACAACCTGATGATACATTATGGATCACGGTTCCTTTCGGTTCCTACGCCGGTTCCACTGAACCCGCTTACTGGATAGCAGCCGGAACCGGGATTGCACCTTTTTACAGTATGTTCCGTTCTGGAATGGGTGGAAATAAAGTTCTGATTCATGGATCAAGAACGCTGGATGCTTTTTATTTCAACGATAAACTGCACAGCGATTTTGGTTCACGGTATGTTCGCTGTTGTTCACAGGAGGACGGTGAAGGTGTTTATCATGGACGTGTTACCCAATATCTTGAAAATTTGGATAACCTGCCGGAAGATCAAAAGTATTATCTTTGCGGTGGTGCCGAAATGGTTGTTGAATGCAGGGAGATTCTGCTTAATAAAGGAATCCCCTTCAGCCATATTGTGGCCGAAATTTACTTCTAAGAAATGTCTTTCGCACAATCGATTGTCCCCAAACAACATCTGCTGGGAAAAACTCTTACTGATCTGAAACTTATTGCCGGCAAGCTTGAGCTTCCGGCATTTGTTGCTGCACAAATCGCATATTGGCTTTACAAAACGAATATTCAGTCGTATGAAGAAATGACGAATATTTCGAAGAAAGTACGCTCTCTACTTGCTGAGAATTATGACCTGGGTATTGTTGCTCCTGTGAAAGTTCAGCAATCAACGGATGGCACAAAAAAATATTTGTTCCCTGTCAGCAGTCATAAGTTTATAGAAACCGCTTTTATCCCTGACGAAAGGCGTAACACACTTTGCGTGTCCTCCCAGGTAGGATGCAAAATGGGCTGTTTGTTTTGTGCCACAGGCCGGCAAGGATTCCAGGCACAATTATCAGCAGGACAAATCCTCAACCAGTTGCGCAGTTTGCCCGAACGAGCTCAGATCACCAACATTGTTTTTATGGGGATGGGCGAGCCTTTCGATAATGCTGAAGAGGTAATGAAAGCGCAGGAAATATTGACGTCCGATTATGGTTTTGAACTGAGTGTGCGCAAAGTTACAGTTTCCACAATCGGAATTGTTCCTGCAATGGAGGTGTTTTTACGCGAAAGTAAGTGCAACCTTGCCGTAAGTATGCATTCGCCATTCGACGAAGAGCGCCGCAGGTTTATGCCCATACAGCATGTATATCCTATAAAGGAAGTTATTGAAACGATTAACCGTGCCGAACTGGGTAAATACCGTCGGGTATCGATAGAATACATCGTATTTGGTGAACTAAATGATACACAGAAACATGTGAAAGAACTGGCACGTTTGCTTAATAAAACACGTTGCCGGATAAATCTCATCCGTTTTCATCCGGTACCTAATGTGCCGCTTCCTCCTACCAACGAGGAACGCCTGCTCGAATTTCAGCGTGCTCTTATTGAAAAGGGAATTGTAACTACCATTAGAGCTTCGCGCGGTCTTGATATTGATGCAGCCTGCGGATTGCTCTCTACAAAAGCCTTGATACAGCAGGAGAACAGAGATTTTTAGTATCCGATGTATTTCACAATGAAATAGTTGTTACTTTTGTTCGACTTAAAAATAGTACTAACTGATGATCGTTAACCGTACGATAATACTAGTCGAAGATTCTGACTCTGACCGGCTCTTATTTTCCAAGTATTTAAAACAAATCGGGTATGAATGTCTTTGCCTTGATAGTGCAGACAAACTGATTTCCCGGATTGAAGAAATAGAGTGCAGTATTATCTTGATGGATATTGAGATGCCGGGAATTACCGGACATGAGGCTACAATTCTACTCAGGAAACGTCAGGAACTCACAGGAGTAAAACATGTTATCATTGCGCTTACAGCTCATAACGACGATAATATTATCAACATTGTGAATTCAGCCGGATTTGATGATTATCTGCAAAAACCTATTACCAAGAGGGAGCTCAAAACCAAATTGTCGAAGTTCATACAATGTGATTCCGATTCATCTTCATCATTTCCTGAAACAAAACAGGGAAATGGTACCCCAAAGGACAAACTCTATTCACTGGATATGTTTGAGGCTGATGAACCCGATTTTGTCCGTTCTATAGTTGAAATGTTTGTTAGTAATACACCAGGCTCAATAGCATCTATTAAAATGGCTTTTGAATCAGATGAAATGGAAAGCGTAAGGCAGCAGGCGCATAAACTTAAACCACATTTTTCGTTTTTCGGTGCGTCTGGCTTACAGCAAACTTTCCAGATGATTGAAGATCTGGCTAAGGAAAGTGATAGTAAAGAAAGGCTTCCTGATCTGATTAACAACGCAGAGAAAAAAATCCTCCTGATGGTAGAGCAAATGAAAACAGATTTGCTTTCATAAAACGTCGCTTTACCTGCCTGGGCTTTTATTGAATACCAGTTTTCTGGTTTATACATCCCTTAACAGTTTAGTTATTGATTCACCTGCTGATATTCATGGTTTTGATGGATATTTGTAAGTTGCAGTCTTTTCAGAGGCCTAAAAATGACCATGCTGTTTTGGATTTATTCATAAATTATTGTGGTTTAATTAAGCATTTTCAACTAACAATTACTCTTTAAAGTTACCCATACGATTCCTTTTAATGAAAAATCTCACTGAAGGCAACAGCGGAAGCCTCATTTTTAAGTTTGCCATTCCGATGCTTATTGGAAATGTATTTCAGCAATTATACAATGTTGTTGATAGTATAATTGTGGGACGATATCTTGGCAAACAGGCACTTGCTGCAGTTGGGGCTTCATTTCCGCTCATTTTCATGATGATTTCATTCGTTGTTGGAGTGGCTATTGGAACTACAATTATTATTTCCCAGTATTTCGGTGCGAAGGACATAAAAATGGTAAAACGCTCCATCGAAACCATGTACGTTTTTCTGTTTTTTGCTTCCATTACGGTTACCATTTTAGGGATATCGCTGAGTGGTCCGATTTTCAGGCTCATAAATCTTCCTGAGGATGTTATGCCACAGGCAATTACATATTTCAATGTGTATTTAACTGGAACGGTATTCTTTTTCGGTTTCAACGGTATCAGTTCGGTATTACGGGGCTTGGGCGATTCGAAAACGCCACTTTATTTCCTGGTTTTCTCAACCGTGATGAATGTAATTCTCGTCTGGCTGTTTGTGGCAGTTTTCAAATGGGGTGTAGCCGGATCTGCCTGGGCAACAGTAATAGCTCAGGCCGGAGCTTTTTTTACCGGTATTATTTACCTGAACCGTACGCATGAAATTGTTAAGCTCAACAGCCTAAAACTTGTTTTCGACAGGGCTATCTTCCGCAAAAGTATAATGATCGGACTGCCTACAGGACTTCAGCAAACTTTTGTTTCGATGGGTATGCTGGCAGTTACCCGAATTGTAAAT
>Ga0268283_1001652_pt1 | contig 10603 bp, 8 predicted proteins | sample saktaG_13_FD_190140 | JGI IMG/M metagenome (GOLD analysis project Ga0268283, IMG submission 190140) | Saline water microbial communities from Sakinaw Lake, British Columbia, Canada - sak_2013_06_06_36m | ecosystem: Environmental > Aquatic > Non-marine Saline and Alkaline > Saline ... | reverse complement strand
CTGTCTCGGTGCTGCGGTGCGCGTCGGCGCAAGCCTGGCGCGCGAGGCACGCCGCTCCAACGCGACCTGTTGCTGCGACGCGGACGCCAGTTGAATCCGGCCTTCGTAGATCGAACCGTCGGCGTCTGTGATGACGACGCGGTCGCCGGTCTGCTCCAGTTGGAACGAGGCCAGCACCTGCGTCGGTTGTGGCTGCTGCTGGCGCGGCTGCTTCGCCGGTTCCGCTTCGCTGTCGCTGGCCACCTGCGCGAAACGCAACCGCTGCGACAACGGCGCCATGTTGGACACGGCGGCGGTCACCAGCCGCGTCGTGTCAGCGCGCTCAGCCTTGGCGGCATCGGCGGGCGCGAGCGCGGGCATCCGGGCGGCTGGCGTCGCAGGAGCCGGCGGTTGCTCGGTCGGGGCAGGCGCGGCTGCTGGCGCAACACCGGCAAGCACGGGAGCCGGCTTCATCGCTGGCGCCGGCGCGGCGGCGACGGGCATGGGCGTAGCGGGAGGAGGCGGCGCGATGGTCATGGCCACAATTTGCAGTTTGGCTTCGACTGGCGCGGGAGCTTCCGGCATCGCTTTCGTTGGCGCGGCCCGCGTCGCGACCTTGACGCCGTCGAGTTTATCCAACGCTTTCAACTCCGAGACGGCGACTTGGGAGGTGATGTGCTCGGCGCTGATGGCGGGCGCGGCTTGGGCCATCGCGAGTTTGCGGTCCTCGGAAAGTTTTTCTTCAAGCTTCCCGGCGGATTTCGTCTCCATGAGACCGCGGTCGAGCAACACCGCCGACTGCGACTGCGACTCGACCTGCGCCAGTTCCGTTGGCGGTTGAGCTTTCTTGCCGATGTCCGTCAGCACCAGCATCGCGATTGCGGCCGCCGCCACTGCCGCCGCGCCGATAGCCAGTCGCGGCCACAACGCCACGAGCGGCTCGAACCACGGCCGCGGCGCCGGCTCCGGCTTCGTTTCTGCCGCGCGCCGGGCGATCTCGTGTTGCAGCGCGGCGCGCGCGTGCGACGGCATGTCGAGCGGCCTGCCGCCGGCGTCGCGTCGCTGCTTCGCGTAAGCCTTCAGCGCATCCTCGATGTTCTTGTGCGGTTCTTCCGGCATATTCATTAGACGGCAATCGGCGCGATTTTCTCCCGGCTGAACATCTCGCGCATGACGGCTTCGAGCCGGTCGAGGCACTTGCTCAGGCGCGAGCTGACGGTCTTGACGTTGAGTTTCAACGACGCGGCGATCTCATCGTAGCTCAGGTCGGCGAAGTAACGCAGCTCGATAACCTCGCGGCACGGCTCACCGAGCTGGTCGAGCGCCTCGCCGACGAGCGTGGCTTGTTGCGCGCCGATGAGCGCGGCGTCGGGACTTGGCGCGGCGCTTGGCGGATCGAGGACGAGGCCGGTCTCTGGGTCCTCGGCCTGGAGCGAAACGGGCAACTGCCCGCCGCCGCGTTTGGCGGCGCGCTGGCGCTCACGGTAGTCGCGCGCCTTGTTGGCAGCGATGCGGAAAAGCCACGTCTGGAACCGGCTCTCGCCCTGGAACGAATCGAGGTGCTTGACGACGGAGAGGAAAGCCTCCTGGCAGACTTCCTCCACGTCGTCGCGGTTAAAGTCGGAGCCGAGCTGGAAGACGAAGCGCGCCGCGGCGGCGTAGTGGGCGTCGAAAAGCTCGTTCCACGCCCGCGCATCGCCTGCGCGGCAGCGGGACAGCAGTTCGGTTTCGGCGGTCGGCTCCATCTCAAGAATTCGCGAAGCTTTTTCCCGGGCGTCCCGTCTAACGAAACGTGAACAACCCTTTGACCGCAAATCATACCATGAAAAAGCGCGCTTGAGTTAATCTCCTTGAACTTTCACGGAGAGCGGCGACGATAGGAGTGTCCCGACTGGAGGCTGGAATCATGAACACGAACCTGAAACTTCGATGGATGGTGGGTGTGGCGATGACGACGGCGGTGCTCGGCGGTGGCGCTGCTTTTGGCGGGGTTGTGCCGGCGGCGCTCCAGACGCAACGCGAGGGAAACGCGGCGTTCGCCTGCGAACTTTACGCGAAACTGAAGAATGCTGTCGGCGACGCCAACGTCTTCTTCTCGCCCTACAGCATCTCGACGGCGTTGGCGATGACCAGCGCCGGCGCGCGCGGCGAGACCGACGCGCAGATGGTGAAGGCGCTCCATTTCGAGCCGGACCCGGCGAAGCGGCACGCGGCGTTTGGCGAGATGGAGTCGCGGCTGAACCTTGTGCAGAAGAAGGGGCAGGTCAAACTCAGCGTCGCCAACTCGCTCTGGCCGCAGAAGGACTACGCGCTGCTGGAGAGCTTCCTCGGCCTTGTCAGGGAGAACTACGGCGCGTCGGTCACGCCGCTGGATTTCCGCGCGACGGAGGCGGCGCGCAAGACCATCAACACGTGGGTCGAGGACAAGACGAACCAGAAGATCAAGGACCTCATTCCCGGCGGCGTGCTCGACGCCATGACGCGGCTGGTGCTGGTCAACGCGATCTACTTCAAGGGAAATTGGACCTCGCCGTTCATGGCGGAAGCGACGAAGGACGCGCCGTTCCAGTTGCCGTCGGGCCAGACGGTGCAGGCGCCGCTGATGTTCCAGAAGAAGCATTTCCGCTACGGCGCAAACGACGACCTGCAGACGCTGGAGATGCCGTATGCCGGTGACGACCTGTCCATGCTCGTGCTGCTGCCGAAGAAGGCCGACGGCCTCGCCGCACTGGAAAATAATCTGACCGCGGCCAACCTCGCGAAGTGGACGCAGGAGATGCGGTCGCCCGATGTGATGGTTTATCTGCCGAAGTTCAAGATGACCTGCCGGTTCGGTCTGAACGACACGCTGAAGGCGATGGGCATGAGCGACGCGTTCGACTCAGGCAAGGCCGACTTCTCCGGCATGGACGGCGGCCGCAACCTGTTCATCTCCGCGGCGGTGCACAAGGCATTCGTCGAGGTGAACGAGCAAGGCACCGAGGCTGCGGCCGCGACGGGCATCGCAATGGGCCTCACCGCGCTGCCCATGCCGCCGATGGAGTTTCGCGCCGACCATCCGTTCATCTTCCTGATCCGGGAGAAGAGCAGCGGCAGCATCCTTTTCATCGGCCGCGTCACGAACCCGACCGTCGCAGGGGAATAGAGCCGACGTCGGCAGCGTAGAACGGACTTCCAAATCCGTTGCGGAACGGATGTGGACATCCGTTCTACTCTACGGTGGCAGCACTCTCGGCATCACCCACGGCGTGAGGTGAGCGAACACCATCGCGATGAGGCCGATGACCGCCGTCAGCAGCAGGCTGTGTTTGATGGTCCAGCGGAACAGTTTGCTCTCGTCCGAATGCGGCATGCCGGTGGCCGCGACGGCGACGGCGATGCTCTGAAGCGAAATCATCTTGCCCATCACGCCGGCGGCGGAGTTGGTGGCGGCGGTGAGCAGGGGATTCAGGCCGAGCTTTTGTGCCGTGACCACTTGCAGGTTGCCGAAGAGCGCGTTGGCCGAGGTGTCGCTGCCGGTCACAAACACGCCGAGCCAGCCGAGGAACGCGCTGAAGAACGGGAAGAACCAGCCCGTCGCCGCAAACGCCAGCCCCAGCGTCACTGTCATGCCGGAGTAGTTCATCAGGAACGCGAAGCCGAGAACCGACGCGATGGTCAGCACGGGCAACGCGAGCTGCCGCAGCGTGGCGGCAAAGACCCGCGCCATCGCCGCCGGTCGCATTCCGATCATCAGCCCGCCGAGAATCGCCGCGAACATGCAGCCCGTGCCCGCCGCCGCGAGCCAATCGAACTTGAACACCGCCGTCGTCGCCGTCGCTTCTTTCACCACCGGCGGCATCCGCATCACGTGGTTGTGGAGGAACGGCACGTCCAGCCGCAATGTCACGTGCTCCAGCCGCACGCGCACCGGCTCGAGGCCCCAGAGCAACACGAACACCACCAGCAGCAGATACGGCATCCACGCTTTCAGAAGCGCGCCCGCGCTGTGCGAGCGAAGCTGCGCCGGCGACGCCTCCTCATGGAAAAACTCGTCCGTCGGTTTCCAGAATTGGAGCAGCGCCACGAGCGCGCCCATTGCGCCCAGTGAGGCGAGGATGTCCGTCAGGTAGGGGCCGTGGAAATTGGCGATGACGAACTGCGTGCCGGCGAACGCGACGCTGACGGCGGCTATGGCCGGCAGCACGCCGCGCGCCTTGCGCCAGCCCGCGAACACCACCGTCAGATAAAGCGGAATGATCAGCGACAGGATCGGCGAGATGCGGCCGACGCTCGCGCTCAGCTTGTCGAGCGGCAGACCGGTCAGCCCCGCCAGCGTGATGATCGGGATGCCGATGGAGCCGAACGCCACCGGCGCGGTGTTGGCCAGCAGGCAGAGCGCCGCCGCGTCGAATGCCCGCACGCCGACGCCCGCCAGCATCGCGCCCGCGATGGCCACCGGCGCGCCAAAACCCGCCGCGCCTTCCACGAACGCGCCGAACGCGAACGCGATCAGCAGCACGTGCAGCCGTTTGTCGTCGGTGAGATGCGCGATGGAATCCTTGATGACCTCAAACTGTCCGCTCTCCACCGTGAGCCGGTAGAGGAAGATCGCCGACAGCACGATCCAGCAAATCGGGAACAACCCGAACGCCGCGCCGTAGAGCGCCGACGAGACGGCCACCGCCACCGGCGTGCCGAAGGCGACGCACGCGATGGCAAACGCCGTCGCCAGCGCCGCGAGCGCGGATTTCCACGCCGCGAGCCGCCGCACGCCGATGAGGTAGAACAAGAGAAGGATGGGCAGCGCCGCCACCGCCGCCGAAAGCCACAGGTTGCCGCCGACGGCGGTGTAGTTCTGTTGCCACATGAGCGTTGCTTATACTTCGCCGGCGACGACTGATTCGACACTTTTTTGCGTCGAGGTTCACTTCGCTGAAAGCCGCGCCTGTCGGGAACGCGTTGCCGAAACTGGACGCATGGAGCCGAAGGCCCTGGACTGCTGCGAGCATCGCAGCTTTAAGCACCCGATGGCGTTGTGGCCAATCGCTCGCAAAGCTGTAGTTTCTACAGCAGTCCAGAGCCTTCGGCTTTATCTCAGCGATGGACTGTTTTGCGCGTTTCCGATTGCAAGCTTCGGGCGGTTCGGCTACAGGCTTCGGCCATGCGCATTGTGGTGCAACGAGTCAATCGCGCGGCGGTCCGCGTGGACGGCCAGACCGTCGGCGAGATCGGCCGCGGGCTGTTGGTGTTGCTTGGCATTGGCAAGGAGGACACCGACAGCGACAGCGATTACATCATCGGCAAGATTCTCTCGCTCCGCATTTTTCACGACGACGAGGGGAAGATGAACCGCTCCGTCACCGACATCGGCGGCGGCGTTCTCGTCGTGTCGCAGTTCACGCTTCACGGCGACGTGCGCAAAGGCACGCGGCCCAGCTTCTCCGACGCGATGCCGCCGGCCGACGCGGAGAAGTTCTACAACCGCTTCATGGACAAGCTCCGCGCCGCGACGCCGCTGAAGGTCGCGGAAGGGCGGTTTGCGGCGATGATGGACGTGGAACTGGTCAACGACGGCCCCGTCACCATCCTGCTCGACAGCCAGCGGACATTTTGAACGCAGCGGCGTCCCGCGCCCGGCGGAAAGGGTTGATTCCACGGCATCCGAGGTCTAGGCTCCGCGGCGTGAAGTGGTTTGTATTGGTTGCACTGCTGGTCGCGCCGGTGGCGTTTGCCCAAACGCCATCCAAGAAATTCGATCCCTACAAGAAGTCCGGTTTCGAGGGCAGGGTGTTCGACACGAAAACGTTCACGACCAAGACCTACCAGACCAAGGAATTCGACACCAAGCTGTTTGAGACGAAGGAGTTTGCCACCAAGACCAGCCAGATGATGGAGGAGCGTTTCGCGGCGAAGAACTTCACGCCGCCGACGGAGAAGAAGGTCGGTTGGTGGCAGAAGCTCTTCGGAACGCGCCAGTCAAGCCTGGGCGAGAAGACCGTGGCCAATAAAAACTTCGCCACTACGAACTTTGACACCAAGGCCATGCCGACCAAGGTGGACGGGAAGTTGCAGGAAAAGGTTGACCACTTGCGCAGCCCGAAGTCCCTCGCGATGCCGAACATCAAGCCGACGCCGGAGGAGATGAACAAGCCGGTGGACAGCCGCCCCAAGAGTTTTCCGACGGCGACTCCAAAGTCTCCGTAAGCCCGCGCAGTTTCGTTTGCAGCACCGACCGCGCTTTGCCGGTGTCGAGCGCCAGGTTGGCGGGACGCGGCGGATTCATCGGCACGTCGCGCGTGCTTTTCGCCTCGATCGTCGCCGTGGGCCAGCCGAAACGCCGCGCGATCCGCATCCCGATCTCGTGGCGGCTCAACCGCTCCGAGCCGGCCAGGTGAAACACGCCGGTGTGCGGCGAGTCCGCCAGTTCCAGGAGCGCCGCGGCCAGGTCGCACGCCGCGATCGGGCAGCGGAACTCGTCCACGAACAGCTTCACCGCGCGCCCTTCCCGCAGCGCCAGGCCGAGCCTCTCATCCAGCCCGCGGTCGCCGCGCGGACTCGGCCCATACAACAGCGACGGGCGAGCGATCAACCACGCACCGCCCTCGGCTTGCACGACCCGCTCCGCGTCGAGCTTCGTCTGGCCGTAGAAGCTGAGCGGACAGGGCGGGTCGTCCTCGACGTAGGGCGCGGCCTTGCGCCCGTCGAAGATCAGGTCGGTGGAAACCAACAGCATCTTCGCGCCGAGGCGGCGGGCGGATTGTGCGAGCGCGGCGGTGGCGTCCACGTTCACGCGGCGGGCCAGGTCCGGCTCGCGCTGGGCGCGGTCGGCGTCCGCGAGCGCGGCGCAGTGGATGATGAGGTCGGGCTGGAAGGCGTCGAGCTTTGCCCGCACGACCACAGCGTTCGCAAGGTCGAGCGGTTCGAGGCGGACCGGGATGTCCCGCGGCCGGAGGCTTTGGAAGAGGCCAAGCGTGTCGAATCGTCCGGCCGCCAGGCGCGCGACGTGCGAGCCGAGCAGCCCGCTGGCCCCCGTCACCAGGAGTTTCTTCAAGCGGCGGGCGTGGTGGCTTCTGCCGCCGGCTTTGGGCCGGCCTTCTTCACGGCGCGTTGTTTACGCGCCTCTTTTTGGCGCTTGAGATAAGCCTTGCGGCGACGTTGTTTGATGACCTTGTTGTATTGCTGACTCATAGGGCGCGCGGACTGTAGGTGAAGCCGCGCCCCTTGCCAAGCGAATTGAGTGACCGAGAGCCGGGCGATTCTGCCGCGAAGCCCGCTGAAACCGGCTGGCGGGGCATCAGGAGTTTCCTGATGGCAAAATCAGGGCTGCCCCTAATAGACGCGCTGCCGCCGGTGATTGTAGCATCGGCGCGTCATGATGATGACGTGGTCCAAGTTCATGATGGTGGCGGTTTTCACGCTGGCGATGGTTTTCGCCACGCGCTGGTGTGTCTTGATGTTTTACACGCAAACCTACGTGCCAACGGACACTCGCAATCTCAATATGGCGTCGCAGCTCGGCTATCCAACCAAACAGCCATCCAAGGACGATGAGCCTCCCGCCAGCACGCTGGCGCCAGAGTATCAAGCGGTCCAAACAACGCGCGGTCGCTAGCGGTTTCCGGTTGGCAGCGGACAATAACCTGTTGTTGTCGCCATCCGGCGCGATGGCTACACTGAGTCCGAAGCCGGGTCTCACAAAGAGGACTCCGGCGCGGGCGTTAGGAACCGGGACTGCATGGCTGATGAATATGGCTCTTCGGATCGGGCTGGCGGTTGATTGCGCGCGCCCAGGCGGATAGACTGCAACCGCCACGGCGGAAGGCGACGGACGCGCCGGCGGACAAGGAGAAGAGGAACACGCGCGATGCGAGCGTTTCAAAACCTGCCAATCAAGTGGAAGCTGATGCTGGCGATGCTGCTGACCAGCATGATCGCCGTTCTGCTGCTGGGTTCGGCGCTGTTCTTCGCCGGGCTGCTCCACCTGCGGAAACTTGAGACCCAGGAAACTGCCGCGCTGGCTGAGATTATTGGCAGGAGCTGCGCCGGCGCATTGGAAGACAGAGATGCGAAGGCGGCGCAGCGGGAGCTTGGCGACATTGGGGCCAACCCGACCATCGAAGATGCCTGCCTCTACACGGCTGACGGCCAGTTGTTCGCACGCTATACGCGCCGTGATCTGACGCCGCTGCCGCTGCCGCCGGTCAGCAAGAGTGGGGAGAGCTTCGCAGGCGACCGGCTGACGTTGTATCGCCCGGTCAAGCATGACGGCAGAATGGTGGGAACCATTTATTTGCAGGCGGACACCTGGATCGTGTGGGCGCGGCTCAAGAACTATGTGGGCATGGGCGTTCTCGTGATGGGCATCTCCATGCTGGTGGCGCTGATCTTCGCCAACCGGCTGCAGCGGTTCTTTTCCGCTCCGATTCTGGAACTGGTCCGCGTGGCGCAGGGAGTCACAGAACAACGGAACTTCACACTGCGGGCCGCCCGGCTGAGCAACGACGAGACCGGCCTGCTGACGGACACGTTCAACAAGATGCTCGGCCTCATCCAGGAGCACGACAGCGGCTCGCGGGCGTCGCAGAGCCGGCTGGAGAAGCGCGTCGCCGAGCGCACCGTCGAGTTGCGCAGGGTCAACGAGACGCTGCGGGAGAGCGAGCAACGGCTGGCGTCGCTCATCCAATCCGCCGCGGTCGCCATCGTCATCCATGCCGCCGACGGCAGCATCACGAGGACCAACGAAACCGCCCGGAAGCTCTTGGGGCTTTCGGAATCGTCGGCGCTGGGGAAACCGCTGGCGGATCCCGCGTGGGTGTTCCTTCGCGACGACGGCACGGCCATGCCGCAGGAGGAGTTTCCCGTGGCGCAGGTCCTGGCCCGCCGCGCGGCGCTGGAGAACTTCGTGGTCGGCGTCCAGCGGCGGCAGCCACAGGACATCGTGTGGGTTCTGGTGAACGCCGTTCCCCTCTTCGATGCCAAGGGGAACGTCTTGGAAGTGATCGTCACCTTCATGGACATCACCGCGCGCCGGCAGGCCGAGCAGGCGCTTGTGCGCCGGTTGGAGGTGGAGCACTTCGTGGCGTTCATCTCCAGCCGGCTCGCCAACGCAGCGCCGGCGGAACTGGATGTCGCCATCCGGGAAGTCCTGCTCGGACTGGGCAAAATCACCCAGACGGACCGCTGCTACTTGTTCCGCATCTCCGAGGACCTCGCCATTGCCGACAACACCCACGAGTGGTGCGCGCCCGGCGTGCGGTCGCAGATCGGCGAGTTGCGCGACGTGCCCACGGCGGCGTTCCCGTGGTATCTGGAGCGGCTGCGCGGCGGCGAACCTTTGTTGCTCTCCAGCGTCGCCGACCTGCCCGCGGAAGCGGAAGCGGAGAAACGGCTCTGCCAGGCGGGCAACATCCGGTCGCTGATCCTGGTGCCGATCCGCCATGCCGGCGCGCTGGTTGGATTCATCGGAAGCGATGACGTGCAGGCCGAGCGCGACTGGTCCAACGAAGACATCCGGCTGCTGCAAACGATTGGTGAGTTGATCACCGACACAGCGGCGCGTTTGCAGGCGATCGAGGCGCTGCGCGAGGGCGAGCATCGCTATCGCACCTTGACCGAGTCGCTGCCGCAACTGGTCTGGACCTGTCGGCCAGACGGGCCGTGTGATTATCTCGGCCCGCAGTGGGTCAGCTACACGGGCGTTCCCGAGGCCGAGCAGCTCGGCTTTGGCTGGTCCCGCCAACTGCACCCGGACGACTGGCCTCGCGTCCAAACGACCTGGATGGAATCGGTCAAGACCGGCACCTTCTTCGACATCGAGTTTCGCATCCGGCGGCACGATGGCGTGTATCGCTGGTTCAGAACACGCGCGCTGCCGCTGCGGAATCTGGAGGGGCAAATCATCAAGTGGTTCGGCACCAACACCGACATTGACGACCAGAAGCAGGCCGAGGAGGCGCTGCTCGAGAGTGAAGATCGCTACCGTTCGTTGTTTGCGACCAGCCTGGACGCCGTGTTATTGGGGACGACGGATGGCCGGATTCTCGCCGCCAACACAGCCGCCTGCCGGATGTTTGGGCTTACGGAGGAGGAATTGACAAGCGTCGGGCGGAACGGGATCGCGGACGTTTCGGATCCCCGTCTGCAAGCCGCCGCGGAGGAGCGCGATCGAACCGGCAGTTTTTATGGCGAACTGACTTTCATCCGCAGCGACGGCACAAGGTTTCCGGCCGAGGTTTCCTCGGTGATCTTCCGCATTCAAAAAGGGGAATCGCGCGTCAGCGTGGTGATCCGCGACATCACCGAGCGCAAGCGGGCGGAGGCGGCGCTGAAGAAGATCCAGGGTTTGCTCGCCGAGAGCCAAAGGATGGGAAGCGTCGGTGGCTGGGAAGTTGATATTGATACAAAGGAACAGGCATGGACGGAAGAGGTTTACCGCATCCACGAAGTGGACCTCACCTACCAGCCGATGGTGGAAGAAGGCATCAATTTCTATACACCCGCGTCCAGGCCGATCGTTGAACGGGCGGTGCAGCGCGCCATCGAGCATGGCGAGCCGTTTGATGTGGAGTTGGAAATCATCACCGCCAGAGGCAATCTTCGACAGGTTCATGCGATTGGGAAGGCGGATTTGGAACACCGCAGA
>Ga0268283_1001651_pt1 | contig 10604 bp, 10 predicted proteins | sample saktaG_13_FD_190140 | JGI IMG/M metagenome (GOLD analysis project Ga0268283, IMG submission 190140) | Saline water microbial communities from Sakinaw Lake, British Columbia, Canada - sak_2013_06_06_36m | ecosystem: Environmental > Aquatic > Non-marine Saline and Alkaline > Saline ... | reverse complement strand
AGAGCCCGGCAAATCCTATGGTCACGCGCTACTTTTAATGCAGGAAAACGGTTTCCGTCATGTGCCCGTGGTCGAAAATGGGCGCCCTATCGGCATTGTTTCCTCCCGCAATGCGATGGATCCGGACCTGGAAGAGTTCGTTTTTGAAGAGCGGCGGCGCGAACACCACCGCTAGCCTCAGCTCACTTTTCAGGATTCAGACAGCATCAGCAGCATGGCATCGCCGTAGCTGAAAAAGCGGTAGTTTTCGGCGATGGCGTGTCGGTACAGCGCCATCACGTGTTCATGACCCGCAAAGGCGCTGACCAGCATCATGAGGCTGGACTTGGGCAGGTGAAAGTTGGTTATCAGCAGGTTCACGACCTTGAACCCAAAGCCGGGCCTGATGAAGATCCGCGTTTCAGCGGCAAAGGCGGCTGGAACTGTTTCATTGGTGCCGCCTGCGCTCTTGGCGTTTGCCCACGATTCCAGTGCGCGCACACTGGTGGTACCCACTGCCACGACACGGCCACCACGCGCGCGGCAGTCAGCGATCGCCTGCTGGGTATATGCCGGGACTTCATACCACTCGCTGTGCATTTGATGCAGTGACAGGTTCTCGGTCTTGACTGGCTGAAAAGTGCCGGCGCCGACGTGCAGCGTCACCTGAGTACGCTGCACTCCGGCGGCGTCAAGCGCAGCGAGCAGCGCCTGGTCAAAGTGGAGCGCAGCTGTCGGGGCTGCGACGGCACCTGGATTCTTTGCAAACACGGTTTGGTAGCGTGCTGCATCTTCGGCATCGTCGCTGTGCTTGATGTAAGGCGGCAGAGGCACGTGGCCATGGCGCTCCATGAGTGTCAGGGGGTCGTCGCCGGCGTCATTGGACAGAACCAGGCGAAACAGCGCGCCATTGGCGTCGGGCCAGCGCCCCAACAGGGTGGCGCGCAAGCCATCGTGCGTACCTGGCGCACCCAGCAAGCTCAGCGTGGTGCCGACTTCAGGCTTCTTGCTGACCCGCATATGGGCTGCCACCTGATTGCCGCCGAGCACGCGCTCGATCAGCAGTTCAACTTTTCCACCTGTTGGTTTTTCGCCGAAAAGACGGGCTTTGATGACCTTGGTGTCGTTGAATACCAGCAGATCGCCGGCGCGCAGCAGGCCGGGCAGATCCCGAAAGATCCGGTTTACCGGTATTTCACCCCTGCCATCAAGCAGGCGCGAGCCGCTGCGCTCGGGCGCAGGGTGCTGGGCAATCAAGGTCTCGGGCAGTTCGAAGTCGAAATCGCAGAGGCTGAAGGGACGGGTGGCGTCAGGCAATGATGCTGGCATGATGCTTGAGGGTTGGACAAACCCGTACCAAGTTGGAAGAACAGAGGAGAATTGTCCCATGTCTGAACACTTGGTCGACGGATAGCCGGCAAAATACCAACATGAAGCTGCAGGCTGCCAAACCGACATCGCCGGCCATCAGCGGTCCACAAAAGGCGCTGCGCAAGCTGGGGCTGTTGCGGCCCATCGATCTGGCCTTGCATCTGCCGCTGCGCTACGAGGACGAAACGCGCATCGTCAGCTTGTGCGATGTGCGCGACGGTGATCTGGTGCAAATCGAGGGCGTTGTAACGGTTTGCGAGGTGCGTCAGCGAGGCCAGCGCCAGTTGCTGGTGACGCTGGCTGATGGTTCCGACACCTGCTTGCTGCGCTTTTTCAGTTTCTATGCCTCACAGCAAAAAGCGCTGGCGGTGGGCAACCGGATCCGGGCCCGTGGCGAAATCAAGGGCGGCCTGCTGGGCTGGCAAATGATGCACCCGTCGTTCAAGTCGGCGTTGGGTGAATTACCTCTGGCGCTGACGCCCGTCTACCCGACGGCAGCAGGCTTGCCGCAGGCCTATTTGCGCCGGGCCGTGCAGGGCGGCCTGGCCCGCGCTGATCTGGCGGACACGGTGCCCGCTGAAAATCTGTACACCATTGCGGGGCAAGCTGCATGGAGTTTGCACCAGGCGCTGACTTTCCTGCATAACCCGACGCCCGCGGTGGCGTTGGCCACGCTGGAAGACCACAGCCACCCGGCCTGGCAGCGGCTCAAGGCCGAGGAGTTGCTGGCCCAGCAGTTGTCGCAACTGCAGGCTAAACGTGAGCGCGCCGCTTTGCGCTCACCGGCGCTGAGTCCGCAGGGGAACGATGGTTCGCCCTTGCATCATCGCTTGCTGGCGGCGTTGCCGTTTCAGTTGACGCGGGCGCAGCGCCGTGTCAGCGAGGAAATTGCCTCGGATCTGGCGCGAGCCATACCGATGCACCGCTTGCTGCAGGGTGACGTCGGCTCCGGCAAGACCGTGCTGGCGGCACTGGCGGGCGCCCTTTGCATAGCCGCTGGCCGACAATGCGCCTTGATGGCACCGACGGAGATTTTGGCCGAGCAGCATTTTCGCAAGCTCGTCGGCTGGCTTGAGCCGCTGGGTGTCAAGACCGCCTGGCTGACCGGCAGTCAGAAAATCAAGGAGCGGCGCGCCATGCTGGCGTTGATCGCCAGTGGCGAGGCCTCTCTGGTGGTGGGCACGCACGCCATCATTCAGGACAAGGTGGTGTTCAAGGATCTGGCCCTGGCCATCATTGACGAGCAGCACCGCTTTGGTGTGGCACAGCGCCTGGCGCTGCGCAGCAAGCTGCAGGGAGCCGTGCTGGAGCCCCATCTGCTGATGATGACGGCCACGCCCATTCCACGCACGCTGGCCATGAGTTACTACGCCGATCTGGACGTCTCTACGCTGGACGAACTGCCACCGGGACGGACCCCCATCACGACCAAGGTGGTGAGCGACGGTCGTCGCGACGAGGTGATCAGGCGCATGCGGGATCAGCTCGCGCTTGGCCGGCAGGTCTACTGGGTCTGCCCCTTGATTGAAGAGAGTGAAGCGCTTGACTTGAGCAACGCGACCGCGACCCATGCCGAGCTCAGCACCGCCTTGCCGGAGGCGACAGTGGGATTGCTGCACTCGCGCTTGCCCTTGGCCGAGAAGAGGGAAGTGATGGCTTCGGTTACCAGTGGCCAGTTAGGCGTCCTGGTCAGTACCACGGTGATTGAGGTCGGGGTGGATGTGCCCAACGCCTCCATGATGGTGATCGAGCACGCCGAACGCTTTGGCTTGTCGCAGCTGCACCAGCTGCGGGGTCGTGTTGGACGTGGCGCTGCGGCGTCTGCCTGCGTGCTGCTGTACTCCACGGGGGACGCGCCGCGTCTGGGTGAGATGGCGCGCGAGCGCCTGAAGGCCATGGCCCAAAGCAACGATGGCTTTGAGATTGCCCGGCGTGATCTCGAGATCCGCGGACCGGGCGAGTTTCTGGGTGCGCGCCAGTCCGGTGCGGCGCTGCTGCGGTTTGCCGATCTGCTCACCGATACCGCGCTGCTCGACTGGGCGCGGCAGCAGGCACCCTTGCTGCTGGACCACTATCCCGTGCTGGCGCGGCAACACATCGATCGCTGGCTGGGGGCGCAACTAGAATACCTGAAGGCCTGAGCGTAGCTCGCCGGGACTCAACAAAAAATGACTCTGACTGAACTCAAATACATTGTGGCAGTGGCGCGTGAGAGGCATTTTGGCAAGGCCGCAGAGGCCTGTTTTGTCTCGCAGCCAACACTGTCGGTCGCGGTCAAGAAACTTGAAGAAGAGCTCGAGGTCAAGCTGTTCGAGCGCAGCGCCAACGAGGTTGCCGTGACGGCGCTGGGAGAGGAAATCGTGCGTCAGGCGCAAAGCGTGCTGGAGCAGGCCGCTGCGATTCGCGAAATTGCCAGGCGGGGCAGGAATCCACTGAGCGGGCCGCTCACGCTGGGTGTGATTTACACCATCAGCCCCTATTTGTTGCCCGACCTGGTGCGTCAGGTGATGGCGCGCACACCGCAGATGCCATTGATGTTGCAGGAAAACTTCACCGTCAAGCTGCTTGACATGTTGCGCACCGGCGAAATTGACTGCGCTATTCTGGCCGAACCGTTTCCGGACGCTGGCCTGGCCGTCGCGCCCTTGTACGATGAGCCCTTTCTGGCAGCCGTTCCGTCCGGCCATCGTCTGGCCGGGCAGGAGCAGGTGACAACCGAGGAACTCAAGCAGGAGCCCATGCTGCTGCTCGGCAGTGGCCACTGTTTTCGTGATCATGTGCTGGAGGTCTGCCCGGAATTTGCCCGTTTTTCCAGCAACGCCGACGGCATTCGCAAGAGCTTTGAGGGCTCTTCCCTGGAGACCATCAAGCACATGGTGGCTGCCGGCATGGGCGTCACGCTGGTGCCGCGCCTGAGCGTGCCCAGGGAAGCTCTTGCCAGCAAGCCGCGACGCAAGCGTGATGAAGAGCCGCATATCAAGTACCTGCCGTTCGCTGGCGATCCGCCAACGCGTCGGGTGGTGCTGGCCTGGCGCCGCAGTTTTACCCGCTACGAGGCGATTGCGGCTTTGAGAAATGCCATCTATGCCTGCGAGTTGCCGGGCGTGGCGAGACTTTCCTGAGCTGCGACGAGTGAATTCCCTGAAGTTGCGACTGAGCCTTTATCTGGATTTGATTCGCTGGAATCGCCCGGCTGGCTGGCTGCTGCTGCTCTGGCCCACGCTGAGTGCCCTGTGGGTTGCGTCCAACGGATTTCCGGGCTGGCATCTGCTGCTGGTGTTCACCCTTGGCACCATCCTGATGCGCAGCGCCGGTTGTTGTTTCAATGACGTTGCCGACCGCGAGTTTGACCGGCACGTCAAACGGACCGCGGCGCGTCCGGTGACCACCGGCGCGGTGTCGGTCAAAGAGGCTTTGTGGCTGGGTGCAGGGTTGGCGCTGCTGGCTTTTGCCTTGGTGCTGACTACCAACGCCGTCACCATTGCCTGGTCGTTCGTGGCGCTGCTGATTACCCTCTTTTACCCCTATGCCAAACGCTTTGTTTCGATGCCGCAGGCGGTGCTGGGTGTGGCCTTCAGTTTCGGAATTCCGATGGCATTCTCAGCCGTGCAGGGGCAAGACAGCTGGAGCCTGGTGGCCATGCGCGCCAGCGTGCCCTGGCTGGCCTGGGTCTTGCTGCTGGGCAATCTGTTCTGGGTGCTGGCCTATGACACCGAATACGCCATGGTGGACCGGGACGACGACCTCGCGATCGGCATGAAAACGTCCGCCATCACCCTGGGTCGCTGGGACGTTCCAGTGATTCTGCTTTGTTATCTGGTTTACATCGTCAGCTGGGATGTCGCCCTGTCGGCCTATGCCCAGGGCACGCCGTTCTACGTTGCCGTGACGCTCGCTTTCGGGCAGGTTGCCTGGCATTACACCTTGATTCGCGAGCGCTCGCGGGACGGCTGTTTCAAGGCTTTCCGTTTGAACCACTGGCTTGGTTTCACCCTGTTTGCCGGCATCGCTGCCAGTTACGCCCTGCAATGAAAAAGCCGCCCGATGGGCGGCTTGGACCGGCAGGGCTTGCAAACGGCTTACTGAGACGCCGCGCCAGCCGATTTTTTGGCTTTTTTGGCCTTTGATTTCTTGGCTTTGGCTTTGGCCTTGCTGGCCTTCTTGGCTTTGGCCGGCTCCGCCTGGCTTGTGCCCTGGGCGGATGCGGGGCTGGAGATCAGGGCCAATGGCATGGCGATGATGGCGGCGCTGATGAGCGCGGTAAGAAGCTTTTTCATGTGGAGATCCTGTGGATGAAGCGGAAGTGATTCACTGTACCGTAACGTTTGCCCAGAGGCGGCGGTTGACGCTCAATCCGCGCCAAATTCGTCGCCCAGTTCCTTGGCCCGCTGGCGTGCCGCGTAGATGGCGTTGATCAATTGAGCCTGCAGGTCATCGTCTTCCATGGATGCGATGGCGGCCTCGGTGGTGCCGCCTTTGGAGGTGACCCGTTGACGCAATACCTTGGGTGAATCGGGGCTGGCCTGTGCCAGTGCGCCGGCGCCGACAAAAGTGGCCGTCGTCAACTGGTGTGCCTGCTCACGCGTCAGACCCATCTCGACGCCGGCCGTGGTCATGGCCTCCATAAAGTAAAAAAGATAGGCCGGTCCGGAGCCCGAAAGCGCCGTCACCACATCGAGTTTCTCTTCCGCATCCAGCCACACAAACTCACCGGTACTGGCGATGACTTCGCCAACCCAGGCTTTGTCGGCAAGGCTCACCGGCTCGCGTGCGAACAGGGCGCTGATGCCTTTGCCTATCAGGGCCGGCGTGTTTGGCATGGCGCGCACAATGCGCTCGGTCCCGAGCCAGCGTGCGATGCTGTCGCTGCGAATGCCCGCTGCCACACTCAGATGCAGGGCGTCTTGGGTGTATGACTTACCCTGCTGCGCGGCTTGCCTGAAGGCCTGGGGCTTGACCGCCCAGACCACCAGGTCGGCCGCGTTCAGGAAGGAGCCGGCCTGTGCCTGCGCCGTCAGACCGAAGCTGCTCAGGAGTTTTTCCTGGGCCGGGGTAAAGGGCTCCACCACGTCAATTTGACTCGGTGAAAAGCCCTGACCCAGCAGGCCGCCGATGATGGCACTGGCCATATTGCCGCCGCCGATGAATGCAATGCGTTTGCTCATGATTTTTCTTCCCACAATGCGCCGTTTGAAGGCCCAAGTCTAAAGGACAGCCTGCCGGACTGCGTGCTCCCATTGCTCCATCAACTCGGTGGCACGGCTGGTGGCGAGTGTCGGCAGGAAGCGCCGCTCGACTTGCCACAAATCGGTCAGCTCGTCGGTACCTCTATAAACACCCGTGGCCAGACCGGCCAGATAGGCTGCACCCAGTGCGGTGGTTTCGGTGATGGCCGGTCGGACCACCGGAATACCCAGCAGATCGGCCTGGAACTGCATCAAAAGGTCATTCACGCAGGCGCCACCGTCCACCCGGAGCTCGCTTACCCGGGCGCCGCCGGCCTCGACTGCATCGCGGCTCATGGCATGCAGCAAGGCGGCGCTTTGAAAGGCGATGCTCTCCAGTGCGGCGCGGGCGATGTGCGCAATACTGCTGCCGCGCGTCAATCCGGTAATGGTGCCGCGCGCGTCAGGCTTCCAGTAGGGCGCGCCGAGTCCGGTAAACGCCGGCACCACCATCACGCCGCCCGAATCCGGCACACTTTGCGCCAGTTTCTGCACCTCGGCGCTGTGGGAGATGGCGCGCAAGCCGTCGCGCAGCCATTGCACCACGGCGCCGCCGATAAAGACGCTGCCTTCAAGTGCAAATTCGGTGCGCTCTGTGGTTTGTGCCGCGCTGGTGCTGATCAGCCCGTTGCTGGAGGTCTCGAACTTGCCTCCGGTGTGCATCAACATGAAGCAGCCTGTGCCATAAGTGTTTTTGACCATGCCGGCCTTGAAGCAGGCCTGGCCGAACAAAGCGCTTTGCTGGTCACCGGCGACACCACCAATCGGGATGGCGTGCCCAAGCAAGGCAGGGCTAACTTCACCATACAGTGCGCTCGATGGTTTGACGTCGGGCATCATGTTGGCGGGAATGTCCAATGCCTGCAGCAACTCGGGGTCCCACTGGTTGCTATGCACGTTAAACAGCATGGTGCGGGATGCATTGCTGACATCTGTCGCGTGAACCGCGCCACCGGTAAGTTGCCATATCAGCCAGCTATCGACCGTACCGAAAGCCAGCTCTCCGTTTTCTGCCGACTGCCGCGCACCTGCCACGTGATCCAGAATCCACTTGAGCTTGGTGCCGGAAAAGTAGGCATCCACCAACAAGCCGGTCTTGGCCTGAATCGTTGCTGCCAAGCCGCGTTCTCGCAGCTCAAGGCAGGCCGGCTCGGCGCGTCGGTCCTGCCAGACGATGGCGTTGTGAATCGGCAAACCGGTCGCGCGGTTCCAGAGCACGGTGGTTTCACGCTGGTTGGTGATGCCGAGGGCGCGCACCTGGCGCGCTGAAATGCCCGCCTTCTGCAGGGCTTCGCGCGCCGTGGCCAGCTGCGTGCGCCAGATTTCCATCGGGTCGTGTTCGACCCAGCCCGGTTGCGGGTAGATTTGCGTCAGCTCCTGTTGCGCCATCGCTTTGATTTTCCCGGCAGCGTCAAACACGATGCTGCGGGAGCTGGAGGTGCCCTGGTCCAGGGCGAGCAGGTAGGTCATGGGATACTGCCGGAATGGGAATGGAGAGGCATTATTAATCGAGATGCAATCTGGCCGGAGTCGGCGCAAGCCATGCCGACCCGGCGCGAAGAATTGACCGCGCGTCTGGCGGCGGACTGCAACTATGACATCGCCATCGTTGGCGGCGGCGCCACCGGCCTGGGTGTGGCACTGGACGCCGCGGCGCGCGGTCTCAAGGTGGTGCTGGTCGAGTCGCACGATTTTGCCAAGGGCACATCGTCCCGCGCTACCAAACTGGTTCATGGCGGCGTGCGTTATCTGGCGCAGGGCAATATTGGTTTGGTGCGCGAAGCCCTGCAGGAGCGCACAACGTTGCTGGCAAACGCGCCGCATCTGGCGCAGCCGCTGGCATTCGTCGTGCCGGCGTACCGCTGGTGGGAACTGCCGTTCTACGGTAGCGGGCTCAAGCTGTACGACGTCTTGGCCGGCAAAGCCGGCTTGGGGCGTACCGAAATACTCAGTGCTGCCGAAACCCTGGCCTTGTTGCCGGCCTCGAAGTCGCATCAGCTGCTGGGCGGCATCAAGTATTGGGATGGTCAGTTCAACGATGCACGGCTGGCGCTCGCACTGGCCCGCACGGCAGCAACCTACGGCGCCCTTCTGGTGAACTATTGCCAGGCACAGGATTTGTTTTACGAAAACGGCAAGATCGCTGGTCTGATTTGCCAGGACACGCAGAGCGGTCAGCAGTACCGCATCCATTCCCGCTGTGTCGTCAATGCCGCCGGCGTCTGGGTCGACGAACTCCGGCAAAAAGACGGGGCCGCCAACAGCGGTGTCGGCAGACGTCCGGTCAAACCGATGGTGGCGCCCAGTCAAGGCGTTCACATCGTGGTGGATCGTGAATTTCTTGGTGGCGACAGCGCCCTGATGGTCCCCAAGACCAGCGACGGACGGGTTTTGTTTGCAGTGCCCTGGCTGGGTAAAGTCATATTAGGTACCACGGACACGCCGCGCCATGACCTGGCGCGCGAGCCGCTGGCCTTCAAGGAGGAAGTTGATTTCATTTTGAATGAGTCAGCGCGCTACCTGAAGCGTCCACCGCTGCGCACGGATGTCAGGAGCATCTGGGTCGGTCTGCGCCCGCTGGTCAAGCCGCAGGACGATGAGGGCGAGAACACCAAGGGCTTGAGCCGTGAGCACACGGTTCTGGTGAGCCGCAGCGGCTTGGTGACCGTGACTGGCGGCAAGTGGACCACTTACCGCGCCATGGCCGAAGACGTGCTGGACACCTGCATGCAACAGTCCCTGCTGGCCAGGAAGCCGGGTGGGGTCACTGTGCATTTGAAACTGCTGGGCGCTGGTGCAGTGGGCACGCGGGCAGTCTCGATCTGCCAGCCGCCTGGCGCGCATTCGTATGGTGATGAGCAAGCCCTGTTGGCGGCTCTGCCGGGTGCCGATGTGGTGCTTTGTCCTGGTTTGACCGAAGCCATGGTTCGATTTGCCGCCCGTTATGAATACGCCATCAAGGTGGAAGACGTGCTGGCCCGGCGTTCCCGGCTGTTGTTTTTGGACGCCAGACTGGCGGCCACGCTGGCGCCACGGGTCGGGGAAATACTGCAACAGGAAACCGGCCTGGACCCTGAAGTTGCCGCTTTTTCAGGGTTGGCGCGGCAGTATTTGAACCTGCCTTGAAAAATGCCTTGACGGCCTGGTAGAAGTCGTGCACAATAGCCGGCTTCGCTTGAAAAAGTACGAAGTGTCTGCCCAGCGAGCGTGATGTGAGTGGTTTACATCGCAAACGACGGGCCCAAGACTGACCGGATTTATCCGGTGCAAGTTGGGAAGAATTGAAATGATCCAAGCTGAATCCAGATTAGAAGTTGCCGACAATACCGGCGCAAAGTCCGTCCTGTGCATCAAGGTGCTCGGTGGGTCCAAGCGTCGCTACGCCAGCGTCGGTGACGTTATCAAAGTAAGTATCAAGGAAGCTGCGCCGCGTGGTCGCGTCAAAAAAGGCGAGATTTACAGTGCAGTGGTGGTACGTACGGCCAAGGGCATCCGTCGCAGTGATGGCTCGCTGGTCAAATTCGATGGCAATGCGGCAGTGTTGCTGAACGCCAAATTGGAGCCCATCGGCACCCGTATCTTCGGCCCGGTCACGCGCGAACTGCGTACCGAGAAGTTCATGAAGATCGTGTCACTGGCTCCTGAAGTTTTGTAAGGACACGCCATGAACAAGATTCGCAAAGGCGACCAAATCATCGTGCTCGCAGGGCGCGACAAGGGCAAGCGCGGCAGCATTGCATCGCGCAAGGACGACTCCCACGTGATCGTGGAGGGCGTCAACATTGTCAAGAAACATACCAAACCCAATCCCATGAAGGGGACGGTTGGCGGCATTGTGGAAAAGGCGATGCCCATTCACCAGTCCAACGTGGCGATTTTCAACGCTGCCACGGGCAAGGCTGATCGTGTTGGCATCAAACTGCTGGCTGACGGTAAACGCGTTCGCGTCTACAAGTCCAGCGGTGAAGAAATCAAGGTGGCATGAACATGGCTCGTTTGCAACAACACTATCGCGAAAAAGTAGCGCCG
>Ga0268283_1001649_pt1 | contig 10609 bp, 13 predicted proteins | sample saktaG_13_FD_190140 | JGI IMG/M metagenome (GOLD analysis project Ga0268283, IMG submission 190140) | Saline water microbial communities from Sakinaw Lake, British Columbia, Canada - sak_2013_06_06_36m | ecosystem: Environmental > Aquatic > Non-marine Saline and Alkaline > Saline ... | reverse complement strand
TGAAGTATGCCTTTACAATAATCACATCAAGGCTGTCATTGGTGATAAGCGGCTGATTGATATTGCGCCGATACATCTTGAACGGATCAAGTCCAATATGGGCAAGAGTGAGCTTTCGCCACGTTATGTATCTTATGCCTTGTCAGTTATCCGGCAGGCGTTTAATTTTGCCACAAACCGGGATTTATTCACCGGAAGCAACCCGACAAAAAAGGTTAAAAAACCAGTTTCAGACAATCGCCGGATGCGGTTCTTGACTCACGAAGAGGCACAAAGGCTACTTGATCAAATCCGCATTCATTCTGTCTTGACGTACCGGATCACGTTAATCAGTCTCCAATGTGGCTTGCGTTTCGGAGAAATTACCGCGTTGACGTGGCAAGATTTGAATTTCCATGATGACACCATTTTAATCCGGAACCCGAAAAACGGACGAACACGGGTCGCCTTTATGACAGGAGCCGTCAAGGCAATGTTCCTTGAAATAGAACCTGGCAAAGCCGGGGATTTTGTTTTTCAAAACACCAAGGATAAAGGGCGTATATATGATATATCGGGAACCTTCAAGCGAGTCGTCAATAAAATTGGATTAAATGATTCAGTTGTTGATTCAAGATTGAAAGTGGTTTTTCATACATGCCGCCATTCCTTTGCTTCATGGCTGGTTGCCGATGGTGCGGACCTGTTCACAGTTCGCGAACTGATGGGCCACAAGTCAATTGCAATGACGGAAAGATACAGCCACTTGTCGCCGGACACGCTGCGAAAGGCCGTCAAGTCTATGGAGACCTCTATACAGCCGAAACAGGGTGCTGATGTTGTCCAGTTAGTGAAATAAAGCCATTCCGGTTGTCAATTCACAAAACAGTCAATAAGGAGACCTCACCATGACGACTCTGAATATATCGATGCCCGATGAGATGCGGGCATTTATTGAAGCCCGCGTCAACGCAGGAGAGTATCAAAGTGCCAGCGATTATTTGCGCGACCTCATAAGGCATGATCTCGAAGAAATTGGACGGCACTTGACGGAAGGGATTGAAAGCGGCAAAGCGACTCCTCTTGATATGTCGGCTCTGCAAAAGAAGGCATCGGCATTGCTTCACAAAGAGCAAGGCGAATCAATTCAATGTCAGTTGTTCAGGGATAATTCCCAATGCTGAAGCAATGCGGATTCTGGTATTCAATCGCAACCGGGCAGATGGCTTTTCCATTTGAGCATAAGCCGGTTGGGAAATACCCATGCGGTTTGCCATATCTTCCTGAGAAAGCCCCTTGTATTCACGCCATGACCGAACCAGGCTTTTTTCTTCGACCGCATGACTGTGAACAACCTCATGCGGAAAATAAACCTTCTTTTCTGTGTTGACTGAAAACCGCAAATAATCCTGATAAGGCACTACCACAAAGGCAGGTTGCCCATTTTGCAAAATAATTTGATGTTCAGTAGGTATGTTCATCACGCTTTTTTACCTCTTCAATCATGACAATGTTCAGGGATAACCCCACATCAAAAAAGATACGAAATCTGCCTAACCTAAGTCGATAACCATATTTATGGTTCACAAGGCTTTTAACGTTCGTGCAATCTGGCCATTTTTCAAGAGTCATAACCGCTTCTGAAATTAATAACCTTTCAGAAGTCTGGAATTTTTTCAATTGCCTGATTGCTTTCTTTTCCCATTGGATATGGTACATGTTTTCTTTATAACCATTTTATAAGTTTAAGTCAACTTTCTTATAATATCAGTTATATTTATCCTTTCCCTTGGCTTTAATTTGAAATAATGGCGTATTGATGACTCATTGTTTCCATCAATTCGAATGATCATGGCCGAGATATCACCCACTTTTTCGCTTTATTATTTTAGGATATTATATTAAACTAAAATAAAAGAATTTCTTATTTTAGGATCGGGTCATACGGCATGAAGCGGAATCTTCAGGGACATTACGAAGTGATATCAACGGTGGGCGAGAAGGTAAAAGCCTTTGTGCCTGCGCCATTACCGCCGCAGCCGCCCATCGATTGGACGCCGGAATTGCGGAGCAAGTTCGATCAGGCGCTTCTGGCCTTGGGCCGGCTGGACAGCGTTTCCACCCTGCTGCCGGACGCATCGCTGTTTCTCTATATGTATGTTCGCAAAGAGGCCGTTCTTTCTTCCATGATTGAAGGCACGCAGTCATCGCTTTCAGATCTGTTGATGTTCGAGTTGGACCAGGAGCCGGGTGTTCCCTTGCAAGACGTCCAGGAGGTCAGCAGCTATGTGGCAGCGCTCAATCATGGCCTGGCGCGTTTGGCCGAAGGGTTTCCACTGTCTCTGCGTCTGATCCGGGAAATTCATGAGGTGCTGCTTTCAAAGGGACGCGGCAGCAGAAAGTCGCCGGGGGAATTCCGGCGCAGCCAGAACTGGATTGGTGGAACACGGCCCGGTAATGCCGCTTACGTTCCGCCACCCGCGGAACAGGTACTTGCGTGCATGGGCAGGCTGGAGCTGTTCCTGCACGATCAGCCGGAACCCACACCGGTTTTGCTGAAAGCAGCCTTGTTCCATGTGCAGTTTGAGAGCATCCATCCGTTTCTGGACGGTAACGGCCGCATCGGAAGACTTATGATTACACTGCTTTTGTGCGATCAAAAGACATTGCAAAAGCCGATGCTGTATTTAAGTCTCTATTTCAAGATGCACCGGCAAATCTACTACGAGCTGCTGAACAGCATTCGCCTGACCGGAGACTGGGAGGCATGGCTCGATTTTTTTGCCGATGCGGTCATTGTTTCCGCGAACCAGGCGATGGAAACAGCCCGGCAACTGATCGCGCTTTCCAAAGAAGATGCCGCCAGAATCAGTGGACTGGGCCGGGCCGGTCTGTCGGCACTTCTGGTCCATCGGGCGCTTCTGGAGCATCCCATTGCAACATCCGGCTGGCTGGTGGAAAAAACGGGCATTACCCCGGCAACCGTCAACAAATGTTTAAGCCATCTGGAACGCCTGGGCATTGTTCGGGAACACACGGCACAAAAACGAAACCGGATTTTCAGCTATGTTCGTTATGTGGAAATCATGAATCTGGGCACGGAATTGATAAACTCGTAAAAAGTCAAAATCGGACGGCTTCGTAAAAAGTTCGCAGGCAAGGCGCGCGCACCGGAGCTTTCGGCGACAAATCCTGAGGAATGAAGCGTACTTTTCGTACGCTGCAATGACGAAGGATGCAGCGCAACGCAGCATCCGGACTTTTTACGAAGTCGTCAACTTTACGTAAAAGCGTTTCTGTGCGCTTGTCCCGAATCAGGGAGGGATTTTTCTGACATGGCAACTGCGATTCTCAGTGCACATTATGACGGCGAGCATATCGTTCTCGATGAGCCGTTTGAGCTGATAGCCAACACGCCTCTCATAGTGACGGTTGTTGCTCCCGACGTTAAACACTCCGAGTGGGCTGCGCTTGGTGTTCAGGGACTTGCGCTGGCCTATGGCGACAAAGAACCAGAATACACGACTGCGGATCTCAAGCCGCAATGATAGAGGGAGATGTCGACTCACGTCCTTACCGCCTTGGTTTTCTCGCCGTCCTACCATCCAATCAATTTCTCGGCATAATAGGTTCCATCTCACGAGAGCGTCATATGCGCCTGCTTCAGAGGCTTTCGGCATTTCTCGCAAATGAAGGGACATAAGTAGAAAATGGAAAGGCATCAATCGGAACCGGCCAGAGTGACCAATAAATGCTCCCTGGCTCTGGTTGCAGCTACATACCGTTCGCAGCGGGATGCGGCTTCGGCCTTGGTCAACTGATCCATGGGTTGCAAGGCATTGGCCGGCCATCAGGGTATTGGCTCAGGAAACAATCGCGTCGGCTTCGGTTCTGGCAGTATCACAGTGCCGGATAATAGGGTCCGGTCCCTGACGCCCTATGTTTATTCAGAGTGGTCCTTTTTGCTTACCAGTTTTCTCCGAAGAACTGAGTCATGTATGACTCATCGTATGTTAATGTTAAATCTTTGAAACCGGCTTTATTGAATATGCTTTGAGCAATGTCGAACAGGCTTCTGGTATGATTTTTTAAAAGTATAAATATTTCATCCTCATCAGGGTCTTCTTTGGTCACCTCTAAATAAGGCGAAAAGCATATTTCACCGTTCCAGTCTTGAGCCCCAAAAAATACGTCATAAACCGTGAGGCGTTGTGTAACTTTATTCCCATCCTTGATTATCTGATACGGCTTTCTATTTTTTTCAATATCTTTAGACACAAATTGTACCGGGAATAATAACTCCGGAATTTGTTTAGCCGTTTCTTGCAGAATTGAAAAAATTTCATTTGCTGATAATTTACTTTCCATTATGAATATGGAGTTATCTGCTCCTCTTGTATTTGGTAGATAAGAGATGAATTCATTTGCCATACGAGAACCTCCTTAAGGGTGTCGCAAAGTGTTGCGGTTGCCTATTTTAATTTAATCGATTTGAATCTGGTTGCATCGAAACCCGCTATCCCCGGAGAGTCGCTGGAGCCATTTCTGCACAATGAACAGAGTTGCCCAGTATCACACCAAGGACGAACGAGTACCTGAGTATGCTGTCACGGCCATAACCCAGAAAGGGTATATCGTAGGACGGCATGAACGGCAGCAGATTAAATGTTCGAATAAAGCCGAGGGTTGTCGGAATCATAATCAATAACAACATGGCCAGGGTAAGATTTCTTTTTTCCTTACCTTCAATTGTTTTGATGTATTGAAAACAGATATAAAAAAAGATTACATAGAGGCCAGCAACGGCTATAATTCCTGTATATCCGAACAGCCGGCCGATGATTTGAAAAATATATCGGTAGGGCGTATATGGGAAGACATAAAAGTGACCGGAAGTGGCTGGCTCTGTATAAGCGGAAAGTCCATTTCCAAACCACCCGCCAGCCTTGATGTCATTGATGGCAAGCATGGTTTGGTAGCCGATTCCGGATGGATCCCGTTGATAAAAGAATCCTGAAATCGAATTGGGTAGGGCCATGGGGTGTGAAATCAAAACCCAGCATAGCATGACCATGAATGGGAGCATGAATATTCCTGCTGTCAGCACCATTTGCTTGCTGGAGATCGCATAGTCTTCTGAACTGAGCAGAAAAGTTAGTCCAACGAGCAAATTCAACAAAATAGCCATTGGCATGTCAAATTGCCGGATCATGAGCATATAATTGGGGGCAATCATCGCCAGGATCACCCATAAGATATCGCGCCGTTTAAAACCATTATTCGTCACCCTGGATGTGAGTTGAAGCAGAAAAGGGGTTGCGAATAGAATCGCCCATGGGCCGGATGAAATAGACAGTTGTCCGACCCTTACCCATCGATATTTTTCGAAAAAAGAGATCCCCATGCCCGGAATGAAGGGGAGAATCAGCAGCAGCAGACTTAGGGAGTACAAAACACCTGCTCGCCTGTTCAACCAGTTGGTCTGTATCGTCACCAAACCAGTCACAATACATGCGCCAATCAGCATGAACAGTATTTGTTTGATAAGCAATACAGTCGGCTGGTAAAAATGACCTCTGGATTCGATAGCAGGGATAAATGCCCAGAAGGATATCAACCCCACAACGCACAATAAAAGACAGATTAAACCGAGAAACCATCGATAATCATAACCCAATACCCGGAACTGGTTTGGAAAGGAAGCGACTGTATTTTCAGACATAGAATCCTCCATGTGAAATGGGTTGCAATTTCATTAATTTCTGACCGGGCCGCGCCCTCAGATAGAAATCTCTAATAAAATCAGAGTAAAATTACCTAAAGGACATTATGCAAGTAAATCTGGGTGTTTGCAAAGGAACGAAGGCCGAGAATCTCCATGATGAAAAAATATGGCTCTCTTCTGGCTAATAATTGTCGGGCAAACCGGTGGCGGAGTGAATGTAAACTCCACATCGGCTGGCCAAGTTCCTTTATTTTCTCTTTCAAGAAGTTTGGCTGTGCCTTCCAGCGCTCAAAAAGCCTTCCGGTAAAATCTACCCCTTTGAGACAGAGAGGGAAAGACAGTGTTCGAGCAGTCAAATTGTGGTATTTTGATTTTCTTGTGTAAAGAACGATCTTTTCTCCTGGTGATATGTCTTTGTCTGTAAGCCTCAAAGCCTCGTTTAACCTTGCCCCTGTTTCCAATAAAAACAAAATTAGCAGTTGCTCCAATTCATCGCAAATGAGCAGCACCGCTTCTATCATCTCATTGGTCGGTATAAATTTTATATCTCTGGCAATCGGGAAAGACTTCATATGCAAGAAGGGGTTTTTTATATCAATGCCAAATTCGATAATGGCCGTGTTAAATAGCTGCTTTAAAATTTTTATCATTGAATTGTCATAATAATTGGATTTTACGTATAATTTCATTGACTCTGAGCAGTCATTCAGCAGTTTAAGAATATCCGTTTTGGATACATCCTTAACCGCTTTATCCCTGCAACTATCCAATAATATTTCATAAAACCACTTTGTTTCCTGGTAATAAGCCGCTGAATGACTTGTCTGAATTCGATCCAATTTGAAATTAATCAATTCCTTAAGCGTCAAATCAGTTTTATTTATTTTTGGCAATTCGTTCATTTCGGCTCTACCTCCTTCTGCTTTTACTCAGGTTCCGGAAGTCGTCTCCGAATTTTCTTCAGCTTCATTCGTCTTTCTCCAACTCTTCAATCTCAATGATCATGGCAGTGATATCATCCGTTGAGCCTCTGGTTCTGGATCGCCTGACCAGCTCGCCGACGGCCCTCCGACGGTTGCTATGATCTTCCACGATTTTTGTGATTTCATACATATCAAATGCCTTGGTAACGCCGTCGGACACCAGCAGCAGCCGTTCACATTCTTCCAGTGGAACAATTTCCATATCGATCTTCAAGTCTGCCCCAAGCCCGAAATACCGGTAAATGGCCCCATCCTGTTCATGCAGCCGGGTCAATTGGCGCACCAGCCCCCCATCCCGAATCAGGTAAGCAACCGTATCGCCGGCATGAAAGATCTCGACGGTCTGTCCATGAATCCACGCAACTGTCCCTGCGCAGCCTCCCAGAGGCCGATCTGTTCCCGGCATACACCCCCAGTCCAGAATGGTCTGATTGCCTTCCATCAATATGCGCCTCATTCCTTCGCTGGACGCCTGAATGTTGTCCGCTTCCCTGTAAAAACGAAGGAGCTGATCGGTCATTTCCTGCGCCGCATCCCTTCCTCTTGGCGCGCTCCCGATTCCGTCAAACACCGCAAAAACTTCCCCGCGGTTCTTTTGCTGAACCAAGGGAATGTCTTTTGAAAGCATCCGGTACCGGTCTTCATAATACCTGTGCTTGGTGCCCTTCAGCCAGGCCACGGCTGCCGTGCCGCGTTCTTCGCAGTTTACTTCCTCGGGCATTATTCCTCCTTTTGCGAAATTAAAAGCAGAACTTCGTTTGATGAACGGCCAAACATTCACTCATAAACATATTGTCATCTTCAATCTTCTATAAGTGAAAATTAATCTTCGTCCCTTCAGGCATAAGTTCTGGGCGCTCCTTCGTGTGTATAATTATGAGATATCATTCGCACCAAAAAAATCAAAATGCAGCAGCCCCTGCCAGCCGGAACCCACGAATGCTGTACCGGTCTCCGGGCTCGTCGCAGCCCCGGTAAGCCCCGCGGAATTCTTCCTCCGTGTTATTTTCGTACCACGACGCCCCGCGCAACACACGGTAATCACCTTCTGGTGACGGACTCAACTTGCCCTTTCGATATCGATAATATGCATGTAAATCATACCAGTCCTGGCACCACTCCCAGATATTTCCGGACATCTGGTAAAGTCCCCATGGGCTGCAGCCTGCGGGATAGTTTTGGACACGGCACGTCTTTTCAGACCCCCTATTGTTTCGATTACGGCATTTCGATTCTTTCCAGACATTGCCCCAGGGATATTGCCGGCCATCCACACCCCGAGCCCCCTTTTCCCATTCCAGCTCCGATGGCAGCCTCAGGCTGGCCCATATCGCGTACGCATTTGCCCCGAACCAGCTTACCTGAACCACGGGATGGTCGTTCCTTTGGCGATAAGCCACATATCCGCTGCCGGTTTTTCGGATAAAACATTCTGAATCCAAATCGATCCATAACTCCAGATCACTATTACAAGGCTGCGCCTGATTTAAAAACTGTGCATACTGGATATTTGTCACAGGATACATCGCCAGGTAATAAGCCGGCAGCCTAACCGGAAACGGCTCTCCGCCCCCCTCATCCTTTCCCAGCCCCCCTGCCAGAAATTCTCCTTCAGGGATCAGCATCAGTTGCGTGCCGTCTTTCACATTCATAATGGTGGACGATGGGGAGGTAACCGGTGACAGTTCCTTTAGAATTCCTTCCAGATCCGACCTGTTAACCTTGATTTCATCAGCCTTCTGTTCGAGTACTTGGCGGAGTTCTCCGGTTAACACACCGCTGAGCTGTATCATCTCTTCGGCAAGATCACGTAACTGCAGAAGGGCTTTAGGAGCTGAAATCGTTCTTTTGATATCAGGCATGTGTTGTGGTGCCTCCTTATGGCTTAGAGGACGAACTTCGGGCTGAAGGGCGGAAGGCCTTCCGTCCGAAGTTCGTTTATCTATTGGTTATTGCAGCAGGTAGGTTATGATGTTTCATGGAAGATGTGCCGAATGTCTTCATCCGTGAGGCCACGGCGTTTCATTTCATCTGTCATGGCCTGTTTGATCTCTTGATTGATGGACCGGATGCTTTTAAAAATGTCAGCCGAATTCGTTGAGTGTTCGGTATTATCTTCAACCTTAATCAGGTCCAAAGACAGTTGAATCTCAACATGTTTCGAACTCATCAAATTGCCCAAGAACACCTCTCGATAATTTCATGTTAATAGATTCAAACACCAACTATGTCCTGGCAAATTAAAAAAAGTGAAAATTTTCTTCGGATATGAATTGCCATGACACTATTGGCATGATTCTGAACTGACGATATCAGTCGGGATGGTGGATGCTCTATGATGACTATGATTTTTTCGTGCAGCGATGAGGATATGCATCCTGCAAGGCAATGCCTGTAATCTCATGAACGGTACCAGCATCCCTGTCTATATGAAGCATCTCCTTATACCATCCTAAAACCGTTCCGTAGCTTGTCATCTTGGGACATCGGATGAGAACGAATCCATTGAATCCCTGATCATACAGGTGGAAGGTGATATCGTTCAGCATACATTCCCATCTTTCATCACATGAATTGCCCGGATCCAGCAGAACCACACACCATGCTTTAAAACGTGCTGTTTTGAAGTGACCGGGCCTGGATTGGTATCCTGTTATTAAGACCAAAAAATTCTCGTTCTCGCTTTTGGTTGGAGCTGTTGATAGGATACAAACATTTTCGGTACTGGAGTAACCGGAGGATTTTTCTTTGTCTCCCAATTCCCGTAAGTGGTCTTCCACAGGAGGGCTGAAGCCGCGCTTTTTCAGCAGTGTCTTTATTCTTTCGATTTCCTCTTGTATTACTGGATGAATCTGCTGCATTCGTTTCTCCTTCACCAAACAGGTATTTAACGGCAATCACCGGGGTCTCGGCCACGCATTTTCCTATTTTAAGGTTAACCTGTATTGCCATAAGCCTTCCTTTATCTCCTTGATCCCTCTTGGACCAATAAATCTCTTTTTCTTAAGGTCCTGTTCAGAATAGCGGATTAATTCGCCAACAGTTTTCACCCCGATAAGGTTTGTAAGATAATTTTCAAACCTGACAGGAAGTTCCATATCTTCAATCGGCGTTTTTAGTGTCGCAAATGGAATGATTTTTCTCTTTAATAAGGGTATCTGGTTCAACTTCCATCTTTTATACATACAACTTAAGTCAGTTTCGGTTATCAGACCTCGCTCGAGAACTGTTAATAATTTATCGTGATTTCCTTCAACATCTTTCCCGTGCCCTAAGAAAATATGATAAATTACAGTATTCCAACTTGGCCACCATTTGTTTTCTTCTTTGTCCCTGTCAAAATTTTCTTTTGCTTCTGCTATACGCCTCTCAAAGCCGGGAAAACCATCATAAATTTCTTTCATATCCTTAAATAATTGTTCTTCATCAAGGTTAAAACTTATTATTTTGTAAGTATCCCAATTGAAGATCAAATATTTTTCATCAGGTTGTTGCGATATAGCAATAAACATTTTTCCTCCAACTCCATCAATTTCAGATTAATTGAATCAAACTCCAACTATGTCCTGGCAAATTACAAAAAGTGAAAATTATCTTCAGATTTGCATTGTCACGACACGATAGGTCAGGTACCCCGATTTATTCCCAGTAGATAAGCTCCTTTCTCAAAGGGTGACCTCTCAGTAGCCGGTACTGGTTTTGTACAATTTTTTCTCTGAAGTCCAGCAGAAGAGCTGGCCAGGCACTTCCGATAATTTTTCCATATATATCGGAATAACTCACTTCAATATCTTTTTTCATGCTTGCTTTGATTTTACGCTGCATCAGCCGGATGCCGTGGAGGCGCGGTGATATTGCAGGTGCATGAACAATTCCATCCGCATCGTATCCGTTGCAAAAACACGAGAAGCTCTTTAGAAAA
>Ga0268283_1001647_pt1 | contig 10621 bp, 6 predicted proteins | sample saktaG_13_FD_190140 | JGI IMG/M metagenome (GOLD analysis project Ga0268283, IMG submission 190140) | Saline water microbial communities from Sakinaw Lake, British Columbia, Canada - sak_2013_06_06_36m | ecosystem: Environmental > Aquatic > Non-marine Saline and Alkaline > Saline ... | reverse complement strand
AAGCTATTATAGATTTTCAGATAAATAATTTCGATGCTAACGGATACCATCCCTTTAAGGGATGTTATCCGTGTGAACTAAATCTTCATGTAATGGAAATTTAATTTCTGAAAGCCTATAGCTGAAATTCAAAATCGCAGGGGAAGTTAAAACAGACGAGATGGAGGTCAGGCTTTGCCTGGCAGTTAGGTAGAGTCTGATCTCCCGCCCGTTTCTGATTGGCTTTTAGTTGATTTTATAATGTTGGCTGAGTCGTTACTCCCATTTAACTATTACAATTAAGACCACACAACTTTTGGTATTTTCGCTGGCATCTGCGAGTGTTACAATGAGGCCTTGTTAATCACGTCAAAGCGCAGAATATCAGTGGATTCAAAATTCCCCCCCTTGTTTTCCGATGCATCGCCAGCACGGTTACGCGAAATTCCTTACAATTACACATCTTTTTCAGACCGCGAAATCGTCATTCGCCTGCTGGATGAAGAGAGTTGGCATATTCTGGAAACGTTGCGCGACGAACGGGTTACCGGCCGTTCTGCAAAAATGCTTTTTGAAGTGCTTGGCGATATTTGGGCGGTTCAGCGTAATCCTTATCTTGAAGACGATTTACTGGATAACAGTAAACGCCGCAAAGCCCTGCTGGTCGCGTTACGGCATCGTCTTAAGCAGATGCAGAAGCGCGATGCAGAGGATGAAAGTGAGCATCCTGACCGAACGCGGCGTGTCACACAGTTAATTGATGTCGCACATCAGGCCATCAATGCCTTTGAAGCGCACTTTAAAAACACGCGGGAAATGCGGCGTAAGGCGATGGCTTTGTTGGCCAAACATACCCGTAAAGACAATATCTGTTTCGACGGTTTTGCCCGTGTTTCTCATGTTACCGATGCCACCGACTGGCGGGTTGAATATCCGTTTGTGGTGCTGTATCCGTGTAGCGAAGCAGAAGTTGGTCACATGGTACGTGATTGTATCAAGCTGGGGCTCACCATTATTCCGCGTGGTGGCGGTACCGGTTATACCGGTGGCGCTGTGCCGCTGACGCTCTATTCCGCAGTGATTAATACCGAAAAACTGATCACTATAGATCCGCTGGAACTGGCGGCCAGTCTGCCGGGTGTCGAACAGACTTACGCAACCATTAATACCGGTGCAGGTGTAGTGACTCGGCGAGTTATGGATGTGGCAGACAATGCCGGTCTGGTATTTGCCTGTGATCCTACGTCGGCAGATGCGTCCTGTATTGGCGGCAATGTGGCGATGAATGCCGGTGGCAAAAAAGCGGTGCTCTGGGGAACGGCACTGGACAATCTGTTGTCGTGGCGCATGGTGACACCTGACGGCAACTGGCTGGAAGTGGTGCGAATCAATCATAATCTAAGCAAGATTCACGATCAGGAGCAAGTCACCTTTTTATTGAAGCGTTTTGACGCGAAAGGCCGTAAGTTGCTGTCTGAAGAAGAGCTGGTCATTCCCGGTGCAAATTTTCGTAAAGGCGAGCTGGGCAAGGATGTTACCGACAAATTTCTCGGTGGCCTGCCAGGTATCCAAAAAGAAGGCTGCGACGGCATCATTACGTCGGCATGCTGGATTTTGCACAAGATGCCGGCTTTTACCCGTACCTTCTGTTTGGAATTTTATGGTCAGGTTCGGGAAGCAGTGCCGAGCATTGTAGAGATTCGGGATTATTTGGCGGCTTTGCCTAAAAGTGGCGAGATGCGGGTCATGCTGGCCGGTCTTGAGCATCTTGATGAACGCTATGTTAAAGCCGTGGGTTATGCCAGCAAAGCCAAGAATCACGGTCGGCCAAAAATGGTGTTGATCGGGGATATTGTTGGCGATAACGACAAGCAAGTGGCTTTGGCCGCTTCCGAAGTCGTGCGTTTGTGTAATGCGCGTGATGCCGAAGGTTTTATCGCGGTCAGTCCTGAAACCCGGCAAACTTTTTGGCTGGATCGTGCGCGTACCGCCGCCATTGCCAAACATACCAATGCCTTTAAAATCAATGAAGATGTGGTGATTCCGTTGCCGCGCATGGGTGATTATTGCGACGGTATCGAGCGTATCAATATCGAATTGTCACTGCGCAATAAATTGCGTTTATGCCATGCGTTAAGTCACTTTTTGGAAGGCGTGTTACCGTTACGTTCTTATGAGGACAGGGTTGATAAAAGCGAATTGATCGGCGACCGGCGTGTTCAGGCATTATCGGTGGTAGAGCAGGTGCGCGAACGGTGGCAGTGGCAGTATGACAACCTCGATTTACCGTTGCCACAAGCCGAAGCGGCTTTTAACGATCACGGGATTAGTGTCGGCGAATTAACCAATCGTGCCGAGCAACCGACTTTATTTCACCGTTTACAGGATCATTCTTTACGGGTGTCCTGGAAACAGGAATTACTGCCACGGTTAATAGAAATTTTTGAGGGCGATAATTTTCGACCGATTGTTGAGCGTATTGACGCGGTACATAAGGAAATTTTGCGGGGTCGCGTGTTTGTGGCACTGCACATGCACGCCGGTGACGGTAACGTACACACCAATTTACCGGTTAATTCCGATCATTATGAAATGCTGCAAGAAGCCAATAAATCCGTAGCCCGGATTATGGTGTTGGCACGCTCATTAGGTGGCGTAATCTCCGGCGAGCACGGTATTGGCATAACCAAATATGAATTTTTAAGCCCTGAAGAACTGGCCAGTTTTCACGATTACAAACAGCGCATCGATCCGGAAGGCCGTTTTAATCGTGGCAAATTAATGCCGGGTGCCGGTATGGAAGCGGCCTACACAACGTCGTTTAGCCTGATGGGTTATGAATCGTTGATTATGCAGCAAAGCGACATCGGTGCGATTTCGGATTCCATCAAAGATTGCTTGCGTTGCGGAAAATGTAAACCGGTGTGTGCTACCCATGTACCACGCGCCAATTTGTTATATTCACCGCGCAATAAAATTCTGGCCACTTCACTGTTGATAGAAGCCTTTCTTTACGAAGAACAGACACGACGCGGCATTTCGATCACGCATTGGAAAGAATTTGAGGATGTATCGGAGCATTGTACCGTGTGTCATAAGTGCTTTAATCCGTGTCCGGTTGATATTGATTTTGGCGATGTGTCCATGAATATGCGTAATTTGTTACGCAAAATGGGCAAGCAGAGTTTTAATCCGATTAAAGCGGCGGCGATTGCCTTTTTATCGACTAGTCGACCCAGCAGCATCAAGATTATGCGCAAGTTATTGATTGAGTGGTCTTATAAAGCCCAGCGCATCGGTAACTTTTTTCTCAGGCCGTGGGGCAGGGCGCAACTGGCACATCCGCCGTCATCAACTGGCAAGCCGCCGATGCGTGAATTTGTCCTTCATTTCACCAACCGGAAAATGCCGGATAACGTGCCTTCCAAAACGGCAAGAGCGTTGCTGAGTATTGAGAGTGATCAAATTGTACCCATCATTCGTGATCGAAATAAAACCCGTGCGGATTCGGAAGCGGTGTTTTATTTTCCGGGTTGCGGCTCTGAACGCTTGTTTTCTCAAGTCGGTCTGGCGACGCAGGCCATGCTGTATGAGATAGGCGTGCAGACGGTATTGCCGCCCGGTTATTTGTGTTGCGGTTATCCGCAGCGTGCCGCCGGTCAGCTTGATAAGGCGCAGAAAATAACCACCGATAATCGGGTGCTGTTTCATCGGGTTGCCAATACCTTAAATTATCTGGACATTAAAACGGTTGTCGTCAGTTGCGGCACTTGTTTTGATCAGTTACTGGATTATGAGTTTGATAAAATATTCCCCGGCTGTCGCATGGTCGATATTCACGAATATCTGCTTGAAAAAGGCGTAAAGCTGGAAGGTGTTAATGGTACCCGTTATTTGTATCATGATCCTTGTCACAGCCCGATGAAACAGCAAGATCCCATGAAGACGGTTAATGCCTTGATTGGCTCGGAAGTACTTAAATCTGAACGGTGTTGCGGCGAGTCCGGAACTTTAGCTGTTGCGCGTCCGGATATTTCAACCCAAGTGCGTTTCAGTAAAGCTGCCGAGTTGCAAAATAATACCGGCAAGATACGCGCTGACGGCTTCGATGGCCCCGTTAAAATGCTGACCTCCTGTCCGTCTTGCGTGCAAGGTTTACAACGCTTTGAGGACGGCAAAGAGCAGTTGGACGTCGATTACATTGTCGTGGAAATTGCCCGCCATGTATTGGGTAAAAACTGGATGAAAAACTATATTAAACAAGCCGCAAGCGGCGGCATAGAGCGGGTATTATTGTAGGTCGATTGTTAGGCTAAGGTGACACTGCCCACCGTTAAGGTAATTTCTGTGAAAGAATTTACCTAGTAGACGAATCCAATCGCTTGTTTGATTGAGAAAATCCTGCTTTTAATGGGTAAAATATTCTCCGGAAATCACCTAAGCCGTTCGCTGAGCGGAGTCGAAGCGATTTTGCTGGCTTCGGCTTCGCTCAGTCAACGGTTTGTCGTGCCAAGAGGTGCGTAACTTAACCTGATTAGCAAGATGCTTCAGCCTTCGCCGTCATATCGGTAAGGATGTCGGTATCCAGTGTCATGGATGGTAATAGATCGATGCCGTTGCGCCTTGATTCAGGTGAGGTACCCGATAGAATTTCATATCCCTGTGACTGGATTTCGGCATCCATGCCGGAATGACGAGTTTGTGTCACTGGCTGAAGCATGTTGCTAATCAGGAAGCTTTTATGCTTGTCCCGTCTAAAGTGGGTAGTCTGAAAGGGCTACCAACTTAACACGGGACAGACCTGACAGGTTTTATAAACCTGTCAGGTCTAACTCCAGTATTTTATACTGGCTACAGTGGGTAGTTTAGCAGGTGAGGTCATACCGGGTGCGGATGATGCCAGAAAAGTTCGCTGGACTGTTAAAGGCCAAGGCAAACGAAACGTGGCGGCGAAGGGTGATTTATTTCAATATGTCTGAACAAAGGGGTATTTATCTGATTATCCTTTATCAACAATCAGAAAAAGAAAATATCGCCAGCAACGAAATACGTAAGCAGGTGTAACTCTTATGAATATAGATAAAATAGCCAAAGCCATTGAAGCCGATGCCGGTATGGCATTACCCGGACTGCTGGACAGTCTTGCAGAACTACAGCAAGGTTTAGTTGGGCGCATACATACCCAAGAACAGATACTAATTCGCACGGCCAGGAATAAAACCGGGAAAACACAACAAGCGTTTGCCGAGTTGATACAAACTCCGGTGGCGACCTTACGCGATTGGGAGCAAGGCCGCTTTAGGCCGTCCGGGGCTGTACTTTGTTTGTTGCAGTTGCTTAGTAATCATCCTGATATGATTAATGAATTGTCACAGTTGGATCGTACGCGCGGCTTACCCGATAATTAATGTAACAGGGTTAACATCAGCTGTTGCTCTGATTTGTGCCTTAAGTGTTTGCAGCTTTACAAAAGTCAATTGCTCACGGTCTAAGATAGCACTTGAAAGCTCTTGTAACTGCATGTAGGTCATCGCAATTTGTGCATTACCGATGTCTTGCCAGAAAAAACCATCTGGCCTTTACCGGCTGAAAGCACTTTGACAATGAGCAATTGTGTATCGTTATTGGTGTTTGTCAAACAGGGCTTTAAGTTGTCTCCCGTGTCATAAACAGGCCTTGCTACATAAGCATTTCAGGTGCTGGTTGAATAAAGACAATGACTATCAGGGCATTGTCGATTAAAATAACCAAGATTTTTAAACTGCCAATCAGTTATCTTCTGAATACCATACCTTCTCAATGACAAAATACATTTTCATTACCGGCGGTGTTGTTTCATCGCTAGGCAAGGGCATTGCTGCATCGTCGCTTGCCGCCATTCTTGAGGCTCGAGGTCTCAAGGTCACTATGACCAAGCTGGATCCGTACATCAATCTTGATCCGGGCACTATGAGTCCTTTTCAACATGGTGAAGTATTTGTCACTGAAGATGGTGCAGAGACTGACCTGGATTTGGGCCATTATGAACGGTTTCTTAAAACCACGATGGCCAAAAAGAATAATTTCACCGCTGGTCAGGTTTATGACAGCGTTTTGCGTAGCGAGCGTAAAGGTGAATATTTAGGTGCTACCGTTCAGGTTATTCCGCACATTACCGATGAAATAAAGCGCCGCGTTTATCTAAGCGCCGAAGGTATGGACGTTGCTTTAATTGAGGTAGGCGGTACGGTCGGTGATATTGAATCATTGCCATTTCTGGAAGCTATCCGGCAAATGCGTTTTGAATTAGGCATCGATAGATCGTTGTTTATTCATTTAACACTGGTGCCGTATATTCGTTCTGCAGGTGAAATTAAAACCAAGCCTACCCAGCATTCCGTTAAAGAGCTGCGCACGATTGGTATCCAACCGGATATTCTGATTTGTCGCTCGGAACGCCCCGTTCCAGTAGCCGAGCGCCGCAAAATTGCCTTGTTTACCAATGTAGAAGAAAAAGCGGTTATTTCTGCGGTCGATGCCGACTCTATTTATCGAATTCCGTTGTTGCTGCATGAGCAAGGTCTGGATGATATTGTTGTCAGCAAATTGAGACTCAATGCAATGCCGGCAGATTTAACCGAATGGACGACTGTTATTGAAGCATTAACCCATCCGGTTAATGAAGTGACTATTGCCATTGTCGGCAAGTATGTTGATCATTCTGATGCTTATAAGTCTCTCAATGAAGCGCTGATTCATGCCGGCATTTCTACCCGTACCAAGGTTGTTCTTAAATACATAGATTCAGAAACTATAGAGGACGAAGGCGTTGCCCGTCTGAAAGATGTTGATGCGATTTTGGTGCCCGGTGGTTTTGGTGAGCGTGGCGTGGAAGGTAAAATTGCCACCGTTCGTTATGCCCGCGAAAATAAAATCCCGTATCTGGGCATTTGTTTGGGGATGCAGGTTGCGGTCATTGAATTTGCCCGTGATGTTGCCGGTCTGGAAGGTGCGCACAGTACAGAATTTTTGCCTAAATCACCGCATCCTGTTATCGGCTTGATTACCGAGTGGTGGGCTGAAAGTGGTCAACTGGAAACGCGTGACGAAAACACTGAGTTGGGTGGTTCCATGCGTCTGGGTGGACAAAAATGCCGATTACAAAATGATTCATTGGCTTTTCAGCTTTATCAGAAAGATGTGATTACCGAACGGCATCGTCATCGTTATGAGTTTAATAATTCGTATATTGAAAAGCTGGAAAAAGCTGGGATGCGCTTTTCCGGAAAATCAATTGACGGGCGCTTGGTTGAAGTCATCGAATTACCGGATCATCCGTGGTTTTTAGCGTGTCAGTTCCATCCTGAATTTACCTCAACACCCAGAAAAGGACACCCCTTGTTTTCCGGATTTGTCGTTGCAGCAGTACAACATAAAAAGGTAACAACCTAATGAAATTATGTGGTTTTGAAGTTGGATTAGATCAGCCGTTTTTCTTAATCGCCGGCCCATGTGTGATTGAAAGTGAGCAATTGGCACTGGATACAGCGGGTTATCTTAAAGAATTAACAAGCGCCTTAAATATCCCGTTTATTTACAAGTCATCGTTTGATAAAGCCAATCGCTCGTCACACGAAAGTTTTAGAGGTTTGGGGATAGAGAAAGGTCTGGAAATACTGGAAAAAGTTAAGCAACAAATCGGTGTTCCGGTGTTAACGGATGTCCATGAAGACACGCCCTTAGCGGAAGTTGCCAGCGTGGTTGATGTCATGCAAACGCCGGCTTTTTTATGCCGTCAAACCAATTTTATCCAGCAGGTCGCTTTACAAGGTATACCGGTCAATATCAAAAAAGGCCAGTTTCTTGCGCCTTGGGATATGGTGCATGTCGCCAATAAAGCCAAAGCCACCGGCAATCAACAGATTATGGTCTGTGAGCGCGGCGTGTCTTTTGGTTATAATAACCTGGTTTCCGACATGCGCTCGTTAGCCGTGATGAGAGACACCCATTGCCCTGTGGTTTTTGATGCGACGCATTCCGTACAATTACCCGGTGGCCAAGGCACTTGCTCTGGCGGACAGCGAGAATTTGTGCCGGTGTTGGCCAGAGCCGCTATCGCTGTAGGCGTTGCCGGATTATTTATGGAAACCCATCCTAATCCAGCAGAAGCTAAAAGTGACGGCCCCAATGCTTGGCCACTGTACAGAATGCAAGAATTATTAGAAGTTTTATTAACTATCGATCAGGCCGTAAAAGCTAAAAGTCTGATAGAAACAACACTATAATTAGGGGTGAGTAAATCCCATAACAAAAATCATGCCGTTATCCTGATAGATGGTTATAGCTATGTAAAGTCGATTCTTTAAAAGCCGTTTAAAAATTAATTTATCAATTTGAGATAAAAAATGAGTAATCCACCGCGTATAAAATCATTGACTGTCAAAGGATTGTTTAATCAATTTGACCATCATATTGATTTTAACCAAGAGGAGCGCATTACTATTTTGCATGGCATTAATGGTGTTGGTAAAACCACTTTATTGCGGATGATTAACAGCTTATTTAATTTCCGTATTTATAGTTTTAACGAAATACCGTTTATATCTTTTGTGATTGAGCTATCAAACGGCGATCAAATAGCAATTAAAAGACAACACAATAATAGCGGCAATATCATATATATTTATATTAACAATAAAAAAATTAAATATACAAATTTCGATATCCGGGATTTTATTAATCGATTTCCTTGGATAAGTAAGATTGAAGATGAAATTTTTTATGATCATAGAATGGAAGAGCCATTATCTTTGGAAGAAGTAATAGAACGATATGAAAATAGATTTCCAAGGAATGGAACTGTTAAAAATTCTGAGCTTATTGCAAAGCTAGGGCATATATCTGTACAATTTATTGAGGCGTCTCGGCTGTTATGTATAGTAAAACGAGATGAATTACATAAACGTAAAGAAATAATCACGCATACCGTCAAAATTTATGCTTCTGAATTACAGCAGCACATTGAAAGTACGATGGCGGATTACGCTAAAAAAGCCCAAGAATTAGAACAAACCTTTCCTTTTAGATTATTAAAGCCATCAGAAAACTATACCTATGAGCAGTTAAAGGAACATATCGTCGATTTACAAAATAAACGGGACGAACTAAGGGCAATAGGGCTTCTACCAAAAACAGATTCAGCCTCCTTAGATGCCAATTCTATTGATAGTTTAGAAACTCAGCACGCAGCAGTGATGAATCTTTATGTTAAAGATAGCGAAGAAAAAATCGCTGTTTTAGAGTCTTTAAGTGAAAAAATAAAATTACTGCTAAAAATAATCAATAGCAAGTTTCAAGGAAAAGAACTACGTATTGATTATAAAAAAGGCTTAGTGATAATCGGAAAAGACGGAGAGATTGATCCTGCTTTACTTTCATCAGGTGAGCAGCACGAATTAGTCATGTTTTATGATCTTATTTTTAAAGTTGAACCTAACACCTTAGTGATGATCGACGAACCCGAGTTATCACTCCATATTACCTGGCAAAGTAAATTTATTGATGAATTAAAAGAAATCGTTGAGCATTCAAAATTTGATGTGTTAGTCGCTACGCATTCATCCACCATCGTAGGTGAAAACTCGCATCTTATAGTTGGTTTAGGTATTAATGAATGAAGCCTTTGTATATCCCCGACACAAAAGGTCTTGATGCCGCGCTGATCATGTTTAGAGCTTCACCTGAAAATAAAAATTGTAGTTTCTTATTTATCGAAGGTGAGAGTGATGAAAAATTTTGGTATAGCAGGATTGAAGAAAAAAAATGCTGTATTGTTTTCTTAGGTTCGTTTAGTGAAAATAATAAGAGACAAACAGGAAAGACAGTGGTTATTAAAAACATTCGAACTTTAAACAACAGCAAAATTACTGGTTTTTTAGGTATCATCGATAATAATTTTGATGCCTTAATGTGTCTGCCAAGAGAGAATAATACCTGTGTTACCGATACTCATGATTTAGAGACTTTATTGTTACGCTCCCCGGTTGTTTTTAAAAAAATTCTTGCAGAATTTGGCGATAATCAGCTAATCGCCCATTTTGAAAAGAAAGCGCAGAAAAGCATACAAGATTACTTAATTGAATTGGCTCTACCTTTTGCTCAAATAGAATGGCTTAAACAGCAGTTACAGCCTGGTTTAGAGCTTAAAGATTTGCATAAAAACAATACTGTTATTAGTCCGGATACTTGGCTTTTAGATTCAAAAAAACTTCATGAAGTTGTAACTAGCAAAGGCATAGATATTATTTTATCACTATCTCAACAGTGGCTTAAAAAAATAGAAAATATTGATCCTTGGATGTTGTGCAATGGACATAGCATGATTGATATTTTGTCCATTGGCTTCCAACATGGCGTTTTAGGCAATAATAAAAAAGCAATTACCGAAACTATAGCAAGCTATGTACGCGGAGCAATTGATAAAGATGATCTTTATCAAACAGAACTTTGTCAATCCATTTTCAATTGGCAAAAATTCCATTCCCCATATCAAATAATAATATAATTTTGGCTCTTCTGACTTTGGCGTGATCGCGTAATATCAAAAAAATCAAATGGTTATGATATATTTTAAAATCTCTGTGGATATGCACTGTAACCATTT
>Ga0268283_1001646_pt1 | contig 10622 bp, 7 predicted proteins | sample saktaG_13_FD_190140 | JGI IMG/M metagenome (GOLD analysis project Ga0268283, IMG submission 190140) | Saline water microbial communities from Sakinaw Lake, British Columbia, Canada - sak_2013_06_06_36m | ecosystem: Environmental > Aquatic > Non-marine Saline and Alkaline > Saline ... | reverse complement strand
CTGTGGACAAACCCAAAACAATGGCCCGGTCCTCTTTTTGGCTTTCAATAATTGAATCACCGATTTTTCTTGCAATTCTAACCGAAGCCTGATAAGCATCTTCATAAATCTCGGTTGGAATTTTTTCAAACCTGCAAACTAATTCATCTTCTTTCATCATTAAATCTCCATTGATTTTTGCGCAAATTTTATTTATAAACCTTGATTATTGTTTGTATATTTCGAGATCAGTGTTTTCTTTAATTTTTCATACATAGCCATGGTTTGGTTAACTCTTGAATTTGAATAATCTGTAAGAAACTGCTTCGCTTTTTTAGGATTCTTTCGATAAATTTCAAGTGCTTCTTTCTCAATTTTTGCCTGATCATCAAAAAAACTTTTCTCCAGTGGATCTCGCACTGCATGTAAATCCTTAACAGCATCTTGCCACCTCAAGCCCAAAAGATTATCAACAAAATCAACTGCCCAACGAAGCGATTTTTCATCATAATTATTAGGATCGTAAGTATAGATATAAGGCGAAACATCGAGTGCCCCGGCATAAATTGGAAGATAGGTACTTACATATTGATTATCCACATAATACCAATATACACCACCAATATCATCAGGTAACCAGTTGCGGAGCTGGGTAACCATGCCATAACCTCCCCGAACAACCATTCTGCGGTAGGTGATATCCAATAATTCTCGCTGAGCTTTAGTAGGGAATGGCGTGGCAAGCGGACTTTTCACATATTTACCGTCACTTCCGGCAACCATCCAGCTTTTATCATTGGTCATGTCATAAATAGTTCCATCATAAAGTTCACGCTGAAAAGCAATTACATCCTGAACAGATAATTTTTTTTCAGGCTTAACGGAAAATGGAAACATGGATAATGGTTCAATATATTGATGATACGAATCACTGCCTGCATAAACGGAATGTGCAGTTTTATCGGGCCAATCTTTCAAATTTGGTGCGTATTTACTGTAGAATAACCAAAAACGACTAACCGACCATTCTCTTGGAATCGGTGAATAAACCTCCTGCCAAACAAAGGGTTTTCCACTTTTAGGATCCCACCAGCCATGATCGATTGCAATTTGTTGATAGTTTTTGGAAGCCATAAATTCATCAGGCTTCGACAGGTCAATTTCCTTAATTATACTCCAATTGGGAACAATGGCAATATGATCATCGGGTACTCTTTGAGCGGCCCAAATTGCACCGGCCTCACCACTTTCTGGATCCCAATCCGGACCAATGCTGAACACTTCTAAAACCCATGCTTCATTTGCATCAGCAATACACAAAGCTTCAGATTCCGGGCCACAAGATGTTTGAAACCCATATTTATCGACTAATGAAGTAATAAGCTTAATAGCCTCTTTGGCAGTTTTGCATCTTTGTAACGCAAATGCTTGTGCTTGTTCAATCGTCATAATTTGTTTACCGGTTTCAATACTAACCTGAAGCTCCTTTTTTTGGCTCATGGTACTTTCGGCAATGGCCAATTGGAATTCATTGATATGAGAATATCCGGAATGAAAATAAGTGTATGTTTCAGCAACCTGAGGGATATATCCTATTATTTTGCCGTACTCATGCAGTGGTTTGTCCACATCCACCATACCGTAATATACAGGGGCCATTTCCCCTGCTTTAAATTTCTGTCCATAAATGATATGAACACGGCATTCGGGTGCTGCACCAGTATGCGATGTAATAACTGATCCGTCAATTGAAGCTTTTCGCCCAACAATGATGTCGGTACAGGCATAAGAATTGAGAGTGCCGGTAGTTAATGCAAGAAGCATTATACTAATTAATTTAATTGTTTTCATCTCTTCGTAGTTTGTCTTTCAGGGAATTCATAAGTAATATCAATATCCAGCCATTCCTCTAACTTTTTAAACATTTCTTCTCTGACAGCTTTAGGGAAATCTCTGATACGGGTTGAATGCGATCCACCGGGTAAAACATATTTTACAGCGTCACATTCTCCAGTTAGCTCAACCTGTTGTGAAGCATAAGGATCAAATCCGCCATAAATGTAAAGAATATGATCCCCCTTTTTTTGTAAGTAATTTTTCACCTTTTGCATCAATTCAGGATGATAGGTGATTGTTGTGTTTTCTGGAAGTACAAAGTCATAATTTTGCTCTTTAACTACTTCCAGTAATCCTTCGAACTCTTTAATGTCATAACCATAATAGCCAAAATCTTTCATCGCCTGAACCATAAAAGTATAATCTTCACGCTCTTTTGGTTCAGTCAAATATCCATAAGGGACAATTTTTTCAAAATACCTGTAAACTGAGTCGAGACCGACACTTTCATTAGGAATCGCATTACAATCTGCTCCCCATTGCCAAAAAGAAAAAGCATATTCCAATACCATATACTCGTATCCAAATTCATAACCCGGACGATAAGTGTATCCAGCCTTTTTATTTCCCTCAATAAATTTAGGCAACAATTCTTTTTTCTTTTTAAGAAGTAATTCCTGATAATTATGGATCGCCGCTCTGCAATCCGCAGTTCCCACTGTGTCAAAATAATGATAAAAGCGAGGATCAGCTCTTGAAAACATCAAAGGACCGACATAAGATACAGACGCATCAACATCATTGGGAAAATAATAACGATGATACATCGTAGTTTGGCCTCCTTTACTAATTCCCGTGTTGACCCATTTTCCGGTAAAGTATGGCTTTAATATTTCAACCACACGATGATGATCATTAGCAGCCTGCTCGATGGTTAAATAATCATAATCGATACTATCAGGAAATGAAGTGCCAAAATATCGATGCTCTACAAAAATTTGGTTAGCATCCAATATCTTTGTGATTTCTTCTATATAGCTACAAGTGTCGGCACGGTTTGCATTGTAACCTTCTGTAACCAAAACGACAGGTTTTGATTTCTCATTCAAGGATAAGAAAATGCGTTGTTTAAATGTTTTACTATTGGGATTTTTATGATCGAGTGGCTGGGTTAATTCCAGTTGATAAAATTCTTTAAAAATTTTCCCGTTTTCTTTTTGGATGATCGTTAAACCTGGTATTCCTTCTAAATATTTTAATAACTCTGATTTTTGTGCAAATGCAATTTGTGTCAGAAAAACAAAAACCAGACTGAGTTTAATAATTCGCTTCATATACTTATTAATTATTTGATTATCTGAAAATAAATCCTTTCGCTAATGGATCCTCCGGATCGAAATAAAATTTATGCTGACCTGTAATGTATGCATTTCCACTTACTTCGGGAATTATCGAAGCATGACCTCCAAATTCCACTTCTTCAACAACCTTTACCTCAAAACATGTATCCAGAATGCTTTCGATGCGGATTGATTCACCAATTCCTATTTCATTTCGAAAATAATGAATGGCTGCTCTGGCACTTACGCCCGTTCCGGTTGGAGATCGATCTACTTCCCCTTCGGCAAAAACACAAACATTGCGACTATGATTTTTTGGATTGTTGGCCTTACCTGTAAAAATAGTTCCGTATAAAAAACTTAAATCTTCTTCGAATGGATGCCTGATCTCAAAATTTTGCATCACCACATTCTTGATGCGTTTACCCCAATCAATGATTTGGTCATAATCTTTAACCTGTAAACCTAATCCAATTTTGTCAGCGTCAACAAAGGCATAAAAAGCCCCGCCATAAGCAATATCGAATTTCACCTGGCCAATTCCTTTAACTTCAATTTCCTGATCCTTTAATAATACAAATGAAGGGACATTCTGAAAAGAAACGGAATCAAATTTCCCATTGATCCGCTTTACTTTCGACAGAATTCTTCCGGCAGGTGCATCAATTTTCAGTTCAAACTCATCTCCTTCTTTTTGTACTAACCCAATTTCAGGAAGTATTTTTGACAAAGCGATGATGGCATGGCCACACATGGTGCTATAACCTTCGTTATGGATGAAAAATACACCAAAATCGCCATCGGGTGTATTTGGCGGGACAAGAATTGCTCCATACATATCTGCATGACCACGGGGTTCGAACATAGTCGAGGTACGCAAATGATCATAATTTTCCCTAAAATACCTTCTTCGCTCTAAAACTGTAATTCCTTTCATTTCGGGAAGCCCTTTGGTAAAAATACGCAAAGGCTCACCGGCGGTATGAGCGTCAATCGTTTCAATACATTTCCAATGATCCGGTGCAATCCAATTTAATTCCATTTAGTTCAATATTATGCTAGCTCAAATTAATGAAAAATGGAGGAGAATTGCTAATGAAATCACACCGATTTCAAGTTATTTGTTTCGAGTGATTATTGATAAAGTGTTTGCATGTTACTGTTTTGAATGTTCGGAAGTTCAGTAGCTCAAAGGTTCAGAAGTTTAATGGTTCAATATTTTGAATGTTTCATGTTAGACTATTCCACTGGATACTTTGTGCACGAAATAATATTAGATTTTAAATTTAAAATACCTTATTTACGCCAACATTTAGACATTTTTGACTACTATATATTACTAATGTTTAGCAGTTTAGAATTTCTTTATAAAATTTAACGAAAATACCGAGGACATTTTGAGAAATTCTGGAATTAAGGTGATAATTAACTTAATTTATAACCTTAAATTTTTAAATGAGAAAGAAAGAAAGAAAGAAAGAAAGAAAGAAAGAAAGAACAGCATTAAAACAAGCTTAATTGTTGTTGCTTCATGCTTTGTTTTATTACTCCCGTTTTCCTGCAAGGACAAACAGGAAGTCCTTCCACAAATCGACACTAAGATCGAAAAAAATGAATTTTTTGTTAATGAAAACTCAGTAAAGATGGTTGCCGAAAATTTTGCAAAGGAATTCATAGCACCAAAAGATGAATTATTAAAGTCGAAAAAATCGTATTCATTAAACAAATTCCGCGATGAAAATGGGGTAGAGTTATTATATGTGATAAACTATGAAGATGGTGGCTTCTTAATTTTACCTGCCGACAATAGGGTTTATCCTATCTTAGCCTATTCGGAAACAAATTCATTTACAACAGATGAAACCGCTTTACCAGATGGTGTAAATGTTTGGGTTCAGGATATCAAGAAAGAAATCAAACAGGTTAAAAAGGAAAACAAAAAACAAAGTAAAGAAATTAAATTTTTCTGGGACAAATACCTTAGTTTTTCTAGTTTAAAAGATGAAAGTGACCCTCCTCCACCTTGTGAAGATGAATTTATTGAGGTATGGCCATTATTGCAAACCGAATGGGAGCAAGGAGTAGGATTTAACGATTTATGACCTACTGCAGCTGAAATGGGCGGCTGCAGCAACCCATTAGAAGGTGGCAGGGCTTTAGCCGGTTGCACGGCTGTTGCTACTGCGCAGGTTATGAAATATCACCAATATCCAAGTTCTTATGCATGGAATAGCATGCCTAATACCGATGGAGCCTATGCAACTGCATCTCTGCTAAGGGAAATTGGAAATGTAATTAATATGAATTATACTTGTACTGGTTCTTTTAAACCTACTAGTGCAATTGTTCCAGCACTGGAAAACTACTTTGGTTATTCAACTTCTGCCACCTATGCAAATTATACTTCTACTTCTTATGTTACCGTTAGAAGTGAACTAAATAATAACAGACCAGTTATTCTTTCAGGAACCGATGCCAGATTTGGAAATTATGGCGGTCATACATGGGTGTGTGATGGTTATATTGCTGGTTACTATTGCGCCGGATTTAACACCTTACATTTTCATATGAATTGGGGATTTTATTATGGAAGTTGCAATGGGTACTACGCATTTAACCTTTTTAACCCAAATTACACAGAAAACTATGTTTTTAACTCAGATTTAAAAATGGTGACCGGGATTAACCATAAAATTATAATATGGAAATGTCTATAATTGCACAATTAGAAATTAACTGGTTATAGGCATTTCCTTCACTTAATAAAATATAATTATGAAATTTAAAATTATTTTTATTCTAACAACATTATTCTCAATAAACGTTATTGGGCAAACAAATGAATTCTCTTTTCATTTAAATACGGGATTTTTCTCATTCCGAGGATCTGAATCAGGAACTACAACGTCTTATACAGCAGCATCTGATTTTGGTGCTTATTCAACAGATCGTCCCTTTGGAAAACATAGCGGATTTTCTTACAGTCTTGGATTTAATGCTCAGAGAATAACAGATTCATATTTCCTTTTTGGAATCCGATCTAGCTATGAATCATTATCAAGTAGCATCAATGTTGACAAAGTTTTTAATATTACATCATCCGGAGGTGACACTTGGAATGCCTATGACAGCAAAACAATTTTAACTAGTCAATTTATAAATTTATTCCCTTTCCTCGGAAATAGATTCAACTTAATTGATGGATTTAAATCAGATTTGATTTTTGGCCTTGATATTGGGGTCTGTCTAAAAATTGAAGAACACGCAACCGTTAATGCAAATCAACAAACATACAAAACGACTCAAGATTGGGGTAAAAAATGGGATTACAGATTTCGTGTTGAATTCGTAAACTATTATAAAAAAGTAGGACTTAGTTTGGGGTATTCACATGGATTGCGAAATTATTTAGGCGAATCATTAGGTCGAGAAACTAATGCTTGTTCAAAAATGATAAGGTTAGGCTTAGTTTATAAAATTTAAAAATCAAGCTTTACGTTGAGCTAATCTCCATGGTCGAAGTTGAGATTGAAAAATATTTTAAATAATCAACTATGTCAATTTGACAATGGGGTTTTAGTCTTCCGAAAGGTTACAACTTTCGGAAGACTTTTTTTTGTTCATTTCATTTTTATGTTCAGGCTAAAAAATCCCTCACCCTAATAAAACAGCATTTTACCGATTTCTTCTTCCTTTCAATCTATAGTTCGGTTAGTTTTGCCTGTGTTATAAACTTCTAAAAAGATGAAGCACAATTTCGGATTCAATAACAACAAATATTGTAACAATCCATAATTTCATATCGTCTAAGATATAATTTCAAATGAGTATCAATCAAAAATCAAATTCAATGAAAGCTATCAAAATTAGATCACCACTATTAATCCTAATTATCTTCGTTTTGGGGCAACCTTCTTATGCTCAGGATAACAAAAATCAAATTGAAGTCGGATATCGAATGACCGGAGAAATTGATGTTCAGGGATTTTCATTATCAGGCCAGTCAACGATCAAGATTGAAGGTCATGCCGGATTATATGAAAGAATGGGAAACGATTTAATGTTTTACGGTTGGATTTTAAATGGTAAAACCCGTGAAGTAGTTTGGGATATCCTTAAAGAAGACAATGATAAATTTTTCGGGTATCGTAACTCCGGAAAATTTTCATTTAAAAAAGAAATTAACCTACCAGCCGGCGATTATGAAGTTTATTATGCAGCAGGTATAGATCAAGGCAATAATAACAACAATAATTTTAATTTTGGTGATTTGCTGGATTTGATTTTTGACGGTAATTCGCGTGATCGCGATCGTGACTCAAGAAGGTATTCCGACTTTTCGATGCAGGTAAGCGGCCCTGAAAATAGTTTTGCAAAAAATGACTGGCGAAAAAGTGTAGATGCATTTGCTCAAAATGCAATTGTTTCGATTGTTAGAGCCGGTGATGATGAATTTATGAGCGAAAATTTTAGGGTTGAAAACGAAATTGAATTAAATATTCGTGGAATCGGGGAACAATACGACGGCGAACAATTCGATTTTGCATGGATTGTAAATTCAAGCACCTACGAAAAAGTATGGCCAACTGAAGATACCCGCTTTTTGAAAGCCGGTGGAGGCAGAAAAAACCAATTGGTATCTGAAAAAATGATTTTACCTAAGGGAGATTATACCCTGTACTATATTTCTGATGGCAGTCATTCTTACCAAAGATGGAATGTGCTTCCACCTTACGATCCACAATTTTGGGGAATCTCAATCTGGACCGATGAAAAAAATCAAAACAAGGTTAAACTGAACGGAAAATCTGATCAGTTTGTACTTAAACTTACGAAAGCCCGAAACGATGATTATTTAAGTCAGGCATTTAAACTTAAGAAGGACATGAAAATACGGGTTTACAGTATTGGCGAGCGTTCGGGAAGTTCGGAGATGGTTGATTATGGATGGATTATTAATTCTGATACGCATAAAAAAGTTTGGGAATTCGACGGAAGGCATTCGGAATATGCCGGTGGAGGCGATAAAAACAGAATGGTGAATGAAGAAATTGAATTAAAAGCAGGAAATTATATCGCTTATTATGTTACCGATGGCTCGCACTCCTATCGCAATTGGAATACAGCCCCGCCATTAATTCCAGACTTGTACGGACTCAGTATTTTGGCTGGTGACAATCGTGATTATTTTGAATTGCGGGATGCCCATGCCATTGCCGACGAAAATGTTTTAGCTGAAATTGTAAGGGTTAGAAATAACGAATCTGAAAAAAGAACATTCACTTTAAATAATGAATCAAAAGTCAGGATTTATGCTATAGGCGAAGGAACGAGTTGGGAAATGAACGATAGTGGCTGGATAAAAAGTAAAGAAACTGCTAGAGTTGTCTGGGAAATGACCTCACGAAATACAGATCCTGCAGGTGGTGCGGAAAAAAACAAATTGTTTGACGGGACCATAATTTTACCTGCAGGCGAATACACAGTTTATTATGAAACCGATGGCTCTCATTCCTATCGAAATTGGAATGCTTCAGCGCCCCACGATCAGGAACATTATGGCATTAGCGTTTATTTGATAAAATAGAATTAAATTAAAAATTATTTAAAAAGGCCATAAATTAATTTATGGCCTTTTTAGTTTATGGTTTTTCCTGAAATTTCAGTAAAGTTAGATCCTAGAAACTGCCATCAATCAATCGATCATCAGCAAAATTAGGAAGGGTAACTTTAAGGTTAGGTTCGGCTTCCATCGCACGTTTTATGGCAAATACTGCTCCTTCGTTACGGGCCCAGCTTCGGCGAGAAATTCCATTGTTTACATCCCAATGCAACATTAGCCTCAAGCGTTGTTCGGCTTCTTCAGTGCCATCGAGCAACATCCCAAAACCGCCATTGATTACTTCGCCCCAGCCAACACCTCCACCATTGTGGATACTCACCCATGTTGCACCGCGAAATGAATCGCCAATCACATTTTGAACTGCCATATCAGCGGTAAATTGTGAGCCATCATAAATATTCGAGGTTTCGCGATAAGGCGAATCGGTTCCTGAAACATCGTGATGATCGCGGCCTAAAACTACAGGTGCTGAAATTTTTCCTTCTTTTATTGCTTTATTAAAAGTAGATGCTATTTTTGTTCGTCCTTCGCAATCAGCGTATAAAATCCGGGCTTGAGAACCTACTACCAATTTATTTTTCTGAGCTTCCTTAATCCACTGAATATTATCGCGCATTTGCTGACTGATTTCAACAGGTGCGGTTTCAGCTATTTTACTCAGCACATCCATTGCAATCCTATCTGTAATTTCCAAATCTTCAGCTTTTCCCGAAGCACAAACCCAACGGAAGGGTCCGAACCCATAATCGAAACACATCGGACCCATAATATCCTGAACATAGGAAGGATATCTAAATTTTCCATCTGAATTCATGATTTCTGCATCTGCCCTGCTTGATTCTAGCAAAAATGCGTTTCCATAATCGAAGAAATACATTCCTTTTGCTGTTAAGCGATTGATTGCCTTAACATGCCTTCGCAAGGTTTCCTTGACTTTTTCTTTAAATTTTTCAGGATTGTTTGCAATCATTTCATTTGATTCTGCCAAACTCATTCCGACCGGATAATATCCACCCGACCAAGGATTATGAAGTGAAGTTTGATCAGAACCTAAATCCACAAAGATTTGGTCATCGGCCAAACGTTCCCATAAATCAACCACATTGCCTTGATAAGCAATTGAAACCGCTTCTTTCTTGGTCTGAGCAATTTTTATCCTTTTAATTAATTCCGATAAATCGGTAAAAACTTCATCAACCCATCCTTGTTCGAAACGTATATTTACAACCTTGGGATTAATTTCAGCGATCAATCCAATTGCACCCGCAATAACGGCGGCCTTTGGCTGAGCACCCGACATTCCTCCTAAACCGGAAGTACAAAAAATCTTACCTGCAAGTCCTTCCCCATTTTTTTCAATCTTTCGGCCGGCATTTAAAACAGTAATGGTAGTGCCATGTACAATTCCCTGCGGGCCGATGTACATAAAAGATCCGGCTGTCATTTGACCATATTGTGAAACACCCAAGGCATTAAATTTTTCCCAATGATCCTGAGATGAATAATTTGGAATTACCATACCATTCGTAACAACCACCCTTGGTGCTCCTTTATGAGATGGGAATAATCCCATTGGATGACCTGAATAAAGTGTTAGCGTTTGCTCGTCGGTCATTTCCGAAAGATATTTCATCGTAAGCAGGTATTGCGCCCAATTTTGAAAAACAGCACCATTGCCTCCGTAAGTAATCAACTCATGAGGATGCTGAGCTACAATTGGGTTTAAATTATTTTGAAGCATCAACATAATGCCGGCTGCCTGTTTTGATTGGTGAGGATATTCATTAATCCCTCGGGCATACATCTCGTATGTCGGGCGAAATCGATACATATAAATTCGACCG
>Ga0268283_1001645_pt1 | contig 10622 bp, 7 predicted proteins | sample saktaG_13_FD_190140 | JGI IMG/M metagenome (GOLD analysis project Ga0268283, IMG submission 190140) | Saline water microbial communities from Sakinaw Lake, British Columbia, Canada - sak_2013_06_06_36m | ecosystem: Environmental > Aquatic > Non-marine Saline and Alkaline > Saline ... | reverse complement strand
GGAGTCCATTTGGCGGCGTGATTATGCGAACCATCGTGAAGCAAAATCGGCTATTTCTCATTACATCGTCAATTTTTACAACAGTAAACGATTACATTCAACGCTAGGTTATCTGTCGCCCAGTCACTTTGAATCACAAATGACAGTTAACCAACCTTAGATGGTGTCTAAAAAACTTGACCATTACAATTTTTACTAAACGTACTTTTAAGGACACACGAACAACGTCACCTTCTTCAGTAAGAACATCCATAAGTTTTTCTGGATTTCCAAAGCTATCTATATTCTCACTAAAGCTAATAACTTTTCCGATCTGTTCCGAATTAACCGTAAATTTAAAAAAAAATATAAGGATAAGATGGTGCTACCGAAGAGGGTTGCGTCATAGTATCCAAAACGCTGATATTTTCTAATATTTGTTAATAATCTTAATGCGTTGTTTTCAGTGAAAATCCAGTATAAAATGCACTTGCTGGCACTGTTCCTTCTGGCGAAAACCAAGCCCTTTGCCAGCAAACAAAGAGCGGAGCGGTTTTATAGCTTCGCATTGGTAGATACACCCGCTCATAACACTATTATGGGATGCAGTTAACGAAAGTTAAGAAAAAAGTATCGGTTCTAATGCACGCTTCTGTTTAGCTAATTCGTTCTTAGCTCTCAGTGCTGCACCATATCGAAGATTCCAAATTTGATGGCATATCGAACGGATTAGTGGCAAATGGATTTTCGACAAAACCGTTAGCTGTAAAATTCGATATTGCATTTTCGTCATTCGTTGCAAATTGATTAGTAGCATTTGCACTAAACGATGACGCTTGCTCGAGCGAATTATTAAAAGAATTGAAGTTGGTAAACATAAAGTTAAAGTCCTTACCCGAGTGGGTGCTAGTTTTGAATGATTTCTGGCAAAAAAAACTGCCTTCACGAAGAATGATAGTGCCTTTTGGGAACTTGTCTATAAATAAAATTGAAAAAATTTTATTTATAGACAGTATGTTACGCAATGAAACCTAATGAAACAAAGATGAAAATAGTTTTGTCAGATAGTGAAGTGCAAAGGCTGCGTATGATTTTTTGGTAAGTGGTACTAGATTTTTTAATTTTTGATTGCGGTTTCAGATTTAACAGATATGTTTTTGCTGTTAATTGAATTATGAATGTGGTGTGAATTTTTCTAGTTGAGAAAATGGCTCAAGAAATTTATTTGTTTCGATATGGCAATGATTGCCAGTTAACAGAAGTTTTGTGGGAGGGAGTAAAAAGGATGACTTGTTTCATTCGGTAACATTAGGTTTCTGTTAATCTGTTACCTATGTGTTACCTAAAAATAAAAAAGACCTAGATTAAAAAACCTAAGTCTTTGATATTTATGGAGCCAATGATGCGAGTCGAACGCACGACCTACTGATTACGAAAAAATCACTCGTTTTATAAAAATAATAAAATCAAACAGTTACAAAGTGCAAAACCGCCAAGCCCCTGCCTCACCAAGTCACACCAAGTCTATCCCAGTCACACTATGGCGGATTTTTGGCACACCATCGACATCTTTCCTAAATAAATCCATTTACAGTTTTGATGTTTCAGCGAAACATTATGACCACTGGGATTGCATTATAGAAAAGCGCGAGGCATTACCAAAATGGGCAGCATATATTGAAGGCTTGGTAAAATGAAAATTAGAAACCAGCATTCTTTATGCGAAAATACTGGAACATCGAAATGTTCAGATGGTTGGCAACGATTACACTCAGCACAAAATTTCATTCACTAAAAACAACGGTGCGTCTCATGGAAATAGCAATAAACCTCCCCAATGAATTTGTATTTTTACAATCCATCAAAGATATTGAAAAAGATATGCGGCTCAGTTACGCCTTATGGTTATTTAAAAATGCAAAAGTAACGTTGTCGAAAGCTGCCGAACTCGCCACACTGGACATTTACAGTTTCATCGCAGAATGCAAAAAAAATGAAGTGCCTGTGATTAACGTATCGCGGGAAGAACTGCTCGACGAATTAGCCAGCATGAATACACTATGATTTTAGTTGCCGATTGTTCAGCCCTGATTGCATTGTCAATCTGTAACCGTTTAGAACTTTTAGAACAAATTTTTGGTCAAGTCGTTGTGCCTGAAGCTGTTTATGATGAGGCGACTCAACCCAATAAAAAACAAGCCAGCCAACTCAAAATTTATTTGAAAGACAAAGTTCGCAAAGTGGATATGCAAAATTACGTTTTTTTAGATGGTTTTGCTGACGCGGGTGAAACGGAAGCGATGGTTTTATATAAACAAATCAGCGCGGATAAATTATTGATTGATGACCAACGTGGGCGCAACGTCGCAAAAATAAATCACATTGAAACAATCGGCTCTTTAGGTGTGTTGCTCGTCGCCAAACAACGCGGATTGATTGACGAAGTCGCATCGTTATTAAATCAACTCGACAAATCGGATATTTATTTAAGCAAACAGTTGATTGCGACTGTTTTGGAATTAGCAAACGAAACAAATACCTGCCTATAATCAAAAATAAAAATTCACAGCCACATTAACGCCACATTTTGAAAGCTCGTGCCATCACTTCCTTTTTCACCCTGAACGCCTGAAATAGTTACTGTCCAAGCTGAGTAATTTCCTACGCCGCCTGTCGAATTCACTAAAACGACTAATGTCGCTCCTGAATAGCTAACAACACTGCCACACATCCATCGACTTGTATCATGGCTAACTTTTACATTTTGCCCCAGTGCGAATTGACGACCCGCTTCAATGGTTAGTGTGATTGAACCTTTTGTAATATCAAGAGCAGTTGTGCTTGTCGCGCTTAATAATGCTTGTGCGTAGGTTTGCGAAAGTACCGCGCTATTCGCCGCATCATTTGCCTTTTGAACTGCGACTGAAACGTCCTGTGCTACCAGCGCGATTGCTTGGTTCACTAAATCATGAATTACTTGTGTTGATGTCGTGACTGTCCCATCAAATTGGCTGAGAGCTGTTGTTAATTCAGCATCAATGCCTTGTTGTGCTGTCGCAATCAAATTATCAAGGTGTGATTTAGCCGCTTGTGCGCTATCTGCTGCATGACCAGCCTGTGTTAACGCCTCCGCTGCTTGAGCTGTTGCTTGGTTTGCTTTTTGAGTGGCGACCGTCACTTGCTCAGTTGCCATCGTTACTTGATGGACAGCGTTGTTAACTTCCGTTTGGGTATCTATCACGGCTTGACTTGCCACTGTGCCAAAGCCACTAATTAAATCGACGACGTAACGGGCAACCGCCACCATATTCCGCAGCGCAGGAACAAATCTGAGAATGTTGCCACCATTTGCCAGACCTGTGCTTGGGTTGTCATCGTCGGTTAATTCCATTCCGTCGCCGCCCAGTTCAACTGGGAATATCACTCTATTGATTGCCATCTAAATAATCTCCTCCAATTTTAAGGCGGTTTTAAACCCATTAACGTATGACATTTCAATGGGGTTTAGTTCTGAAAAATTGCATAAAAACGTGCGTGCGTAGAAGTTCTTATCAACGGTCATGTTGATATTTGTCACGCCATCTTTGATATATTCGGGTTTTGCGAAGGCATACAACATCTCGCCTGATAAACCCACTTCACGTTGCGCGTCATAAAATCCGCTGAACGCTTCGGCTTGGCTTAAATGCTTTAACACGCACGACAAGGTTCGCATTTTGGGTTTTACATAAAAGTATTTCGTGTTGTCACCAGCACGTTGGACTTCGGTTAGGTCAACGTACCCTTGAGAAATATCGCCCCATTCAGGATTCCATTCAGGCTCGATACATTGCCCCAAAAATACGCGACCGATTTCTAAATAATTGTCGGGATTGCTTTCATCGGTAATTTCGATAAGAGCGGAGCGACATAATTTGTTTAGTGGCGCGTAAAACGTCGCCAAAGCGGTGTAACTTTTGCGTTCGTTTTGGCTAATTGTACCAAGCCAGAAATCCTTACTCTCCCATGCGTAATGTGCGCTATCACTGGGATAAATGATTGGATAAGCACGGTAATCAGGTGTGCTATCAAACTGCAATTCACCAGTTGTATTCACACCGTAATATCCTCTGAATCGTATTGTGGCATTGACCGACAGATTATGATTCGCCAATGCTACACAGCCAATGAATCTGGGTTCAGTGGTTAAATTTAGAAGAATGGTGGTCGTTTTTACACCCAAATTTGTGCGAGCAACCTTTTTCAACACCTTGTTATGTAGGTTCTTTGCAGGCAATTTTTCTGACCAATGTGCTGCGTTATGAATGATGTCACACTCGTCCACGCGGTTTGGGTAACTGAGGGTTATGTTAGTTTGATTTCCTAAACGGCTCATCCAATGCACTCCAGCACAATTCTTTTTCTTTTAGCGTCAACTTCGTAACCCACAATCGTTAAAAGTTTGCCGTTTTCGTAACCAAGACGCTCGGTAAAGACTTCGACACCATCACCAATTTTTAATGCGGGAATTTCAGCTACAACGGCTGTGATATTTACAATGTCGGTGCGGGTTTTAAACATATTGAGCAGCCGAGTTGCGACAGCATTTGCATCAGCTTCATTCAGCAAAACACTGTCTATTTTTATGGGTTCTGCAAGCGCGTGGCGAGCGATAACGCTTGAATCAAAGGCAAACGTATTTCTGTATTCTTGCGATAAAAATGCTTTGCGCTCTGCCGTCACAACACCTGCTAGATCTGATTCTTGTTGAACGGTTTCGATTTTGCCGTATTGAATGTTGCAAGCTGAAATCGGTACACCATTTGTTCCGATACCTGTTGCTGTACGCTCGATGTTAATAATTTCTGATACCGTTAGTTCAAATGACGGGCTTATGGCAAACGTGATTAAACTTGCATAAACGATGTCGCCAACAAAATACCAATAAGCCCCAATGCTTGAAACAACGCGCCCTAGTAAAGAGGCAGTGGTTTCATCTCCTTTGGCATAAATGCCAATTGCACCCACTGGATTTAAAGCTGTTTTGCTACCTTCGTTAAATGCGATACCCGCTTCGGCTAAAATGCCCAGAATCACATCGCCCGCAGATGACGAACTACTGCTTGCGTCCCCAGTTATTGTTCCGACTGGCGTTGCGCCAAGCCTGATATAGCCTTTATATCTGCCAAAATATCCTGCTGGTATTTGCGTTGCTGTTGCCAAAACGAGTTCATTTACATTGGTAAAAACCACCGTGCTGGCTGTTAAAAATCCCCCTTTGTCATAAACGGCAGTAACAGTGCAATCATCACGACTAGAAAATTGGTAAATTAACTTTGCTGTATTCGCCAGCACAGGCGCAGCATTTTTAACACTGCCGAACACTTTAGGTTTTGGGTTTCCTTTGATGTCAGTTGCGATACCTTCAACACCAAGAGGCAATGCGTTATTCCCCTTGAACTTGTCAAAGGGGTGTTGCCGTGCCAGTACCTCACCGAGCGAATTCACGGTTAAAAAAACCTTGCTGTTATTGCAATGCGAAGTTGTGATTTTGCCGAACATATAGTCGATTATCGTGCCATCTTCTCTAACCAATGAAAGCGTGCAATTGCCGTTATCAAGCGCGTAATCAGCCAAATAATTAAGCTTTCCATCGACATTATTTAGCTCAATTTCGCCAATGCTCGGTGAACTGAAAATATGAAAAACGCCACCGTCATCTGGTGACACTTTTACCAGTGCAGGTTGTGCCATGCGTGGCTCGTAATAATTCCAATCCGCGTCAACATACGCGCCGTCACTAAAACGAACCGTTACAGGAGCATTTTTTTCATCAAGCGCGTTGATGGTGGCTATCCAAATCGACATCGTTTACCGCCGTTATTTCGCGTTAATGCGAGTTTTCCGCTCGATGTATTCAAGCGAATCGGTTTGTTTTTTGTTTTCATTTACTACTTGACCGAATCCTGCTTGTAGTACCGTAACGATGTCATTTAATCGCTGATTTTGTTCGCGTAGCTGTGCATTTTGTTCGCGCAATTGAGCAATCAATTCGGCATCGTTTCCACCGCCTTCATTTGCAGCAGGTAAAATGGCATTAACACCTAAACTCCCGTTGATATTGGTTAGTGGCAGTATGCCTTCACTGCCTGCCTCGCCCATCAAACCGATGTTGAAATAAGTCGGCTGGTCAATGATTCCATTAGTAAAAGCACCGCCAACAGCGAACTTTTTGACCACTGTTGATGTTGCTGTTTTTGTTGTAGTGGTCGTAACGGTTGTTTTTGCTGCGGCGACTGACTGCTGTACTTGGATTGCTGTCATTTGTGCCTGTGCTTGTGCCGCTTGAGCAGCCGCGACGGCTTGAGCTTGTGCTGCCGCTTGAGCTTGGGCGGCAGCCTGTGCTTGAGCAGCCGCAGCAGCTTGGGCTTGCGCCGCCGCCTGTGATGCTGCTTGAGCTGCCGCTACTTGTTGTGCTGCATAATTCGATTGTGCGACACCCAGTGCCGATAATGCGCTGGCTGTTTGGTTTGCGGTGCTGATGATGTTATTCATCATGCTAATTGCGCCGCTGCCATTCACTGCAACTGTCGCTGTTACAGCCAGTCCGTTAATCGTATCCAGTTGTTTTTTAGTATTGATAGTCTGAGAAATCGCTGAATCAGTGCCTAAAACTGTTACGGTTGCTCGTGGGTTATAGCCATTTAAAGCATCAAGTGGTTTTTTCGCTTCCGCAGAATCCGTCAATGCTTTATCTACACCTTTAACCGTGATGGTGGGTGTCGCATTAAACACATTTAAAACATCTAACGGTTTCTTTGCACTAGCCGTGCTGGTTATTGTTTTATCAACGCCTTGCACTTCGATTGATGGTTTAGAAACAAGCACGCCTAATGTATCGAGCGGTTTTTTAGCTGATGCCGTGTCGGTGATTACCTTATCAACACCCACTACCGAAACAGCAGCTTTTTCATTTAATTTTCCAAATTCAACAACTTTGTTTTTTGCCGCTTCAATTGTTTCCGTCACCGCCGCCGCGTTGCTGACCACAACACTCATCACTTTTCCATTCGCATCTGCTGCTGGGAACTGTTGTTCTTTAGGTATTGCAGGTGCAAACATCGCGCTATCGTTTATGGTTTGCTTTGTTTTTAACGCAAACGCACCGCCCGTATCCCAATTAAAGTTAATCACCCCATTTTTGTTTTGAACGGACATTAAGTTGGATTCGTTGTATTTTTGCCAGTCAGTAACACCCGCTTTTATCATTTCGTTTTGAATTAACGTAACAAGTAACGATTTGTCATCTTCGCTAAGTTTTGACGCGCTAATCGTTCCGACAGAATTACCAGCACCATATTTGTCTTTTAACGATAAAGGTGCAGCAGGAGGCACACCAGTTTGCGAACCAAGACCATCAAACGCATTTTTAACACCATTTGCCGCATTAATAATTTCGTTTAATGTACCGATTGCACCTGCACCATCAACGCTAACAGTTGATTTCACGTTTAATCCGTCTAACGCATCGAGTTTTGCTTTCGTATCTGTTGCGCCAGCAATGGCTATATCTGTACCGAATAATGTCATCAATGCTTTTGCTGTTTGACCATCTAACGAACTGATGAATTTTTTCGCTGCTTGTGTGTCCAGTTCGATTTTTTCGCCGCCCGTGACTTGGATAAATGAGTTGCCATTTACCTTGCTAAAATCCACAATTTTTTTGCCCATGTCATCGACAATAGAAACCACTTTGTCACCACCTGAAACATCGACAACAGCAGTTGCTTTTGTGCCGTTTAAGTCTTTTAACGCGCCGTTTTGTAGCCCCGTGATGATGGTTTTCGCGTCATCTACATTTGCGGTTACTACTATGGCGGGGACTTTCAGATTTTTTTGTATTTCTACAGCCTGTTGAAGCACTTTTGCCGCATCAAACGTGAAATTTTCAAATTTTAATGATGCTGCACTAAACTCGGTTTGGAGTTTGCCAATCACAGCGTCTTTATCAGACTGATTTAAGCTGTTGTCGTTAATTAAAAATAAAATTTGAGCGTACAACCCATTTTCGCTTTGCACGCTATCAATCAATTTTTTAATAAATTCCGAATCCGCACCATTTAACGCAGCCCTGTTGATAGTTAGCGCGATGCTGGCGACAGCATCAAGGCGCATTGCGTTTTCAACAGATGGGTTTGCGTTGTATTGGTCACGAAAGGTTGTTATTAGTTCACCTAAACCACTTAAGCTATCTGGTAGTTTATAAACACCGTCACGAATTTCTTGTAACACGCCAAGTTGCAAATCTTGAACGCTTACCATGCTGCCAAGACCACTGACTTCCTGAACAATACCGTTGAGTAATTCTTGTCCTTGTGTATTTGAGCCGTAATAATTTTTAATTGCCGCCATGTACTGGTCTGCCGTGCCTGTAATCGAGTTCATGGCGGCTCTTTTATCTTCACCATTGCTACTATTTTTAATGGTGTTTAGTTGTGCTTCATATTGCGCTTGTGCTGCTTTGAGCTGAGTTTCTGTACTACCAAGCGAAGTAGCTCGTAATTTTGCCGCCCAGTCGCCAACCGCTCTGCCAAAATCAAGCAAGTATTTTGTTGAATCTTTAAGTTTCGCCACTGACTTTGCAGTATCTTCTGCCCAGTAAGCGAGTGATTGCAGACCTTTGTTCGTTAGCGAAATTTGCCCCGCACTATCTCTCATTATCAAGGCTGCGCCTGCTGTTGTTTTGGCAAATAAGTCGATTTGTTTTTGTGCTTCAACAGAAAATGTAGAACGCAAAATCACACCCGTTTCTTTCATCCCATCGAACGAGGCAACCCTACCACGCGCTGCTGTAGCCTCTGCTGGTGTAACTGCTTTTAATAACTGTTCTTCTAAGGTTTGGCGTTGCTTTGAATCACCCTCGATAGTCGTACCCAAATTATCAAGTGATGGCACAAGACTTAAAATTGAAACGGCAAGGCTTTCTAGCGGTGCGGCAACAGCATCAGACGATGATTTTGCTGAATCAAAGGCTACTTTATCTGTTGGTAATCCCAACGCAGCTAAGTTCGCCAATCCATTTTTCATCGTGGCTTCGTTTTCTGTTAGCATTTTTTTCAGTTCGGCATTTGCATGGTTATACATCCAATCCGCATCACCTCTGGTATCCCAGCCATTTTTTCCTTGCAATGAGTTAGACGCTTCTGTTGATTGTGAGTGCGTCATACTTGCTGATAAGGCGTATTGAGGATTGTTCACAATAGCTGGCACGGAATTCCAATTATCCATTAACGCCTGAGCCTGCTTTCCCACTATCGGGTTACTGTGTGCAAAAGCATCTTTATAAGCAGATTGAGCTTCAACGGTCGAGTATTTGCTATTCACGTCGCTTGTTTCTTTTGCCTTGCCTTGAATGGCAATGCCGAAGTCGTAAAGGTTGTTTTTTAAATCGTTAATTTGCCCTGTGGTTAAGCTCGATGCGGTATCAAAATTATCAAGATATGCCTGCACAGGCTTCATATCTCCAAGACCATACTTTGCAAGTAATGCTGAATTATCTGGTGTAATAAACGATTGAATATCAGTCTTGCTTAATTGTGATTTTTTATCCGCACTAGTGAATTTGTTGGTGAACTCATTGGTTAGCGAAATCAAATTTTTAATCCCACCAGCCATGTTTGCCATTGACTCGGTAAAAATCACCATTGATTCATTTGTTCCAGAAACGTCTGCGCCCATAGCAGTGATTGCCGCTTTGTATTGCACCGTTTCAGTCATTACGCGCCCCATTGCCTCAGCAGCGGTTTCGCCTAACTTTTGAAATTGTCCAACAAACGCTCCCACCATGTGTTCTACCAGTTTGTCGAACGTCGCCGAGGTGTAATTTTTTAGAGCGTCTTGAATTTCGGTGTCTTTCAAACCGAATGTTTTGATGTCAATCGAAGGGATAACGAAGCTGCGTAATTTTTCTAAACCAACTGCACTGTCTTTGCCTAAATAATCCCAAAAATCACCGACGGCTTTCGCCATGCTTAAAACAACTTTGCCCAATCCATTAGAAAATTCGTCACCGAGGTTGGTTAAAACCTCTGAGTATTTATGTGTTGTTTTGAACCAAGAGCTTTTTTTGGTGTCGATAACCGTGAAAATGTTACCTGCTACATCGCCGCTATCCATGACCGAACCGAGGTTTTGTTGGTTGATACGAATACCGCCACCGACCACAGTTTTAGTGACTTTGCCGAACAAGCCGTTACCAACAAAACTCATCACTCCGTTAATAATGTCACCAATAATCGGTACTTTCGATAACGCATAAACGGCTGCCGCTGCAATTAAGCCAACGCCAAACGTTGCCAATCCAACAGTTGCCCCCACAGCCGCGCTAATTGCTGCTGGTGCTGCCGCCGCGCCTGCCATACCAGCAGAAACTGCAGTGTAAGCAGTGAAGCCAAGCCCAAGCCCTGCCATTTTCCCCGAATTATCGTTTAATTGTCCGCTTGGTGCTGATGCCAGTTTGATTCCGCCAGTGCGAACGATGCCGATAATTTTTTCTTAACATTCTCTAACATAAGTTATTAAACGCTAACTGCGACTGTGAAACAGTCGGGTTTATCTACCAATGCACGCAACAAGATATTACGCGCTCCGACGATGTCTCTGTT
>Ga0268283_1001644_pt1 | contig 10625 bp, 6 predicted proteins | sample saktaG_13_FD_190140 | JGI IMG/M metagenome (GOLD analysis project Ga0268283, IMG submission 190140) | Saline water microbial communities from Sakinaw Lake, British Columbia, Canada - sak_2013_06_06_36m | ecosystem: Environmental > Aquatic > Non-marine Saline and Alkaline > Saline ... | reverse complement strand
GTGGGGACAAGGCAATTTATTTAAAAACATGTTTGGTGATTACCGTACTTTCTGGGCTGACCCAAAAGATGGTCGTCACATGATGTTTGGCAGCGACGGAGGGTTGTACGAAACTTTTGATGGAGGCTTAACTGTTAATCATAAATACCATATCCCTTTGGGCGAAATTTACAATGTAGAAACAGATGATGCCGAACCATACAATATCTATCTGGGTTTACAGGATCATGAAGCCTGGAAAGGACCATCAAATGGATGGTCAGGAAGAATTGGCGTTGAAGACTGGAACATTGTAGGCATGTGGGATGGAATGTACACCAAAGTTGACCCAATAGATAATCGTTGGGCATACTCAACAACTCAGTTCGGTGGACATTTACGTATCGATCAGGAAAGAGGAGAAAGGGTAGATATTCAGCCAAAAGCAGCGGAAGGCAAAACTCCTTACCGTTTTCCCTGGACACCGGCATTGGAAATTTCTCCATTCAATTCAAAAACAATTTATACCGGAGGACAGATGTTGCTCCGATCAACGAATCAGGGTGAGCAGTGGGAAGAAATAAGTCCTGATTTAACTACGAATGATGCAAAAAAAATTGCAGGAAAAGGACACATGATGTATTGTACCATAACCAGTATTTCTGAATCACCCGTTCAAGCAGGGGTGATCTGGGTTGGAACAGATGATGGAAGAGTTCACCTCACGCGGAATAGTGGGAAAAGTTGGGAAGAAATGACGGATAAGATCAGCAAGATTGGTGGAATTAAAGATTATTGGGTAAGCAGAGTTGTTAGTTCACCGCATGATGCTGCCACTGCTTATGTTTGCAAATCAGGGTTCAGAAATGATGATTTCACGCCAATGATTTTTAAAACAACAGATTTCGGGCAAAGTTGGACGAAAATCACGAATGGAATTTCAAATGCACCTGTAAATGTAATTGTGGAAGATCCACAGAAGTCCAATTTACTTTATGTCGGAAATGACGAAGGTGTATTTATTTCGTTTGATGGAGGACAAAATTGGCAAAGTCTAAGAATTAATATGCCAATCGTAGCAGTTAAAGATCTAAAAATACAACCTCGAGAAAACGACTTAATTGTCGGAACTTATGGTCGTGGTGCCTTTATCATGGATGTGTCGTTATTACAGCAACTGGATAAGAACATTCTAAATCAGGAAGCTTACCTATTTGAAATTGAAACAAAACCTGAAAGAAATTATTCTGAACGGGCCTATTGGGGAAATTATGAATTATCGGGCGATTCGCACGCTTTTACTGAAAATGAAGAGAATGGAATGGTAATTTATTATTACCTAAAGAAGGATGATCAGAAAGCAACGATTGAAATTTACAATGCATTGGGAAAATCCATCAAAGAATTAAAAATTGACAATACTGCCGGACTACATAAAACAATATGGTATGGCAGGGATTTCAAGATGGGGAATTATCTGGTCAAATTGAAAACCAGCAATCAAGAATTCACTAACGAAGCGACCGTAAAAGTAGCACCAATCTGGCCAATTGGGCATACGACTAAATAATCTATGATTTTATCTGTTTTCGTTTGATAATTCTAATGAAGGTTATACTTTTGTCCTTCCAAATATTCGAGCTAGCACCATAGTTTAACATTAATTTAACAGTGCTAAAATTGAATTTCTTATCAAGAAACCTCAATTTTGCCTAAAAAAGAAAGCATGATCAGAAAAAACATTTTGTTGCTTATTTTAATAGCAACCAGCTTAATTACATTTTCACAACCAACAGCTGTTTTAAAAGGAAAAGTAACAGATAACAAACTGCAAGCTCTTGCAGGTGTGCACATTTATTTGAATCAAAATCAATTAGGAACTATTACAAATGATGTTGGTGAATATTCGTTAGCCAATATCCAAACAGGAAAACAAACGATTCAGATTTCATATACAGGGTTTGCACCACAAACTATAGAATTTAGTGCACTTAAAGGATTGAATACTTTAAATATTATTTTAGAAGAAACTATTCATAACCTTCAGGGGGTAGTTGTTTCAGCCCAAAAACGCGAACAACAAATCCAGGACGTTCCAATTAGCATAAGTGCTATTAGTAATCAAACTATTTCGGATTTAAGCATTCAAACTTTGGAAGATTTTTCAAGTCTTGTTCCCGGTTTAAACATCAGGGTTCAAAGCAGTCAGCATCCTAATTTTGTTATTCGTGGATTAACAAGTGATGAGGTTAGCCCGAATGCTCAACCCAGAGTTTCTTTATTCTTTGATAATGTTCCAATTACTCAGGCAAGCGGCGGTGTGTTGGAATTTTACGACATGGATCGGATTGAAGTTTTAAAAGGCCCTCAGGGAACTATATTTGGAAGAGGGGCTCAAATTGGAGCTGTGCATTTCCTTACAAAAATGCCTGACAATGATTTCGGAGGTTATATCTCAGGTGGATTTGGAAGTTATACACAAACAGATTTTAATACTGCTGTGAATTTACCAATCATTAAAAATAAGTTGAACACCCGCATTGCTGCAGTTTATAATAAACAGGATGGATATGTTAAAAACACCTTCGGAGGAACATTGAATGGAAAGGATACAAAGGGAGTTCGATTTTCAGCGAGATATTTACCATCTGTTAAAACTAAAATCGATTTTATTTTTAATGCCCAGCAAGACAGGGCTCCGGGTGTTGCTTTTATGAGTGGAATGTACCCGAATACCAATGGCCTTAAGGATATATTCTCCTATGAAGCCTCTTTGGATAAAGGTGAAGAATTAAAAACGAATAAAGACTTGGTGAACTTTATATTAAACTTTCGACATTATTTTAACGAGAATTTATTTTTAACCGGCATCACTTCTTATCAAACGAATAAAACATTCGAGCGATACGATGGCGATGGATCTGCAGCAGCTGCTATTGATATGGCCGGAACCATTGATGCAAACCAATTCAGTCAGGAAGTAAGATTAAATTATGGACTAGGAAATAAATTTAACGGTTTCAGCGGTTTAAATTATTCGCGTGAAAACACCGATCAAACTTACTGGTTTTCACCAAATGAAACTAGTATGGTTCATCTCTTTTTCGACCCGAGTTATATGATTATGCCAAACGGGCAACCCTATATTCTTTCAGCTTTGCCTTTAGATCCCAGACTTGGGCCATTAGGTGGAATGCCATTACCAACGCATCACGAGGAAGAAAATTTTACTTCTGCCGAAAATAGGGCTTTTGAATTATTTACGGATGGAAGCTTGGATATCAGTCCAAAATTTAAACTGAGCGGTGGTCTGCGCATCGTTTTTGATCATTCAAATGTGAGCAACGAGGCATCATTCACGGCCGGGTCTGAATCAACATTAGGAATGTTAACCGGAAATTATCCAAATTTATTTTTCAAACCATCTCCATTACAATCAACTTCTTCAAATTTTAGTGGATTTACCGGAAGATTTGTTGCCACTTATAAGCTGAACGACAATTCGAACCTATTCATGTCGTACGCCAAAGGCAGAAGACCTAATGTTATCCAATATCAGTCGGATGGAAGTTCAGAGATTTTAGATGCTGAAATCGTGAATAGTTTTGATTTAGGCTATAAAACAGTCATTAATAATCAATTCATATTCGATGCCACTATTTACTATTATGGCTATCATAATTTTCAAACAAATGCATGGATAGCTGATCCAATGACCGGAAATTTTGCATATATAATAAAAGACGGAGGAAAAGCCTCTACTTATGGACTTGAAACTTCTTTTCAGTACAGCATCACCGAACATTTTAAACTCTTTGGAAATTATGCATTCACTCATGCCCGCTACAATAAAATAGATAAGGATGGCAATGAGCAGGAATATGCAAAAAATCAATTCCGTTTAACCCCGGATCATAGTTTTAATTTAAGCATGAAATACGAGACTCCGATAAATAATGAAATCCTTTTATTTGTCACACCATCTTTTTCTTATAAATCGCATTTCTTTTTTGAAGATGCAAATACCGAAGGCATAGAGCAGGATGCTTACTCATTATTAAATTTATCGATAGGAGCGAAACTTTTGAAACCATCACTAACTTTCACTCTATTTTCTCATAACTTGTTAAATGAACAATATTTGATTGGTGCCGGAAATACAGGAAGTATGTTTGGAATTCCAACTTTTGTTCCTTCACAACCGAGAACTTGTGGATTTAAAGTAACTTGGGATTTTTAATTAAATCAGTTAATTATCAAGCAATTCTCTTCTCCCATCCGAATAACAGCGATAAAGTTTAGCCCCTGCAATTAAAAGCCCTTGTGCCGATTTGCCACTTTCATCAATCTTAACATCAATGGAAACTACTTTACCTTCATAAGAAGTGCTTACCCCGGGTTGTTCGTTATGGCCTATAATCATTCGATTCAATCCTTTTGAACCTAAAAAAACATTAACAAACTGTTGAGGAACCTGTGGAGCAGTATTTTCGGAATAACTATAACCTCTATACCAAAGTGGACCAGAGGCACCCAATATATCATCTTCTACGCTCCCCTTTTTAAATTCAGCGTCAGTATTTAGATAATTCTGAAGTGCAAGATTTATAGCTGGGAATGAATATTTTTTTATTTCAAATTGAGGCGAAATTCCGGCATGCATAAATAAATTATCATTAATTTGCAGAATAACATTCTGATTCCGCAACCATTTGCCCAAGACAGTTTCTTTGGCGTAAAGCTGAAAATAGTTTGTAAATGTATAGCTTGTGAAATAAACATATTTCTCATTTATATATCGGTGATCGCCTGTTAAAGCCATGGTTTCATGGTTACCGAGAAGAATGAATAGATTTCCACCTGCTTTTTCTGCATCAAAACTCAATTCATGTAAAAACCAAAGTGTTTCAGTCACCATACTTCCACGATCAAATAAATCGCCAAGAAATACCAATTGTCCTTTTCCGAAATTCCACTTTAAATCTGAATCAATAATTTTATTATTTATCAATAAATTTATTAATGCCTTATAATTACCGTGAACATCCCCAATAGCAAATATCTCACTGTCGGTGGTTATTTTGTAAGGAACAGGACTGTACTTTTTTTGTATATGATAAGTATTTTTATCCCCCCCGAAACCACTTATAATGGTGTCTTTATTTCTAAAATCAATTGTTTTTTCAATAATTCGAGTAGAATTTTCCGACTGAACCCGCTCATAATAAAACATATTTAATTCATTTTCTTTCGATTTAAAAATGTAAGGGCCATCATGAAATGAAGGTATCGTTTTTGAATCAAATACTTTAGCTTCCATATCTGCAATATATTTTTTTGCATTTATGTTGCCCCAATGTGTCGTATAATAAGTTGCCCGATTTCCTAATGCATTTTCAAGTGTTGGATCTGCACCTCTATCAATGAGCATTTTACTCATGGGCATATTATTATACCCAACTGCAAATATTAGCGGTGTATTTAATTTTTCATCTCTATAATTAACATTTGCTCCGAATTCAATCAATAAACGGGCTATACGATTACGATCATATTTAATGGCCCATAACAGTAAAGGGTATTTGCCACTTATATGATTCGGATCTGCACCTTTATCCAGCAAAAGCTTTGTTATAATTGGCTGATCATATACGATAGTATAGTATAAACCAGATTTTCCATTACTAAGCTCGCAATCAGAATCAGGTCGTCCCTTTAAAGCTGCAATAATATATTTTTCATCGCCATTTTTTATTGCCTTAATCAGCTTTTTATCATCTGCAGTATTCGCTTTCAATATTTGAAGCCAAAATAACAATGTCAGAAAAATTCCGAATTTTATGTAGTTTATTTTCATCCATAATAATTTTTATAAATAGGTCGGATGCCTGCCTGTCGGCAGACAGGGAACTCGCAAATGAGATTTTCATCCTTGTTTGCAGCGTTTAACGAATATGCTCGTTTCATAAAACACTTTGTTAGTTGTGCAATATTCGTGCATTCTCGATAAACTCTTTTTTGACTTGTTTATCATTATTAATTATTTGATAAAACTCATCTAAGTAATTTATCACCCTCTTCTTCTCACTTTTCTTTAATAAATCAAAATTGTTAAACACATCATAAATTTCTTTTTTCTTTGAGTTAAAAAGCTGAATATTGGCATTTATGATTTCAATAGGCTTTTTAAAACCACGATATGTACGCTCCTGAACTGTCTCGGTTTTTAACCTAGAATTAGGCTTTGCATAATATGCTGACACCATGCCGCACCAATCAAAATCATAAGGGATTGCAATTGGTGGAAGCATCTTTTTTTCATCAGTTACAAGAACAATATTGTGAAATTCATAAGCAGAATAATCGGTATTCCCGATCATAAATTGAAACATATCCATCAAACAAGTATGAAACGGGTTTAATCTATTTGGGTGTATTTTTAAAGAATCCAATTCTACCCCATTTAATCTTTGGGCAAGGTGCTTTTCACGTTCAATAAAGAATGCGAAGCGTTGAATAGAGTCATTTTTTTGATCAGCATAAACATAATTAATCATGGCAGGCCTTACCTTAAATGAGCTATCTGTTAACAGATTAAATACTTTATAAATTAAATATTCAATGATGGTATTTTGTTCGTAAACAGCAGCTTTATTGCAATGTGTTACAAGTTTAATGGCTTTTTGACCATCGAAAATTGTATTTAGCACCTCATCTTCGAAGAAGCGCAAACGTAAAGGTGTAAAAGAACAAATATCTGCCATCCTTCTGGTGATGCCTCTTGTTCGTATTTCAATTTCAAAATCCGTACGATGGTTTGTCACATCATCCCAGCTTAGTATTGCGGGGAAATAAGTCTCGTCATCCGAATTTGCAAATACTTGATTAAAATCAGCCTGAAGTCTGAGTTGGATTATAGATTCAGATTGAAATAAAGGCAATATAGTACCAGCATTGGTTTGAGCCAGAGTATTTCCTTCTGAAATAATTACAAAGCACAAAATTAGCCCTAAGTGCAATGACGTAAATTTTAATTTCTTAAGCACTTTAACTTGATTCATAATTCACATCTCATGAATTTTAATGATAATTTATGTTATCTCCTTAATCAAAAATACGAATAAGTAAATAAATATAACGATTTTGTAATTTTATCTTACTTTCGACGTATAATAATATGTTGTTGAAATCAGAATTATTACCTTAGTAATTAAATCCGATTTACATGAATAAAATTGACAATACATTAATAGTTGGTGCAGAGAAATTCGTTAAGAATTTACTTGATGAAAAACTAGCGAACGAATTTTATTATCATGATTTCAGGCATGCAATGGCTGTTAAAGGCTATGCTGAAATAATCGCTAAAGAATGTGATTTAAATGAAACGAATGTAAATCTCTTACGAATAGCTGCACTATTTCATGATACTGGGTTTATAGACTCTATCGAAAATCATGTTGAACATAGCATCGAAATCGTGACGGATTTTTTAAATAATCATTTAATTGATGAGGAAAGTATCAATAGTATCACTAAAATTATTCAGGCAACAAAAATGCCACAAAATCCAACAAATAAACTTTCCGAAATTTTATGTGATGCCGATTTGATGTATATAGCAGAAGATAAATGTTATGAGCACATGGAAGCCATGTATGAAGAAGCGATTACAACTCATGAAGAATATAGTAATCGCAATCTTTTTGATTTGGAAACCATCCGATTTTTCTCAAATCATACTTATTTTACCGATTTCGGGAAAAGAGTTCTACAACCTAAAAAAGCGATTGCAGAAGGTTTAATTATCGAACGAATGAAGAGAAGGGAATCGCGAAAAGGCAAGAAAGGAACTGTTGTAAATGCTGACAAGAAGATAACCTTTTATTCAAGGGGTCTTGAAACTCTTTTGCGACTTACTGCCCGAAACCAAATTAACTTAAATTCCATTGCCGATCATAAATCTAACATCTTAATTTCTGTAAATGCGATTATTATTTCTATCATAATTACCATGTTGGTTAAAAACTCTTATATAACGCAAAATTTTTATTCAGTGATGATCTTATTGTTTGTTTGCCTTTCGACCATTATTCTTGCCATCTTATCTACTCGCCCAAATGTCAAGTGGAGTAAATTTACCAAAGAAGAAATAAAAGAGAAAAAAGTCGATCTGATTTTTTTCGGTAATTTTATTCATATGGAGTATGACGACTATCTTGAATCATTCAAAAGTATGATTGAGAGTGATGACGATTTATATTCTACAATGATTAAAAACCAATATTCATTAGGGAAAATCTTAGCCAAAAAATTCAGGTTGCTTAAGCTTGCTTACAACGTATTTATGATCGGGCTTAGCATCACAGTGATCAGTTTTCTAATCAGTATATTTTACTAAAATTCCATTATTTAGTCCTTATCCTCAAAAGAATAAATGTCTTTAATTAAATGATCATAAGTAGCTTTTACCAGCTTGCGTTTCAGTTTGAGTGTCTGTGATAATTCTCCTGTAACTGGAGACCACTCATCGGCAACAATCCTGAACTTTTTAATTTGCTCGGTTGCACCAAGTCGTTTATTTAAATGCGAAACTTCCTTTTGAATTCTGGAAATTAATTCTGGCTTAGCGATTAAATCACTATTTGAATGATAATGAATTTTATGTTTTGCAGCCCAAAAATGGAGTGTATTAAAGCTTGGAGAAATGATTGCACTTGCGAATTTCTGATTTTCACCAACAACAATCAATTGTTCAATAAAAGGTGATTCTTTAAAAATATTTTCGATAACCTGCGGGGCAATATATTTCCCTGATGAGATCTTGAAAATTTCTTTTTTACGATCGGTAATTTTTAAAAATCGGCCTTCAACCATCACACCAATATCACCAGTATGAAGCCAACCATCCATATCAATAACTTCATTGGTTTGCGCTTCATCCTTATAATATCCCATCATGATTCCATCACCTTTTGCAAGAATTTCGCCATCTTCTGCCAGTTTAATTGTAACACCTGGCAATGCAGGTCCAACTGTTCCAAACATTACGTTGTCAGTATTTGTAGGGTCATTTACTGCAATAACAGGGGATGTTTCTGTCAAGCCAAAACCTTCGTAAATAGGCATCTCAGCTGCCCAAAAAATTCGTTGTAATCTGGTTTGTAGAGCAGAACCTCCTGACACGATTAAATTCACGCTACCGCCTAAACCTGCGCGCCATTTACTAAAGATTAATTTTCGGGCAATTTTTAATTTTTGATCATAATACCATCCTTGGTTTTTATGAATATCATAATGTTTCCCAATACGTACTGCCCAGAAGAATAAAAATTTCTTTATTCCGGTTAGGTCCTTTCCTTTAGCGATAATACTATCGTAAACTTTTTCTAATAATCTTGGAACAGTATTAAACACATGAGGCTTTATTTCTTTGATGAAATCTCCTATTTTAGCCAAATTTTCAACATAATACACACTTACACCATTCAATTGAAAATTATAAACCATCATCCGCTCATAAACATGACATAAGGGAAGAAAACTCAATGCACGATGAGTGTCATTTAAAGGTAACATTTTACCTGTCGTCATTGAATTACTAAGTAGATTTTTATGCGATAGCATTACTCCTTTGGGACTTCCGGTTGTTCCCGAAGTATAAATGATGGTTAATAAATCTTCAGTTTTTATACTGTCTTTTCGCTCCTGAAGCATTTGACTGAACTCATCCTTTTTTTGCTTTCCAATCTCAGCGATTTCTTTCCAATTTTTTACATCTGCAATCTCATTAAAAGTATAAACCTGATCTGTTAAATTTGCTTTTTTAATGATCGGCATAAGCTTATCCAACAACAATTTATCTGAAATAAAGAGCATCCCAATTTCAGCATGTTTAAAGATAAATTCATGATCACTTTCACTTAAAGTGGGGTAAATCGGAACATGAATTGCTCCTACCTGAGCCAGACTCATATCCACAAAATTCCATTCCGGACGATTTGTTGTTATAGTCCCTATTTTATCACCTTTTTTAACTCCAAGTGCCAGAAAACCCAAACTTAAAAGTTCAACTTTTTCCAGATAATCCTTAGATGAATAGGTGATCCAGTTAGCATCAACTTTTCTAGCGAAGGCAATCTCTTTATTTGCATAATTTAGGCGATAAAGATCCAAAATGTCAAAAATCCGTGTCATACTCATAATTAAATATATCTATAAACGATTAACTGAAATTTCATCATACAGGCCAAATAAGATGATAGTCTTTAATATTGATTGGAGATTATCAACTGAAAGCATAATAACAGGCATTATAAATTCTTTATAAGATTGTCGAAAGTTAATAATATTAATTTGTATTCGATCCTAACCTCATTAAATATTATTTAAAAGTTCTATGTTAGAATTGCCCGCTCTTTAGTTTTTTTTTTATAATTTTGACAGATCAGAGTAGAAACTTTATCTTTAATTATGATGGATAGATATATTACCATCAAACCTTGGGAAACAAATGCTCCTTATCATCTTGAGTTGCATGCCAATGATTTGGTTGAGGTTGCTGAAAAACAGCCAAATAAACCTGAATGGAAAGAATGGATTTGGTGTCACGACTCCATTAATTCAGGTTGGGTTCCAAAACATCT
>Ga0268283_1001642_pt1 | contig 10638 bp, 8 predicted proteins | sample saktaG_13_FD_190140 | JGI IMG/M metagenome (GOLD analysis project Ga0268283, IMG submission 190140) | Saline water microbial communities from Sakinaw Lake, British Columbia, Canada - sak_2013_06_06_36m | ecosystem: Environmental > Aquatic > Non-marine Saline and Alkaline > Saline ... | reverse complement strand
TTTTATCTTCTGAAAATTTATCGCTCAACAAGGCTTTTCTGTATGCAGTCGAAAGACTCAGATGCCCTTGAAGGCTGTAGAGGGATTTCTAAACATCCCTTTTTAACTAATGGCTGTTTAGTGATTCGAAATACTTTTTTTATAGGCAAAATAAATAAATCCCGCACCAATAATGATCATCGGTGTTGATAGTATCTGACCCATGGTGACCCAATCCAAAGCCAGAAAACCTAGCTGCGCGTCGGGCATTCTAAAAAACTCGACAAAAAACCGGAAGCAGCCGTAGAACAACAAGGACATCCCGGTAATTGCGCCCACCGGTCTTGGTTTACTCGAATACAGCCAAAGAATAATAAACAGTACGAACCCTTCTAAAAGGGCTTCATACAGTTGTGACGGATGACGCGCCAGCGGGCCACCATTAGGAAACACCATTGCCCAAGGCACATCGGTCGTTCTGCCCCAGAGTTCGGAGTTAATAAAATTACCGATGCGCCCTGCCCCCAAACCTATCGGTGCCAGTGGCGCGATAATATCGGTCAGTTGCAGCAGGGTGCATTGCTGTTTTTTTGCAAAAAACCACATCGCAATAAAAACCCCCAACATGCCGCCATGAAAGGACATGCCGCCTTGCCATATTTTAAACAGAATAATCGGGTTACTTAGAAATTCAGTAAAATTATAAAATAAAATATACCCTATCCGTCCACCCAAAATGACGCCCACCGCGCCATAAGTGACCAGATCTTCTATAGCCTCGGGTTTAATGGGTGACCATGGTTGTTCCGCCCGTTTTTGCCCAATAAACCAGACAGCGGCAAAACCAATCACATACATCAATCCATACCAATGTATTTTTACGGGGCCTAAAGCCAGTGCAACGGGATCAATTTGCGGGTAAGTTAACATAATTAAACATCCAGATTGGTGACATCCAAAGCATTTTTAACAATAAAATCGCGTCGGGGTTCTACGACATCACCCATCAGCGTAGTAAAAATTTCATCCGCTGCAATCACGTCTTCAATTCTTACCTGCAACAACCGGCGGTTATTGGAATCCAGCGTGGTTTCCCACAATTGCTCCGGATTCATTTCACCTAAGCCTTTGTAACGCTGTATATGCTGGCCTTTTTTAATTTCTTTCATCATCCATTCAAAAGCTTGTTTAAAGCTGTTGACGGGCTGTTGTCTTTCGCCCATTTGCATGTAGGATGCTTCATTAAACATACCCGCCGTATCATTGGCGTATTGGGAAATTTTCTGGTAATCCTTGCCGTTAAAGAAAGTCGAGGGTAATACAAACGTTTTGGTTATGCCGTGCAGTTTTTTATTAACGACTGCCGAAAACTCGTTACCGGCTTTGTAGTCCAGTTCAATTGAGAACACGGCCTTGCTTTCACAATCTTTCAGTTGTTGCTCCATCTTGGCAAACCAGGCGGTGAGTTTTTGTTGATCTTGTTTGATGTCGTCATTAATGACATCCATATAACAAAATTGCTCAAGAAAAACGTCATCGTAACGTCTGGATAAACGATTAATGACACTCACGACACCGGTAAATTCTTTGGCAAGTTTTTCCAGACCCTGCCCCTGAATGGGGGGCGCTGTTTCATCGGTAAAAAGCTGGGCTTTATCAAGCGCAAGTTGAATCAGATATTCATTTAACTGGGCATCGTCTTTAACGTAATGCTCTTGCTTGCCTTTTTTAACTTTGTATAACGGTGGTTGGGCAATATAGATATAACCTTTTTCTACTATTTCCGGTAATTGTCTATAAAAAAACGTCAGCAATAAGGTTCTGATATGTGAGCCATCGACATCGGCATCGGTCATGATAATAATACGGTGATAACGCAATTTGGCCAGGTTGTATTCGTCTTTACCTATGCCACAACCCAACGCAGTGATTAATGTGCCGACTTCTTCTGATGAAATCATTTTATCGAAGCGGGCTTTCTCAACATTTAAAATCTTGCCTTTTAAAGGCAAAATAGCTTGGGTGCGACGATCTCTACCTTGTTTTGCAGAACCACCCGCAGAATCCCCTTCCACTAAAAACAATTCAGATAAGGCCGGATCTTTTTCCTGACAATCCGCAAGTTTTCCTGGTAAGCCGGCAATATCCAACGTTGTTTTACGACGTGTCAATTCACGCGCTTTACGTGCTGCTTCTCTGGCACGGGCGGCATCGACAATCTTGCCAACGATGGTTTTGGCTATTTGCGGTTTTTCCAGTAGAAATTCCTGTAGCTTTTCATTCATCGTTGATTCAACCAGTGGCTTAACTTCTGATGAAACCAATTTGTCTTTTGTTTGTGATGAAAACTTGGGATCAGGCACTTTAACTGACAACACGGCCGTTAAGCCTTCTCTGGCATCATCACCAGTCGTTTGTACTTTTTCTTTTTTAGCCAAACCACTGGATTCAATGTATTGATTGATAGTCCGTGTTAATGCGCCCCTAAAGCCGGCCAAATGACTGCCACCATCACGTTGTGGAATGTTGTTGGTATAGCAAAATACATTTTCCTGATAAGAATCGTTCCACTGCATGGCGACTTCTACCGTGACACCTTCTTTTTCGGCTATAAAATAAAATACTTCCGGAAATAGCGGGGTTTTGTTTTTATTAAGATGAACAACAAAAGCACTAATACCGCCTTCAAATTCAAAAATATCTTGTCTATCGGTGCGTTCATCTTGCAGGCTAATGCGTACACCTGAATTTAAAAATGATAATTCCCGTAATCTTTTTGCCAAGATATCGTAATGAAATTCAACATCTCCAAACGTTTCGGTACTAGGCTTAAAATTAATCAAGGTACCAGAGCCTTCGGTTGGACCGAATGCCGCCAATGGCGCTACAGGATTACCCATACGATACTGTTGCTTATACAACTGACCGTTTTTTCGTACTTCCAAATTTAACTCTTCAGACAAGGCATTAACGACAGATACCCCGACACCGTGTAAACCACCGGAAACCTTATAAGCATTATCATCAAACTTACCACCAGCATGAAGAACCGTCATAATAACTTCTGCCGCAGACCGTCCCTCTTCTTTATGAATATCAACGGGAATACCGCGACCGTCATCAGAAACTGATACAGATCCATTGCTGTGAATAATGACTTTAACTTCTTTACAATAACCCGCCAAGGCTTCATCAATGGAGTTATCAACAACCTCAAACACCATGTGATGCAAACCTGAGCCGTCATCCGTATCGCCAATATACATACCCGGCCGCTTTCTTACGGCATCCAGACCTTTTAAAACTTGAATATTAGAACTATCGTAGTGATCGCTATTGTTACTCATGACTCTCCTGCTTTTTCTGTTGTTGTGAATGTTCCACGTGGAACATTGCACTTGCTTTATGCTGCCATGTTCCACGTGGAACATTTTGTAATTTGCTTTTTCTGTTGTTGTGAATGTTCCACGTGGAACATTACATTTGTTTTATATTGCCATGTTCCACGTGGAACATTTTGTAATTTTTTATGTGGGTTAAATCGCCAAAATCAGATAGCTCAGTCGCTGTTATAAATACCTGACATTTCATTTTAGCTAAATAGTGCAATAATTTCGCACGATTAATAACATCAAGTTCTGCTGCAAAATCATCCAGTAAAAAACAACCCATATTACTGTGTTCATTGGCAAGCAACTTTACCTGAGCCAGCTTTAAGCTCATTACTAGTAGCTTAAGTTGACCGCGTGAAACAAAATCTTTGGCTAAACGGTTATCAATCAATAATTGAAAATCAGCACGGTGTGGACCATTATGCGTAAATCCGTAACGGAGGTCTTTATCCAGGTTTTCAATTAAAACCTGTTGAAAATCCATGGCGGTATCCCAACCTGATATAAGCTTTATCTCGACATTATCAATATCAATAAATTGATTAATGATGTCAGCGAATACCGGCTTAAACTTTTGTAGGTAAAGTTGTCGGTAAGTGTTGACTATTGTACCGTAATAAACCAATTCTTTATCCCAAACATTAATATGCTCAGGACGCTTTGCTTTTAATAACGCATTTCGCTGCGACAATGCTGTTTTGAAATTTCGCCATGCCGGTAAAAATTTTTCATCATCATTGAAAACACCCCAATCTAAAAACTCTCTTCTTAGTTGCGGCCCAGCATCAAGTAACTCATAACTTTTGGGATGGATAATTTGCAAGGGTAAAGCATAAGCGAGATCTGATCTCTTTTGTGTCGTTTGTTGATTAATACGGCAACAAAAACTTTTACTGTCCAGTTGAATCCCTAAATGAAGTGTGCCGCCGTTCGCTTGCTGTGTTTGCGCAGAAACAATCAGATGATTTTCTGCAAAATTAATAACGGACTTAATCGTTGTAGAACGGAAAGATTTTGCGCGTCCCAAAATAAAAATAGCCTCGATAATCGCACTCTTACCACTGGCATTTTCTCCATAAATAAAATTCATGGCGGCATCCGGGATAATAGTTTCTTTCAGGATATTTCTGACGGCGTAAATATCCAGTTTCAGTAACGTCATTACCTTAAATCTTAAAGCCTCATGGGCATCACGATAAATTTATAAACACATTCGGTTGGTTCATCAATAAAACAACTGCTGGAATTACTGGCAATGGTTAATACCGCAAGGTCAGAATCCAGGTTTGAAACTGCATCCAGTAAATATTGGGCATTGAAGGCAATAGAAAGTGGCTCGCCCGTATATTCGATAATGAGTTCTTCTTCCGCTTCATCATGTTCAGGATTGTGCGTACTGATGCGTAAACTGTCCTGCGTAATATCCAGGGTAACGCCTTTAAATTTTTCGTTGGATAAAATGGCGACACGGGTTAGGGCATCTTTTAATACTTGTTTTTGAATATGAATCGGATTAAAAAATTCTTGTTGAAAAACTTTGCCAAAATCCGGATATTTTGAATCCACTAATTTTGCTGAAAAAATCAGGTTCTTTATAAAAATTTTAATATTGTTGGTGGAAAACTCAACTTTCAACTCGGCATCTGCATCGTCCAGTAATCGACTCAGTTCTAAAACACCTTTTCTGGGGAAAATAATCCGGGCTTCATAACCGGTACCTTCGTCTAAAAGGTCTTCATAAATAGACAATCGATGACCATCCGAGGCAACCAGTTTAACTTTGCTATTGGAGATGTTAAGCAGTAAGCCATTCAGGTAATAACGGACATCCTGATTAGCCATGCAAAAAACCGTCTTATCGAGTGCCTTTTTAAATTTACCGGCATTAATAAAAAAATGGTTCTCTAATTCAGATTCAGAGAATTCAGGATAATTATCCGCAGGCAAACAACTTAACGAAAATCGGCTTCGATTGGATAATATTTTTACTTTATCCTCTTGTTGTTCAAATTTAATTTCAGCGCCACTGGGTAAAAGTCTGCAAATATCTAAAAACTTTCTGGCTGGTACGGTAATTGAACCGGGGGTTGCTAAATTAATATTGATTTTGGCAATAATCTGAATTTCCAGATCCGTACCCGTCATTATTAACTGCTCATCCTCAATAACCATCAGCACATTAGACAAAATAGGCATGGTTTGTCTTTTCTCTATAACGCTAACTATTTGCTGTAAAGGCGTTAAAATTTCTTCTCGATTAATAATAAATTTCATTTGTTTGTATTATTACGGTTAGTTTAATAAAAAGCTGTGGAAAAACGGTTTTTTAACTTAACAATCAATTAGTTAATTTTTATTTATTATGGTAACGATGGCTATATTTTGATAAAAACCACAGTTATCAACAGAGTTACTCACAGAATTAACAGCTTTATCCACAATATTATCAACACCCTTGTTATCAGTTTTTAGGTTGAAAGTTTAGCTTTAAGCCTAAGGTGGTGCAATTTAAAAATAAGCTGAAAAAAATGCTTTTTGCAATTAATAATATAATGTTACTTAATCTTTATTTTATTACTATTAAGTCGGTTAAAATCTGTGGATAACCCATTTAAAATTTAATTAATCAATAAGTTATCAATATTTTTATGTTGTTGTCAGTGTGTGTATAACTTCTGTTTAAATAATAGGTGTTTTTAATATTTATTTTTATACACAACATTACCCCCAGTAATAACAGGTTTGCTCACAGATTTATCCACAGAATTATCATCGTTTTGGCTTAATTTGATAGTTGAGGTGCTTTAACCCTTGATGATTTAGATTAATTACCAAAATACTTTTTTTAAAAAGTAGACATTAACACTAAGATTAAAGTGTTTATGAAAAATTGGAATTTTGGATAATGCTCGGTTTTTTAATTTATTTGTATTACAAAGGTTCTTTATCTTATGCTAACTATGGCTTCAACCTGTTAATTTTGTAGCTAATAATATAATGTTATTTAATGTTTATTTTATTACTATTAAGTCGGTTAAAATATGTGGATAACCTATTTTTAGTTAAATTATTCAATAGGTTGCCTATTATTTTATGTTGTTGTCAGCTTGTGTATAACGCCTGTTTAAATAACAAGCATTTATAATGTTAAATTTAATACACAGTATTATCCCCAGCAATAATGGACTTATGCACAATTTTATCCACAGATTAAGTTGTCGAGGTTGATAATTTGCACTGAAGTTGGCATTTAATGTGACAGCGTTCTTAAGAGATTTGAATAATCTTCGGCTATTTTGTGATCAGCTTCTTTCAACTCATTAATTTTTTTACAAGCATTCATGACCGTTGTATGGTCACGGCCACCAAAGGCATCGCCTATTTCAGGAAAGCTGTGTGACGTTAACTCACGCGCTAAACACATGGCCATTTGTCGTGGACGGGTAACGGTTTGTTTTCTGTTTTTAGAAGATAAATCGGCAACGCGGATTTTAAAATATTCAGCGACGGTTTTTTGGATATTGTCCATGTTAACCAGCTTGTCTTTTAATGAGATTAAATCATGCAAGGCTTCTTTAGTAAATTCTGTGGTAATTTCACGCCCGGTAAATTGTGCATTGGCAATAACGCGTCTTAAAGCGCCTTCAAGATCACGGACATTGAAAGGAATTTTTTTGGCAATAAAAAAAGCGACTTCCTGAGGGAGTTCTACATTCACTTGCGCTGCTTTTTTCATTAAAATAGCGGCTCTGGTTTCCATATCAGGCGGTTCAATTGAAACAGGAAGGCCACAACCAAATCGTGATTTTAAGCGATCTTCAAGACCTACAATTTCTTTGGGATATTTGTCACACGTTAAAACTATTTGGTGTTTTTTATCCAAAAGGGTATTGAAGGTATGAAAAAATTCTTCCTGAGAGCGCTCTTTTCCGGCAAAAAATTGAATGTCATCAATTAAAAGTACATCAATACCACGGTAATATTCTTTAAAAGAATTAATTGAATTTTGCTGTAACGCCCTGACCATATCCTGAACAAATTTTTCAGAATGCAGGTAAACAATCGTTGCGGACGGATTTTTCTGAAAAACAGCATTTCCTATCGCGTGCATAAGATGGGTTTTGCCCAAACCGGAGCTACCGTAAATAAGTAAAGGATTGTAAGCTTTCCCAATATTTTCAGAAACTTGCAGGGAAGCAGCTCTTGCCAGTTGATTAGACTTACCTTCAACAAAATTTTCAAAAGTAAACGCTTTATTAAGAAAATTAGGACTGGTTTTTTTTATTTCGACCGGTTTTACGCTGTTTATCGCGGCGGGTGTTGTCGACTTTTTTGAACCAATTTCAAGATTTAATTCTAATGTGCCGTTTGAAAATTCATGAATGGATTCTTTAATTTTTGCAAAATAATGTTGCTTGACCCAGTCCAAAACAAAGCGGTTGGGTGCCAGTAATTTTAGTTGTCCATCGCTTTCCAGCGCCTGCAATGGGCGTATCCAGGTGCTGAAATCAGAACCGGCGATTTCATTTTCAAGTTTAGTAAGACAGTTATCCCAAATTGAGCTCATTGAATTAGATAAGATATTGATAGGGGTTAAGTTAGGATGAATTTGTTTTTTATCACTATACAGCAATAAAACATTGCGCTACAGAATTGACAGACTATGTATATTATTTTATCATCCGTAGTCTTTTTTATCTGTTTTTGTTAACAATCACCTGAATAGGCTTTAGTAATATGAAAAGAACATACCAACCCAGTAAAATCAAACGCGCCAGAACTCATGGTTTTCGTGCAAGAATGGCAACCGTTGGTGGCCGTAGAGTTATAAATGCTCGTAGAGCAAAAGGTCGCGCCCAGTTAACTGTTTAGTTGATATTGGGTGACAGAGCACAATTTTGATTTTCCCCCCCAGTTACGGTTAAAAAAACCGGCTGAATATAAAAAAGTTTTTGCTAAGCCTGTAAAATCAAGTGACACGTATTTTACCCTGTTAGCCATAAGGAATGATTTTGATCATCCAAGGCTAGGCTTGGCAATTGCCAAAAAAAATATAAGAAAAGCAGTACACAGAAACGTAATTAAACGGGCTGTGAGGGAAAATTTTAGAATACAACAACAAAGTTTGGGAAATATAGACATTGTTGTTTTGGCTCGCAGGGAGGCCGTCGATGCTTCGCAGGAATTATTAAGAAAGTCATTAGAAAAACATTGGCTTAGGTTGGTATCCAAATGCGCTTCCTGCTCATAGCAATTATAAAGTTTTATAAATACTTTATAAGTCCTTTGCTTGGCTCTAACTGTCGTTTTTATCCAAGCTGTTCAAGTTATTCCGTAGAAGCACTTCAGCGCCACGGTGCTATTATTGGCTCCTATATCACTCTCAAAAGATTATTAAAATGTCACCCTTTTCATCAAGGGGGCATTGATCCCGTTCCGGAAAAACTTGGTAATAAGAATGGATAATTTAAGATTTATACTCGTCGTTACTTTTGCAATGCTTGTATTTATGTTGTGGCAGGCATGGGATCTAGACTATGGCCCAAAACCTGAAGTTGCTGCAATCGTAAGTCCAGAAGGCATCAAGGCTAAAGAAGATGTGCCAATGACAGCAGAAGCCTCTTCACAAGCAGAATCAGGCTTACAAAATCCGGTGTCTGTTCCTGTTTCGGCGGCATCGGCTGCTAAAACCGTGAAAGTTAAAACGGATGTTATTGCACTTGAAATTGATCTGCAAGGTGGCACTGTCACCAATCTGGATTTATTGAATTACCCGGTAGAAAAAGCGAATAATGTTGTAAACAACTTACGCAAAATGATTGGGATGGACGTCGCTGAAATAAACACGGCACCGGTTCGTTTGTTTAATGACAATCAAGAAAAATTGTTTGTTGCCCAAAGTGGCTTGATAGCGGGTAGCGGTTTGGCCGCTGCGCCAAATCATTATACGGTTTTTACCAATGAGCAAGACAGTTATACCTTGCAACCCGGACAAGACAGTTTAACTGTTCCAATAACATGGACTGATAACAAGGGTCTTGTTATTACTAAATTATTCACCTTTAAACGTGGAAGTTACGAAATAACCCTGGGACAACAAGTAAAAAATAACTCGGGAAAACCTTGGTCAGGCAGACAATACAGCCAGTTATTAAGAGCAGAGAATACTGAAGGCAAAGGTAATATGCTGACAGGGGGTATGAGAGCTTATGATGGTGGGGTTATTTACACCGAAAAAAGCAAATACCAAAAAATAAGTTTTGATGATATGGCAGACGAGACCCTTGATGTCACCAGCAAAGGTGGCTGGACTGCAATGATCCAGCATTATTTTGCCTCGGCTTGGGTTCCACCCGCTGATCAAGAAAACCATTTTTATACCAAAGAACTAAAAGATGGACGTTACGTCATTGGTACGTATTCTCCATCGGTAACGGTTGAAGCCAATACCGATGCACAATTTGTTTCACAATTATTTGCTGGCCCTAAAATCCAGCCCATGATGGAACAAGTTGCACCCGGTCTTGAGCTGACGGTTGATTACAGTGTGTTAACTTTTATTGGCAAACCTATTTACTGGTTACTGAATAAAATACACAGTGTTATTGGCAACTGGGGCTTGGCTATTATGGGAGTCACATTTTGTATTAAACTATTGTTCTTTCCATTATCACAAGCCAGTTTCAAATCAATGGCTAAAATGCGTAAAATTCAGCCACGTCTTAAAGAACTACAAGAACGTTTTGCTGATGACAGGCCGCGTTTTAATACCGAAATGATGGGTCTGTATAAAAAAGAAAAAGTTAATCCGTTGGGTGGCTGTCTGCCTATCCTGATACAAATCCCTGTATTTATGGCTTTGTATTGGGTATTAAGTGAAACGGTTGAGTTTCGTCAGGCATCGTTTATGCTCTGGATACAGGATTTATCAATACAAGATCCTTTTTATATCTTGCCGTTAATCATGGGTATTACCATGAAAATTCAGCAAGGTCTAAATCCGGCGCCGATTGATCCCATTCAAGCTAAAGTGATGAAGATGTTCCCTATCGTCTTTACCATTTTCTTTCTATTTTTTCCGGCAGGTTTGGTTTTATACTGGGTTATTAATAATACCCTGTCTATCATTCAACAAACCTACATCACCAAGCAAATAGAAAAAGCGGGATAACTTGCTTTTAAATCAAGATACCATTGCAGCCATTGCGACACCGCCAGGGAATGGCGGTGTGGGTATTATTCGCATTTCAGGAACCTTGGTCACTGA
>Ga0268283_1001641_pt1 | contig 10654 bp, 10 predicted proteins | sample saktaG_13_FD_190140 | JGI IMG/M metagenome (GOLD analysis project Ga0268283, IMG submission 190140) | Saline water microbial communities from Sakinaw Lake, British Columbia, Canada - sak_2013_06_06_36m | ecosystem: Environmental > Aquatic > Non-marine Saline and Alkaline > Saline ... | reverse complement strand
GGGTTTAAATCCTTGCTGGAGTTGGGTTTGGATCAATGTACGGTCATCAACGGTAAGGTGTCTGTATGTTTTTTTCATGCAACATTCTTTCATAAAAAATGTTGCACTTGGATTTCGAGCGCGCCCAAGTTTCAAAAATCCATTCGCTTTCCGAATGGACTTCGCCATAAATTAGATTTCGTCAGCGCAAACTACGTCAAAGGCGTGCCGTGGCCGGCACCCAGCGGTATAGCGTCGGCACGGACACGCCGAGATCCTTGGCCACGTCACGGGGGGTCACGCCGCTGGCCAGCAATTTCTTGGCCGACTCGATCTTGCTGTCCGTCATTTGCCGCTTGCGGCCGCCCTTGCGGCCCAGTTGGCGGGCGATTTCCAGCCCGGTGCGGGTTTGCTCGGCCGTCAGTTCCCGCTCCATCCCGGCCAGGCTGTCCATGACATGGAAAAAGGAGCAGCCCGACGGGATGCCGGTGTCGATGGCATCGGCAAGGCTCTTCAACTGGACGCCCTGCTTGTGCAGTCCGGTGGCCAGGCCAACCAAGTTTTTGATGCTGCGGCCCAGACGGTCCAACCTCCAGACGACGAGGGTGTCGCCCTCGCATAGCATTTCCAAGGCTTCGGCCAACCCGGGCCGCCCGCCGCCGATGCCATCGTCAAAGACTTTATGGCAACCCGCCTTGACCAGGGCATCAATCTGAAGGTCAAGGTTTTGGTTCTGCGCCGAAACGCGGGCATAGCCGATCAACATGCCGTTTTCCTGCGGGTGTTTGGAGCCACCATCGCTACACGGCTATCGAGTCCGGGCGGGCGACATCAAAGTTCTTCTGGATGAATTCTGCGAGATCCTTGACAGCAAGTTCGCTGCGGTACGACCCGTCCGCAAACGTAACCAAGGACTCGTAGGGCAGTTTGCGCTGGTAGCGCGTCTCCAGCGTCGCGATCAGATCGATGATGTCCATCGACGTGAACCCCAAATCCTGGATCAACAGTGTCCCGTCATCGACTTCGGCATCCAACCCCCAGTCTTTCATGATGTTTTTGACAATGTCGCAAATCGTTCCAATAATCTCTTGTTCGGACGGTAGCATTGTGCCTCTGCGTATAAAGTTGACGGACGGTTGACGGGCGGCCCCCTCGGCGAAGACCCGTCCACGAAAACATCGTGGACTTGCGATGCATTTTTTCACAAAGCGATCCCGTCTGTATATCAGCAAAAATCTGATTTTTTCATTTATTTTTTGCCGGGCGCGACCAGGCAAGGGCAACGCCCAATCAATTGACTGACACGGATTGGGGGCTTTGGCGTGGGAAAAATAAGGGGCAGGTTTTGACTTTTGCCGTGGGGAACGGGGGGCGGGGCTTGCCTTTTGCCGCACAGCCAAGCTAAACCTAGGGCGGCTAGAACGCCACCGCAAAACCGAACATACTGATGATCGATGGGGTGTACTTGGTTGTCCCGCCGCTGGCTTGACCGCAAATGGACAAACACTGGCTCGCGATCCAGAGGAAGCCCGCGCCGACCGCGTTTTGGATGGGTTCTGCTTTTGGGTCGTGGGGTATGTCGAAATCGGGCAAGCGAGGCAGCGACGTGGCGTTGTAGAAGCCGTGTGTTGACGCCGAATGAAAATTGACCCTTTAGAGATGTCTGTACCGATCGAAAATTGACCAGGCAATTCACGTATCCTGCTGGGTTTTTGGCAGGGGCAAAACGAGAGTGCATGAAATGTCTTTTGTTCGCAAAAGTAAGACGGTTGTTTCATCCTGACTGACCGGGGCATACGGACGATTCGTTATCAGACGGGTTCCGCCAAGTTTCCAATCCATCGGGATTTGCCGGGGTTTGACTTCGGGCAATCCAAAGTGGACCGGTTGCCGGTCAACCAGCTTGCCACGATGAAGTTTGCGGATGCCGCGCAGAACCGGGTGTCGGTCGGGGGGACGGGCACGGGCAAAACCCATCATCACCACCAATTTGACGTTCGCGGAATGGGGCAGCGTGTCCGTTGATGCCAAGCTGACAACGGCTTTGCTGGACCGCCTGACCCATCATTGCCATATCATAGAGGCGGGTAACGAATCCTTCAGAATCAAGGAAAGCAGCGCCATTGCCAAACAAAGGATCAAGTCCTGGGAGTCCTCCAAACACTCAGCAGCAATGGTAGAAACATCTGGGGTCGAGGCTGGCGAGTAGGGTGAAGCAATAACGACACACCCCAAACAGGAGTTCAAAACCAAATCAGTCTGGATGGAAGTCAACCAATCGGTGGGGCAAGGCGGGATGTCAATGGCGGAAAGCGGTATATTCTCAGAATCCGACCGCCAATCCAAGCCACCTGTCGTGTGCCGAATCCGTTTGACCAGCAAGCCATTGATTTACATGCGGTTTAACTTGAATACCCGGCGCAGGGGCTAAATCAAGAGATCAGGTGTTCTGACCTTTTACCAATACGACGAAGCGGGCAACCTAATTCAAAAATCCGAACCCGGCAAGGTCACGCGATACGCCTATGACACCCAAAATCGGCTGATTGAAGTCAAGGACGGCGACGGCAAGCTCATTGCCCGCTATGGCTACGACCCGCAGACCGGGCGCTACATCACCCAAGACCCGATTGGCTTGGCGGGGGGGGGCTAAACCAATATACCTATGTTGATGCAGACCCGAATAATTTGTATGATCCAACGGGTGAAATCGCCCCGGCGATCATACTGATCGGCGCTGCGGCCCGTGCCTATGGGGCTTGCCTTGCCCGTTGCACGGCGCAAGAGGTAGTATTGGATGGGCTTGGACTAACAGGTAATTGTGTCGATTTAGGCAATAGCGCCAAAAATTGCGCATTGAGTTGCCTCAATCCATTGAATTGGGGTGGGAAGGGGGTAAGTAAGCTTGGGGCTAAAGGGGAAAAACTTGCAACCAATATTACTAAGCGACCTTCTACTCCCCTATCACTCCAAATTTGTCTAAAATTTAAGGTGGTGTTTTAGATGTGGGCATTACTAGGTTTCACACCAAAACACAGAACTCATATCGGTTCACAAACAGGCCGATCACGATGTCATGCATTTTCTCCAGCTTGGAGAAGCAGATTGTCTTCCTCGCCAGCCTCTTGATCCGCGTCCGCAGGGTCAGGTGCTTCCGCTCGATCTTCTGGGTGTTCCGCTTGCCGGCCACATGCTGTTCGGAAGGCAGGTGGCGCTCGTAGGCGCCCTGGCCGTCGGTGTAGAACCGGGTTATCCCAAACGGCTCCAGCAGTTCCTTCAATTCCAGGAAAACCGCGTCTTTCCGGTCGCCGAACGCATAGGCGAGGACCTTCCCCGTGGCGTGGCCAATCGCATGCCAAAGCCAGCGCTGGTTCCCTTTGTGGCGGACGTAGCTCCACATCTCGTCCAGTTCTGCATCCTCAACCCTTTGAATGTCAACGACGACGCCATCAGGATCCAGGGCTTCCAAGAGCTTGCGGTTGACGGGCTCAAGGCATGATTCCTTTTTTTTCAGTTCGTCGATGACCGTGTTGGGGCTGACCCGCAACACCCGCGCCGTGTCGCGTATGCCGCTGCCATTGAGCGCCATGTCGATTATCCGGCCTTTGACATCGGGCAGCAGCCCGTTGTAGGAGTAATCCAAGCAGTGTCCAGAACTGAGACACTACCCGGTGTCCGGGCCCGCTGAATAGGCGGTTGACTAGCCCGTTCCATTCCTGTGTGATGGTGTTCATGTTAACACCTCTTTCTTAATGTGATGAAACGTGATTGTCACCGCCGTTGTGATTCAACCAGCCAACCCCCGGCCCAGGCGACGAGAGGGTGCCGGACAAATCAATACGTCATATAACACAATAATAGGTTATATGACTCACTTTTTAATTAATATTTACTGCGACAATTTGCCACATATCAAAATAATAAATAATTTGGTATTGTATGCAGCAACTAAACAGGACTCTCTCTTCCACTTAGTTACCTCCCTTGGAGCATGTCGGAATTTTGGCATTCCACTATTTTAGGGGATAAAGGATTGTCCCCTTCTTTTTCGGCCCTCCCCCCGCTATTTATTCCATCACCCGGCACGCCGCTTGGCCTTGAAGGATTATCTTGCGCCCGGTAACCCTTGCAGAACCGCTTGACCGTGTGGCGGCGCAAATAGACCCGCAGCGAATAACCACTCAAGCCATAGGAACGGTAATACTCCCTTTGGACGGACCGCCGCTCGACCGGGACGATGCCAAAGGGCCGGTTGGCCGGCGCATGAGCCGAATAATCCCCGGCCGGCGGATGCGCGGGCACGGTCCTCGGCAAACTTTTCGACGGGTTGAACGAGAAAACCCGGTCATGCGCACTCAACGGGCCGACCCTGTCGAGCAGCAGCCACCAGTCGTCGATGAAAAATTCACCGCTGTTGTCGAGGCAGCTCACGCTGACGGCGAGGATCTGCCCGCCGACGTCCAGCAGAAAGACATTCAGCGCACCGTCCACCAGGAGCCATCCCTCCTTGCCGCCGAATTGCCGCCCGACCAGGGACGCCACCAGACACAGGCCCTCGAACACCCGGAAGCGCTTGCCCACGGGCAATTCCTTGCGGAGCCTTGTTTCCGGGACGGCCCGCCTCAGGTCGAAGCAGTCGGCGAATACCCGCCCGCAAGAAGTTTCGTGGGTGTAGACAATCCACGGCAGCAATTTTGCGAACAGGCCGGAAACCCGCATGCCCTCCCTCGGCGCAAAGAATCCCAGCAAGTCGAAAGTACGCGGCTCGACAATAATACTGCCGTCCCATCTTAGATCCCTTGAAATTATCCCGCTCATAACCCCACCCCTTGCCATTGCAGTGCGTATTTCTCAATAGTATAGACTGACGGGGGGAAGCCATCTGGAATTGGCAGGTTTTTTGGTGAACGGCGGATGTTGCGCGGCACCGGTTGCGGGCGGTTGTAGGGTAAACCGTCCACGGTGGCTTTTTTTTAGTCAATCCCAGAAACCCGCAAACGGCGCGGGTTTGCCCGGATTGTCCAAGGAGTTTTCCACAGAAACTGTGGATAGACTGCGGGGCCGCCGTTTCGTGCGGCGGGGAAGTGGCTTTGCCGCCCGCACGGGTTTGCCGGATGAGTGGCGGAACGGGCTGGCCTTGGCCTTTTCTGCTCGTCAGTGGGGATCCCAGTTCGGCCTGCCGGTGTAGTCGCCCCAACTGCCCCACGGGCCCAGCGGGCCCCAACCGTTGGCGGAACTGGCCGCCATGTCGTTGTACATCAGTTGCTGGTTGGAATTCTGCAAATCCACCGCGAGTTGCTGGAGTTTGCGGAATTCGGCCTCGCGGCCCACGTAGAGGCAGACGCAGCCGTCCGGGTCGGGGTAGATGTAATAGGCGTCGTCTTCCCTTTGTATGCGCGTGAGGGTGTCCGCCGGCAGCGAGTTGAGCATCTGTTGGCGGTCGGCCCGGTCGGCCAGCATGAGCTTGAAGCCGGCCTCGCGCAACTGGCCTTCTTCGAACCGGTTTCCCGACTGCTTGATCTGGGCGCAGGCGGCAAGGGTCAGCGCCAGCCAGGCGAGGGTGAGTGTCCGTGACAGGTTTTTCATAAGGTTCGCAAGCGTTGGGTGGGGTGGATGGCCCACCATGATAGGGCCATGCCAGGCGGTCAGGCAAGGTCGCAGCCAATTTACAAAATGGGTGCAAAACCCGGCATGCTTCGTTGTCAACCCGTCCGATTGCCGATTGAAGCGGGAAAACCGAATCAATGGCTTTTTTCAATTTCACAATTGCCACACAATTCCTCCACTTTCGAGGTTCATTATTATCACCAAGGCAGCAGCAACATAGCTTGCCGGTTTTAACCCTGAAAGTCGGGCATCACTCACACAAGCCGATGCCCCACTAAACCTCACCTATTGGAGACGATCATGTTGACTCGTAAAGCTTTACTCTTAACCGGCCTGGTTCTCGCCAGTGCATTGCCCCTGACGGCGGCGGCGTTCCCCCATCACCCGCAAAACCCGGATTACGACCTGAACGGTGACGGGCAGATCACCCCGGAGGAAGCCCAAGTGGCACGGGCCGCCGAATTTCCTAAGATTGACACCGACGGCAACGGCTTTATCAGCTTTGCCGAGTTGCAAACCTGGGCCGATGCGCAAAAATCTGTCCGTTTCAACAAACTGGACACCGATGCCAATGGTTCCTTGACTGAAGCGGAATTTGTAGCCGGCAGGCCCCAAAATGCGCCAGCGGATGTAGGCGGCAGGATATTCAAACTGCTGGATGTCGATGGCAACGGGGTGTTGTCTATGCAGGAATTCAAGACCTTGATTGGGCAAGATCATTTGATTATGCAGTTTGCCCGCATGGACACCGACGGCGACAACCAGATTTCCAATGCCGAATATCTGACGCCACCGCCTAGGCATGAATCGCGTTCGGCCCCGGTTGACACGCCCACCACCACACCGCTCACTGGACGGACGGGCAGGCGTTGAGACTCAATGCTCAGACCGTTTGGCGGCAAAGGGTTGCCGCCCTACAAATGACAGCATTGGCGTTGCAAGTAGGATGAAATGTAAGGGGCGGGTTCAGTCGGACCTAGGCGAATGAATTCGCCCCTACAGGATTATAAAATTAGGATCGGCCCAGTGCGGCAATGACCGCCTTGCGGTAACATGGTTGCATGAAATTCAACATCTTCCTCAAACTCTTCCTTGCCATGCTGCTGAGCATGATGCTTGTGGTGGGCGCCATGATGGCATCCACCTACTGGAGCTTTCGCAAAGGTTTGTCTGACTATATCCAAAAGACTGAGCTTGAGCGCGTGGAGGCGTTGGTCCCTGTATTGTCGCAAGCGTATCAAGAGCATGGTGATTGGGATTTTCTACGCGGCAATCGAGAGGCTTGGATTCATTTATTGGATCAAGGCTTGGGGAAAAGGCACGGCAAGGAGGGGGACGGGCCAATCGACATGCTAGAACCACTCCCTCCCCCACCATTGCCTGAATCCGGAAATGTCGATTTTCCCATTCTTCCGCCGCCTGAGTTTGGGGAGGGATTGTTTCCGCCTCCCCCTCCATTACTTGAAGGTGATAAATTTCCACCGCCGCCGCCCCCCAATACTGTTGAATTAAGCAATGCATTGCAAAATGCCCCATACCTTAACTCAACAACATTGCCGCCACCCCCTTACCATCATCATGGCGGGCATCATGGCGGGCCGTTGCCCAACGATCCGGTGTTTTTGGGCAGGCGGCTGCGTTTATTGGACGCAAGCCGCGATTATGTCGTCGGCCCGCCCTACCACGGCGACAAAGAATCCTTCCGCCCGGTCACGGTGGGGGAAGTCACGGTAGGCTGGTTGGCCGTCCGCCCCGTCAGTGTTTTCACAGACCGTTTGGCGATTTCCTTTCTTGAACAGCAAAAACAGGCCAATCTATTGATTACGCTGTTGGCGCTCGGCTTAAGCATATTGGCTTCGTTGATATTGGCACGGGTGTTTTTGGCTCCGATTCGGCGGTTGGCGGCGGGTGTGCAAGCCTTGTCCGCCGGTCAGTACGACACCCACATCACGCCGTCTAGCCAAGACGAACTGGGGCAGTTGGCGCACCATTTCAATTGGCTGGCGCAAACACTGAAAAGCAACGAGAAAGCCCGCCGCCAGTGGATTGCCGACATTGCCCATGAATTGCGAACCCCTTTGGCGATATTGAAAGGCGAGATTGAAGCCATGCAGGATGGCATCCGAAATCCTTCACCGGAGCGCATCCGTTCCTTGCATGGGGAAGTTTCTGCCCTGACCAAGTTGGTGGACGATTTACACGAACTGTCCGTGTCCGACCTTGGGGCGATGAATTATCGCCGGGAGCCGCTGAACTTGGCGGAGTTGATCCAAGAGGTTTGCGGCCAATTCCGCCAGCGCTTCGCCAGTCGCGGGCTTGAGTTGATAAACCGGGTGGATGCCCATGCAGACTACCCGGTCCTTGCCGATCCGGGTCGGCTATTCCAGTTGTTTTCCAATCTGCTGGAAAACAGTTGCCGCTATACCGACAGCCCCGGATTATGTGAGATTACGGTTGATAAAACCGAACAGACCTATGCCATTAATTTTTGCGATTCCGCCCCCGGCGTTCCCAATGAAGCTTTGGGCAAACTCTTTGATCGGCTGTACCGGGTGGACAAGTCGAGAAGCCGGGAATTAGGCGGTTCAGGTTTGGGGCTTTCGATTTGCAAGAACATAGTCGAAGCCCACGGCGGGACGATCACCGCACAGCATGGCGAGCATGGCGGGGTATGGATACGGGTGACTTTGCCAAAATATTTGTAACGTATTGGAGTGGCAAAGCTTGCTTTGCCAGTCAAGGCAAGCCTTGACACTCCCTTATTAATATTGAAAGACGACATGAATAATACTATTGATGGCAAGAAGATTCTGATCGTCGAAGACGAACCCAAACTGGCGCAATTGCTCAAGGAGTACCTGCTGCAATCGGGTTTCGTTCCATTCGGTTTGAGTAACGGGCTGGATGTCATCCCGTGGGTAAAAGACAACGAACCTGATTTGATTTTGCTGGATTTAATGCTACCCGGCAAAGACGGCATTGAAATATGCCGCGACCTTAGGCGGTTTTCCAATGTGCCGATTATCATAACGACCGCACGAGTGGAGGAAATCGACCGGCTGCTAGGCTTGGAGCTTGGTGCGGATGATTATGTGTGCAAGCCGTATAGCCCCAGGGAGGTTATTGCCAGGGTCAAGGCCATCTTCCGGCGGATTGAAACATCCCAAGCCGGGGTTAATTTGGAAGAGGAATTTTCCATAGAAAAAGAGCGCATGGAAATCCGGTATCTTGGGATATTGTTGGATTTGACCGCCGTGGAATTCAGGCTACTTTCAACATTGTTAAAAAAACCTGGGCGATTGTTTTCCCGCGACCAATTGCTGGATCAGCTATACGAAGACAACCGCATTGTGACCACCCGCACAGTGGACAGCCACATCAAAAACCTCCGCAAGAAACTCTCGGTCATCTCCAATGAGCTAGACCCCATTGTTTCGGTGTATGGTGTGGGGTATAAATTAGAATTATAAAATTGATCGTTCCCACGCTCTGCGCCAAAGGCATCAAGTTAAGCCAAAGTTGTAGGAGCCGCGCCCTCGCGGCGATTGGGATTAAGGCCAACTTCCAAGCTATTCAATCGCCGCGAGGGCGCGGCTCCCACAATTAAGTGTAAAGTTATGCTACGCGGTAGGCCGTGGCAGGCAGACTTGCTACGCTCCGCCCCGCGTCTGCCTGACCTCGACCTGCCTTGCTTGCCTTGCTCACGCCTGAACTCGGGCGCAACGGAAGCCAATGCTGCTTGCCCTGGAAGACGGGCGGGGGGTCGTTACGGTACGCGGAACGGCAGAGCCTCGCGTAGTTGTACCAAGACCCGCCGCGCAGCACACGGCCCGCGCCAGCCGTCGATGCAGCCACCTCATCAGGATTGTCAGAAGGCATTCTGACACCATTCCCACACCGTGCCGGAAAGGTCACAGACACCTGCTGCTGACATCCCTACGGCGGTGGAACGTCCCAAGTTGCTTTCACTCGATCTTCAAGTTTTTAGTGGGTTCCACCCCCCTTGAAATTGGGCGGAAAGTATAATTGACTTTTTCCGAAGATCGAATGTTTAGGTGGACAGCCATTTTTACCGTACACGTTCACCTCCCCTACACCCGTCATTCCGCACCCCCTATCCCGAATTGGCATATACGGCGACATAGCGTTCGCCGAGTAGGGCGAGCAGCACCCGGTGGTGGGCCTTGAGATTCGGCACGACCTCGGTGAACGGGGCGACCAGCAAGACGTGGATGTCCATGAATGACTGGAACGCCCAGCGGGCGGTTGGGCGTTCCGTGGGCTTGCCCTTCTGGTTGGGGAAGGTCTGCGACTGTTGCGCCAGGCTTTGCCGGATGCGGTGTTCGAGCGCGGCATGGACCATCAGGCACAAGATCATTATCGCCATCAGGGCCATGATGCGCCGTGGCATCTTGAGGAACAGCGTGGAGGCCATGAACAGGGGGGCTTTGAGGAAGCGGAAGCCGCGCTCGATTCCGGTAGGCTTCGAACACCTCCTCGTCGCCAAGGACGATCCCTTTGGTGTCGTTGGTGGCGACGATGTAAGCGTTCACTCCCCTCTGCCTTTTCCGGCGTGGTTCAAATCAAGGTAACACTTTTGCCGGGATCGGGGGGAAGAACCAAGAGTCTGGCGAGTTGTTGAAGCGAGTGGATTCATCTAGGATACTCGGCGTCCCTAAACTTCCCTTGGATTCCGGTTCCGATGACATCTTCTTCCCTCTCCGTGGCGGCCAACCTTCCTTTCGAAACCCGCAAGCACTTCGCCATTCATGCCTTGGCGGGGAGCGAGCCGGTTTCCCGCGTTGCCGAACGGGAAGGCGTCAGCCGGAAATTCATCTACCATCAAAAGCACAAAGCCGGCATCGCACTGGACCAGGCGTTTTCCCCGCCCGGCGAATCGCCGGACGTGCTTTTCAATCTCTAGGTGACCGGGGCATGGCTTAAGGTGATTTACAACAAAGAACATACCATCAAAAAACAGCCATTGGTTTAATGAGTATGTCCCATTTTGGCAATTCCGGATCGCGCTCCAAGCGCTTCTCAATTGCCCTCATGGCCGATTTTGTGA
>Ga0268283_1001640_pt1 | contig 10659 bp, 14 predicted proteins | sample saktaG_13_FD_190140 | JGI IMG/M metagenome (GOLD analysis project Ga0268283, IMG submission 190140) | Saline water microbial communities from Sakinaw Lake, British Columbia, Canada - sak_2013_06_06_36m | ecosystem: Environmental > Aquatic > Non-marine Saline and Alkaline > Saline ... | reverse complement strand
TTTAGAAAGACTATTTTAGTCTTTCTTCAATACTTCATCCGATAACTCCCCCATCCCCTTTTTATCTTTTGAAGAATATGCGATTATTTTGTGAGGTCCAATTAATTCTGCAATTTTTTTCATTTGATTTAAATACTGAGTTTTTTTTACTTTATCTATTTTATTTGCCACCACCACGATTTCTTTTCCAGAATCCTCAAGCACCTTCAGTGTTGCTAAGTCATCTTTTGTTGGGCCAACTTCGGCATCAATAATTAAAACAACTTTTGGATTATGCTGTGATTCAAAAAGGTACCAAGAAATTAGGTCATGAAGAGCATCTACTCTCCCCCGACCAATTTTTGCAAATCCATACCCCGGTAGATCCACAAAATAGTGAGAATTGTTTATTTTGAAAATATTGAGCTCTTGTGTTAAGCCCGGCAAACTACTTGTGCGTGCCAAACCTTTCACTCCTGTAAGTGAGTTTATGAGACTTGATTTACCAACATTAGAACGGCCAATGAAAGCAACTTGGGGTATGCCATCATTTAAAATCTCATTATCTCCCTTGAGACCTCTCATAAATACTGCAGATTTGATTTTCATTGGTTGATTTTTAAGGAACGAAGTGACTATAAAAATCACCACCCCGCCCTTCTTTATGTATTTAAGGGCGTGGGTTACTTGCAATAAACACCAACTACCCTAATTTTTAATTTCTGCCCCGCCCTAAAATACTTGCCCGAAGGGCGGGGTTAAGAAAAATATAGTCGTAAACTTCTTATTTTTCTAAATACTCACCAACCTTCACCCTTGGTGCCTTGATTAACTTACCATGAAGCTCATAACCTTTTTGAACAACTTCTATTACTTTGTGGTCATCCGAATCTTTAGTAACTACAACATGTTCAATTGCTTCATCTCTGTTTGGGTCGAAAGGTAAACCAACCGGATTCACCTCTTTTAGTCCATTGCTTTCAAGAACATTTCTAAATTGTGAATAAATATATTCCACGCCCATTCGCCAGTTTTTATCAACCTTCTCCCATTGTTCCTTATTCACAAATGCCATATCAAAACTTTCAAGCACAGGAAGTATTTCACCAATCAAATCTTCTTTTGCATATTTTACAATATTTTTTCGACTTGCTTCTTCCTCTTTTTTTGCATTCATATAGTCTGCTTTTGTCCTCTGCCATCCATTCAAATATTCTTGCTTTTCTTTTGTGGCAAGTTTTAATTTCTCTCGAAGTTTTTTGACTGTTTCCTGAAGTGACTCCTCGGCCAGGACACTATCATCTAACGTGTCATCGGATTCAATAACAACATCGTCAATAGAATCTTCATTATCTTGAGGCTTAGCCTCAAGATTTTCTTCATTTTCGTTAGGTTTTTTATTTGTGTTTTCGTCAGTCATGGGTGAATTATAGCAAAAAATGATGGTATTTCAAAATGAAAAAAAAACCTTAACTCCACAGCAAGCTGTAAAATTAAGGTTCGTTGTGATTTACTTCAAATAATCGAAGGATCTTGCAAGGTATTCCGCCGCCATATCCCAATTGATCGGATCAAGATAGCTTCCACTTGGGCGAAGTTTTCCTTGAGCATCAATACTCAAGTTTGGATACTCCTTTAACAAAGGCTCGACAAGATGCATTGTGTTGGGACCGAGTCCCCCTGCAAACACAATCTTGAGTGCAGGATAAGCCTGAATAATCGCTCGAGCGAAAGGTAAGAGCTTTTCAGAATCCATACCCAAACCCTCACCCATACTCATGTCGAGAAGCACTCTGCCAATAAAAGTGTGATAAGGATAGAGCCTTTCAACAAGCTCATTCGGATCGTGAATCTCTTCAAAAGCCTTTCGCCCTATTTGTAGAATAACTTCGATATGTTCAGCCCTTGAAATGTGGATAGCATTTGCAATGTCCACCGGCTCAGGCCAGCATAAATCAAGTTGCAAGGCGTTCATACTGCCCCCATACCGAATCGCTTCACAAAGATTGCGACAAAGATCTGGATCATGGTCGCTGTCTGCATAATGCAAACAATTGTAAGTATCTGAGCAGCTCATGATTGAAGCAATTTTTTCCTTTACAGGAAAGATCCCATCAAATCTTGTTGGCAGTCCACATGTGATCTTTCGGTTTGTCATAACACCGATGTGGAGCAATCTCTTTGAACCTTTCGGCCTGTGAGCATTGAACACTTTTAGCATTTTCTCAACCTGTTCAATTGTGGTAAAATCTGTGATTCCCGTATAAGGGGTACCCCTCTTAAGTGGTGGCATTTTTAACATAATGGTATTTTCTTGTTTGTTCCATAATTCACATTACTGATTTTTGAGCGAATGTCAAATCATGCATCCAAAAAGAGCTCAACAGAGGCTTTTTGGATGCATCAATTCAACTGACTCTATTTAACATAATTGTGAAATATAGCCCGCCACCTTCTACAACTTACCGTTGCTCACAATTATGAACAGTAGGCATACAAGTTCCCTAAAATAATTTCCCCGAACGAGTTAGCGTAGTGGTTCTAGAAAATTAATAAATTATTTAGCAAAAATCAACTGTTTGAGGTCAGCAGACCGAGTTTTGGTTTTTGCGTTAAGAATAATTTATATAATTTTCAGAAACACGAAGCGCTTTAGTGAGGGAGATTGTTTTAGGGGACGGACATAAATACAGAATATATATTTATATCGCTTGACCAATGTGGTCGCTCCCGCTCTTTGGAAACCCACGGTTTTCCAACACTCCTTTCAGTCGCTGCCTTCCTCCACGGGGAAACCGGAGTTTCCCAGACCCCCTTCTCACACCTCAATGGTCTAAAAGCAAAAAACGCCCGAAGGCGTTTTTTATCTTTTAGACCATTGAGGTGACTTTCTTGCTTTCTTCAAACCGAATTTTCGTCGTTCTTTTGCACGGGGGTCTCGCATAAGGAAACCAAAATCTTTAAGTGCTTTTCTTAATTCTGGATCAAAGATTAGAAGAGCGCGAGCTACACCAAGTCGAATTGCTTCTGCTTGTGAGTGTACTCCACCTCCTAATACCTTAACTGTAATAATAAACTTTGCTGGAACAAGTGATTTTGTTAGTGATTCCATTGCTACATGCTGTAGTTCGTCAGTTTTTAGAAATTCAGTATAATCCTTATCATTAATAAGCATTGATGTCTTATCTGCTTCTGTGATTCGAACACGTGCAATTGAAGTCTTTCTTCGTCCCACTGCTTCTAAATATCTTGATGTTGTTGTAGTAGTTTTTGCCATAATATTATTCTGTTACTTTAAGATTTTTCATTCGTTCTTTTCGAAGTCTGTTTCCCGGAAGCATTCCATACACAGCAAGATTAAATAATTCACTATATCCTTTTTTACTTGCAACTAAGGCAGCTGAAAGCTGTTTTAGACCACCTGGATATCCTGAATATCTTTCATGAAGGGTGTCACGAAGTTTCTTTTCAGTAAACTTTGCTTTTGATGCATTGATAATTTCTACTTGTACAGAAATAACTTTATTACGTGCATACTCTGTTGTTGATTCTTTACCAATAAGAATTTTGGCAGCAGCTGATGCTACGCGTCCGAGTGCTTTTCCTGTTGCGTCTAGTGTGTATTTCATATTTGTTTTAAATAAATTCAATGTAAGCCATTGGACTTGCATCCTTAAGCCTACGGCCTAGCTTTGTGATTCTTGTGTATCCACCTTTCACATCCAAATATTTTGGAGAAAGCACTTCAATAACTTTCTTTGCTACCTTTTCTGATCCCACTTTCTCAATAATATTTCGTCGTGAAGCAAGCGTATTTTTCTTACCAGATGTTACCATTTTTTCCACATATGGGCGGAGCTCTTTAGCTTTTGCCTCTGTCGTTTTGATTTTGCCTTTTTCGACAAGCGCAACAGCAAGAGACCGCATTAAACCTTTGCGAACCTTTGTTACTCTTCCGAATTTTCTATTTGCGTTGTGATGTCTCATTTTTGTTAATTATACTTTAAACGTAAAATTATTTCAGTGTAATACCGTGTTCTCCTAAAACTTTCTTAATTTCCTGAACACCTTTATTTCCAAGACCCTCTATATCTAAAATATCTTCTTCTTTCTTCCTCACCAAACCACCAACTGTTCTGATATTTGCGTTCATAAGCGCATTCGCTGTTCGCTGAGAAAGATTTAATGACTCAATACGTGTTTTCAAAAAATCTTCATAAGCTTCATGTCGAATTGCCTCTTTTTCTCCTAAATCATCTTTTTTGGTCTCGTCTTCTACTTCAATTTCTGGCTCAACAAAACCTACAATTGCTTTTAATTGTTCAATCATAATACTAATTGATTTTTCAAGTGCCTGCTTTGGCATAACAGTACCATCAGTTTCTATAAAAATCTTTATGCGGTTGAAATCTGTTCGATCTCCAACACGCATATTTTCAACTTCATAATTAACTCGGCGAATGGGTGTAAAGTTTGCATCTAAAACAATAGAACCAATATCTACTCTATCTTTCTGAATAAGCTCTTTTGATACATATCCTAATCCTCTTTCTATTGTCATCTCAATATCAAGTTCAGTCCCTTTATCTGTAATATGTGCAATAATCTGTTCAGGATTTAAAATATTTATTTGACTACCACAAGCTATATCAGCTGCTGTAACTTCTTTTATTCCAGAAACTTTAATTGTGGCTACCTGCGGTTCATCTGTAAGCATTTCAATACGTACACGCTTCAAGCATAGAAGTATTGTAATAATATCTTCTTTGACACCATTTAATGTTGAAAACTCATGGGGTACGCCCGCAATTTTTACTTTTGTAATTGCTGCACCAGGAAGAGACGAAAGAATGATGCGACGAAGAGAATTACCAAGGGTATGTCCATAACCTGGGTAAAGACCGTCGATTTCATAAACACCAACAAAACCCTCTTCTGAAACAATTTTTGGCTTTGATGGTAATAATACTTTGTGCTCCGACATGATTTTTGAATTATTTAAATTAGTTTATAATTATAATACATTTTCCACTATTTTGCAATAGTACTATCTGCGATAAAACAAAACTACCGCTTCTAGATTTAAATGACTCTCTCCTGGTAATGCCTTAGGTGAACCTGCTACAGTTACAGTCTTTTTCGCTTTATCAAGCGTAAGCCATGCTGGCACTGTTACTGTTTTAAGCTTTTCATCTAAAGTACTAAAAACTGGCTTCTTTAAGCTCGCTTCTTTAATTGAAACAACATCCCCTTTTTTTAGCTGGCATGAGGCAACATCTGTCTTTACTCCATTTACTGCAATGTGGCCATGAGAAACTAATTGTCTTGCAAATGCTCTAGCGTGAGCAAACCCACTACGAAGAACAACATTATCCAGTCGTGATTCCAAAACTTCAAAAAGTCTTTCTGCTGGTTTTAATGTTCTCTCGGCAATAACTGCCTTAACAAGGTTCTTAAATTGTCTCTCGTTTAGTCCATATGTAAAACGCACTCGTTGTTTATCAAGCAAAAGATTTCCGTAATCGGTTTTTGCACGCATCCCTTCCGGATTTCCCTTTCTCTTTGTAAGATGTATAGCAAATTTAGGAGTCTGTGTTTTTTCAAAAACATGGGCTCCTAATCGTCGTGCTTTTTTGTATTTTGGTCCAATTTTCATATATGTGTAAAAGTAAAAAAAATATTATACGCGTCGTGGCTTTGGTGGCTTAGGACCATTATGTGGCACTGGGGTCACATCTTTAATAGATGTAATGGTAAAACCTTTTGTAATAAAACTTCGAATTGAAGACTCGCGACCAGAACCAACACCCCTCACCACAACCGCTACTTCCTTAACACCGAAAGCCTGTGCCTTTTCTGCCAAAACTTCACCAATTTTTGCTGCTGCAAATGGGGTGCCCTTTTTAGCGCCCTTAAAACCAAGTGAGCCAGATGAAGACCACGCATATATATTTCCTTTTGTATCAGAAAGTGAAAGCTTTGTGTTGTTATAAGTAGATTCAACAAACAAAATTGCTGATTCGAGACGCTTCTTAGAGGTTGCAACTTTTTTTGCAACTTCTTCACCTGATCCGCTTCCAGTTTTTACAATTCTTTTCTTTCCCATAGTATTATATTACCCTCCTAAATTTTACTTTTAAATTTTATTTTCGACAATGTCTCGTTTTCATATTTGCCCCCGTTCTAAATTTTAACCATTTGTGATGAGTAAAACTTGGGAGGGTGAATTATTTCTTCTCAACAGACTTTCGGCCTGATCCCATAGTTTTTCGAACATTACCCCGAACTGTTCGAGAGTTTGTTTTTGTTCTTTGACCACTTACTGGAAGCTTTCGAGTATGTCTTACACCTCGGTAACATTTAACATCTTTTAATCTTTTTACATTACCACTAATCTCACGTTTTAAATCACCCTCAACCTTGTAATTTTCTACAAGTTTTCGAATTGAATTTTCTTCATCTGCATTTAAATCTTTCGATTTCTTTCCACCATCTATCTTTGCCTCTTTCAATATTTTTAAAGCACGTGAACGTCCAATACCAAAAATCGTTGTTAGACCAATTTCAAGTCGTTTTTCATCTGGAAGTGTGATACCTAGGATTCTCATAATATTTAGCCTTGTCGTTGTTTAAAGCGAGGATTTTTTTTGTTAATAATATAAAGCCGACCGTTTCGTCTAACGATCTTATCATCCGGTGCCCGTTTTTTAATTGTTGATTTTACTTTCATTAGAATCGTTTGTTTATTCTTGCTTTTCCTCCATAAGGATCAAGTTCGAGAGATACTTTATCACCCACAAGGACGCGGATACGATGAAGTCGCATCTTCCCAGCTAGGTACGAAAGTACCACTTCGCCAGTTTCAAGTTCTACTCGAAAGAACGTATTAGGCAAAGCCTCAATAACTGTTCCCATAACAATGATTTTGTTGTTGTCCATTAATTTCAAAACAGTGGGTACTATAATAGCAAAAGGAGCCCTTTAAGTCAAGGGTTATTCTTTATATACCATCATCTAATCTCATTAATAATAATTTTATTCAAATCTGTTGGAAATTTAGAAAACCAAAAAGGACGAATCTTTGAGTTCCCATTTTCTATACCAGGATATGTAGAAATTACAGTCGCAAAAAATTCCTTAGAAATACCACTTAAATCCTCCTTCAATTTACTTGCGTCATAGCCATATGTAAAATGCGGTTTACCTTTTATTTTTAAAGAAAGTGTGTTTGTATTTACATTTAGTATATTTACGTTAGTAACATGCTCAAAAGAAAAATCTTTTAAATTATCTATACTAACATCCTCTCCACCGTAACCAGGTATTGATTTTTTAGCTAAATATGTAGATATTTTTTTTACATCTACCAAAACCCCAACAAAGTCTGCTTTTTGTTTTAATATAAGAGTATTATTTTCTGTTACTTCAGTAGATGAAGCATATTGTATATTATATATATTTGGCAAAAGAATAAATGAATTTGGAATTTGTTGAGTCACACTATTTAATAGTTGTTTTTCTAATAAATCTTTTACTGAATTTTTAGCTTTTAGTAAATCTTCATTAGATGCAATTTTTATAATCCCTAATGCTCCGCCAGTAAAAGGAGTTTTAGATCTAGCATAAATGGTTTGATATTTTGCAGTACCTTTGAAACCAGGAATTGTAAAGTCTGTTAATTCGAGATTATAATTAGGCCCCGGAGCATCGGCTGTTGCAAATACTTCTAAGCTACCGGCCACCAGATTAACTCCGCTCTTTTTTGCGCCCGGAATAGTTACAGTTGTAGAAATTCTATATATTTTTCCGTTAGGTGCTTCTAATCGTGTTTGAGAAAGAAGTTTTTGAGATGCTGTATTTTTATTATATATAATAACTTTACCTGTCGCTTTTATGGAAACCTGTTTTTCACCATTTGTAGGAACATTCTCCCCAACCTCTTTACTTAAACTCACAATTTCAAAAGGCAATGATCCAACCTCGTCTTTTCTTGTCATGTTTATACTTGTATCAACTTCTACTGTAACTTCTTTAATTTTTATATCAACTATTACACTGTGAAAAAAAGATGCAATAAAAGCAAATCCAAGAATACAAGTAATAATAACTATAAACCATAAAAATACTTTACTCCAACGTGGTTTATGTGTAGGGATAAGATATTCGGGCTTAAAATCAAAAATTGCGTCTTTATTATGTTCTTCTATAATATGATGAGTTTTATTTTTAGTCTGCCGACTTGCAGATTTCTTTCTTGACTTAATTTCCTCTGGTTGAATTCTTCCAATATCAGTTATGGAAATATCTTGGATCGAACGATGTCTCTCTGGTGGTATAATATCTTGTATTGGTTTTTTCTTGTTCATATTATTTTAAAATATAATTATTTATAATATCTTCATCTTTAGTTGAAATAAAATTTAAATATAATGCTTCAATTTCTAAAAAGAAATCCTTATGTATTGGCGACGAATAAGTAATGTATTTTTGAAATAAATTTTTATCAACTAAACATACCCTTAATTCTCTATCAGGCGTAGTATATCCACCGACACCTAAATTCTTAAGCATTGATTCAAAAAATGGGGCTATTCTATCATCTGAAATTAGATATATAATTTCTGGTAATACATTTTTTTTTGTTAATATACCATAACTGTTTTCAAAATGATTAATCCAATCTTTTTTGCTAGATTTTATTGCATTTTCAATACATATGGCCTGTTCAGAATAAATTTCTTTTTTTGAATACATAGAAAGTGCCGATGAAGCTAATTCATAATTAATATTACAATTATTTTCTATACTTTCAATTAATTTTCTTTTACCTAATGGAAAAGAAATTGTATCTAAAAGTATATTATCATTTACAAAAGACATGTCTGTAATATCATCTGCTATATTTACTATTAAAAAATTACCAGTTATATTTAATTCATTTCTCAACAGAGAAAAGGAGGCAATAGGAAATGTATGATGTTGTACTTTGATCTTGTGCCACATATGGTCAATAACATCTTCAACAAGTGCTATTATTTCTTTAGGCACAGCGCCAAAAAAAACTGATGCTTCTACGTTCGAAGCTTTTTTACCAAAAGGTTTGTTGGTTTGATATCCATTCAGTTTTATCTGAGTAATTCTATTTTCGATAAGTCTTAAATCTTTAGCATAAAAAAAATATTCTTTTTTTATGTCCTCAGATAAAAAACTTTTCTTCCCTTCATCTAATATTTTTTTCATTATAGTTTTTGAAAACACTATAGGTTCTGATTGTTTGACTTTCAAAATATGTGTTTGCGCAATATACCAAGGAGATGAATAAAAACAAGATACTGATGTTGGTGTTATCCCCAATGAAATACAATGTTTTAAAGCATTGTTTAATAAACCTTTTAAATCTTTACTAAATACGGAAATTATATTTTCAATATCTTTTACTTCCTTATATGGTGAATAAAAACGATCAGTAAAAATGACATTTGGTGTTTTTACTCCAAACACATACTCAACTAAAGAAATACCAACACTTCTATTGCCTATATCACAAATCAGCTCTATGTTTTTTTTATTTGAAGTAGAAGAAAATAATCCCATTACTAATATTATACTACATAATACAGAAGCTTCACAATATTTCTGTGGAGAAAATTATCACGACACCAATACACGAATGAACTCAGCGAATGCCACGAATGGAACACGTAACATGGAACATGAAACAATACTCTCCTCTGTCATTCCAGCGGAGGCTGGAATCACAAGTATTTTTCTGCTGAAAAATCTTCTGATCACGACTCAGCCCGTAGGCTTCCGTCCTTGCGATTGGGTCCCTTCCCAATCTCACCAGTCTCGCACCCGTATTGTCATTCTCGTGAATACGAGAATCCATGCCATGTATTTAAATCCAAAGCACGAAGCACGAAATCCCTGGCCGAGTAGGCCAAACAAATCCAAAATTATAAATAATAAAAAAAACTCCAAAGTAGATAACATAAAATGTCACACTTTGGAGTATTAGCTTTTACAGCTTGCGATATATCAATTTCGTGCTTTCAGAATTTTTGAAGCTAGCAGCGCCAACGTCTTCACACGAAAACGCTGAAATGCTATATCGAACATCCCCTAACCATTTTGTACAAAAAGTGTGAATCTCGAAGACGCCCGTTGCGTCGAGACCTGTAGGTCCCTTACCACCAACTTTTAGAAATTCAGTAATTACCCAAGTCCTCAAACTAACTTGTTCATGCTGTGGGTTAAGGAAATTTCTAATATGAAGTACATCGATGGGGCGACACAAACCTATTGAATATCTACTCAAGAGACTTTCATCAATAGTCAAATCGAACGGTATCCACCCATCAGTAAAACCTAATTCACGTGGAGTAATGAGACAAAACTCAATCTCCGTAACCTCAGGACTCCAGTCAATCTGGTTTTCTTTGAGAAATGCATTCTTCACGGAGTCGTCGATAGAAAATCTTGGCTCATAAGACTTGTCATCCCCATGGTCCAATATGTCGATTAGTTCTTGAGGACTTTTGCCACCAATTGGTATTCTCATCCAGGTGGGAAATTGTATTTGATTCATAAAAAATTGGTTTCCTTATGTTAAGGTGCTATCTATCAAAATGATGTTCCATACAAGATTTGCACGGCATTGGTAGATTTACCTTTGAATCC
>Ga0268283_1001639_pt1 | contig 10670 bp, 7 predicted proteins | sample saktaG_13_FD_190140 | JGI IMG/M metagenome (GOLD analysis project Ga0268283, IMG submission 190140) | Saline water microbial communities from Sakinaw Lake, British Columbia, Canada - sak_2013_06_06_36m | ecosystem: Environmental > Aquatic > Non-marine Saline and Alkaline > Saline ... | reverse complement strand
ATGGCGAAAGGCACTATCAATAAGGTCATTTTAGTGGGACGTTTGGGCTCAGACCCAGAGGTCCGTTACACCGCAGGCGGAATGGCCGTTGCCAACCTAAGTGTTGCTACTTCTGAAAGGCGAAAAGACGCTAGTGGGATTTGGCAAAATTTCCCAGAGTGGCATAGCATCGTCCTGTTTGAAAAAACTGCGGAATTTGCAAAGGAATACCTAAAAAAGGGTACCTTGGTGTACGTTGAAGGACGCCTTCAGACTAAAAAATACACAGATAAAAGCGGAATAGATCGGTATTCCACAGAGATTATTGGTAACGACGTACAGATGCTTAGTGCTAAAGGGGGAAGCGGTACTGCATCTATGGAAGATTTAACGCACGATGTACCCCCTATACAAGAGCAAAGCTCTCACCGATCAGAACGCCCATCTACTTCTCAAGGTGCGTCCCGTGGTCAGTATGAAGAACCAGACGTTCCTTTTTAATTTTTAATAGGAACAAGAAATTTGCCAGACCTTACGGTAGGCCAGCTCCGCACACAAGTATTGGTCTACCAATCGAGTAATCTTGAAATTTTTCTTGAAAACTCGAAAACAGTTGCCATTTCCGGAGAAGATTTTCTCGCCACCCTACCCCTTAGGCCGCCTCCTCTCATTCGCCTTCGGGGGCTTCGCGCAGCAGTCGCGCATGCTGTCCGTAAAGGTCGTCCACCCGATCAATGGTCTTTGTGCTTGTTACGTGGTAGCGGGTGGGTTGTCCTCGATGATGTGCCTACAGAGTATGCCTTGGGATCGGTAAAACCCACTCCTCTCGTCGATGATCCAAATTTTTTAGAAATATACCTTCCTGCTTTGGAAGCCCGTGGAAATCTTTTGGGTGGACGGGTATTGTTATATTCCTATTTGCGTAACTACCCGATCGGGCGCGATTGCTTAGAACCAATTCGCCTCGCCTTGTTTCGAATGCTCACCTGTGGTGACAGTTTTTCCACTGAAGTACGGCGTATATTCTTAGAACACTACGGCTTACTCAGCCAAGATGGCCCAGCTCGTTTAGCAAAACATCTCCTTGAATCCGATATTGGGCGGTTACTAAATGCAGTAGGTCTCAGTGAAGAATTGAGCCGCGGACGCTTTGTCGAAGCCCTTTGGTTATATCTTGCCAACGAAACCCATTCAGTAGATAGCGCAGCTCTTCGGGTTTTGCTCGCATTGGCACTGGATTCTGGGACGCAAGGCTCAGTCTCTAAACCCCGTTCAGTATTGCGCTTTCCAGAGAGGAAAAAGGAACTCGCACAGTCTGTGCTTCTCCCATGGGCAGGCCGAGGTGCCGATCTTCCTCCAGGAATACGTAATTTGCTCTTGGCGCATTTAGGAGATCCGCGTAAAATTTTCAAAAAAACTAAAAATAATCCTTGGAAAGGAGTTTCGGAAGTTGCTTGCACGGTAATTCGACAATCTCTAGCTGGAGATGTACTAAAGGACTTCTTTACGTTGCTAGAAGTATTGGCAGGACGGGATCTGGAAATCGATCGCAATCGAGCACAGCAACATGCCTTTTGGGAAAGCGCTCGACAACGAGGAGAATTGACAGATGCTTGGATCGCATTGGGGCCTGCGCTTTTGCCGGAGGCAACACGTTGTCTCGGAGAATCTGCAGAACAATATGCAGTGTTGGGTACGCCAATAGAGACCCGTACTCGGCAAGCTGTGTTATTGATTCGAATCTCCGAGATGACCATGCTAAAATGGTCTCATAGTACCGCTTGCTATACTTGGTCATTTGCTGATGCAGTCGCTCCATTGTTTTACCAACCTCGATACACCTATGAATCTTTGGAACGTGGCGCAGCGCAAATCCGATGTTTGGGAACAGATCGATAGAAGGAACTCTCGGATGAGGGTTGTATATTGTTATCTCCTAGCCACCTTTTTGGGGTCTCGAGTTTTAGCAGCCGAAGCACCTTCAGATTTCAGCAGCTTGGTAGAACAAGCAAGCCGTGCAGTGGTCAACATCAGTACCACCCAAAAAATCACACAAGATAAAAAACAAGGGGTGTTGCCCGATTTAAATGATCTCTCGCCAGAATTGCGGGATTTCTTCAATCGTTTTTTTGATCGTCCACCTCCTGCTGGCGAGTCTCGTACTCGGGGATTAGGTTCTGGACTTATTCTTTCTTCTGACGGTTACATTTTGACCGCAGCGCACGTCGTGAAAGATGCAGATGAAGTTGTCGTACACGCCTCGGATCGGCATGAGTGGGCTGCTAAGATCGTCGGAGTAGATACTCTAATTGATGTTGCTCTACTCAAGATAGAGACTACCGGATTACAAGCAGCGCGTATTGGAAATGCAGATACACTCAAAGTAGGTCAGTGGGTATTGGCCATTGGTCAACCCTTTGGACTCGATTACACTGCCACTGCTGGTATTGTGAGTGCTCTAGGCAGAAATTTACCGAATGATACCTACGTTCCTTTCATTCAAACCGATGTGGCGGTGAATCCAGGCAACTCCGGCGGCCCTCTTTACAACATGGAGGCAGCAGTGGTTGGCATTAATTCTCAAATTTACACCCCGAGTGGTGGTTACGCAGGGTTGTCTTTTGCAATTCCCATTGGAGTAGCTGTCGAAGCTGCAGAACAAATCAAGACACGTGGCCGAGTTATTCGCGGTTGGCTTGGTGTGAGCATTCAACCGGTAACCCAAGATCTAGCAAGTTCTTTTGGCTTAGATCGACCTAAAGGTGCCTTGGTGGCACAAGTGGCCAATCCAAGTCCTGCGCGTGCTGCGGGGTTTCAACCCGGGGACGTGGTTATTACCTACCGCGGACATCCTGTTGAAAGTGCAAGCGATTTGCCACCGTTGGTAGGCAGGACGTCTCCTGGAGAAAAGGTACCCGTTACCCTTTTCCGAGAAGGACGCGAACAAGTGTTGATGGTCACGGTTGCCGAGCTTCCGGGAGAAAACACGCGCCAAGCAAAACCTAAAAAAACCAAGGCTCGAGAAGCCCCTCTACTTGGTTTGAGTGTCACTGATCTACCCGTGGGGGATCGACCTCGTAAAGGAAGTCCAAACACAAACGGTGTCATGATTAAACGAGTAGAAGAAGGACCCGGGCGCGCAGCAGGCCTACGACAACATGACGTGATTCTTCGAATTGGCACGACCATGATTCGAGATGTAGAGCATTTCCGGTCTTTAACCAATAGCCTTTCGAAGGGTCACACATTTCCCATGTTAGTACTGCGAGAGGGGAATCCTTTGTTTTTAGCGTTACACATACCCGAATAGACGCAGTTAATTCTCTTCTCCTCCTAGCGAAGTCCAGATCTCGCCATCTTGGAATGTTAGGGTCATTTCTGTTTTTCGATCTCCGATCATTCGAATGCTCCCATCTGTAAATTCACCTTGTGAATTGATGATAAAAGGAGTAGAAGACGGCAATAAGCCTATTTCTCCTTCTAAGAGGGGACGTGTTTCGTAATCTTTTCCCTGAGTGATCAAATTTCCTTGGTACTGAAGGCCACCTTTTTCGTTGCGGGTTACAGCAAAATCTTGAGTTAGTAATTTATATTGATAATCTTCTCCATACCAACGTCCTTGATCTGTAATTTCTAGGTGAAGATTTGTAAAAGTAGTAGCGACTTTTCCTCGATTGCCATAGATTCCTTCCATTACGGCCGACTGTGAAAAATGATCTTTGTCTGAATCTTCGTACTCAGTATGGATCTCAAATCGTACCTGATAGGCTTTTTCATAATCTTTGAGATTTGCCCTTGTAAACGTAATACTCCCATTTTTAACTTTTTTAGAAGAAAAAATAGTTTTTGATTCTGGAGAATCCTCGCTTCTTTGTTCTTTGCAATCGTGGTAGAGAAGAGTGACGGTTGCTCCTACTTGACTGGCTTCGTAGTCACCTCCTGCTTGACACGGAAAAGACCCACTTTCTTTTGGTAAAATTGAATCGGATGCTTCTCCAGGCCGAAACCGAGCCAAAAGATCATCGATGTTTTGGACAAAATACAACGAAACTTCCATGGCTAAAAGTGCAGTAGAAGATGCTTGTTCCTGGTTCTGTACCGTTAAAAGAACTTTAGAACCATTGGATTCTTGCGTGCAGGAAGCTAAACAAGCGAGTACGCAACCAAAACATAACTTTTTGGTATGAAATTCCCGAGGTTTTGTGAGTAGAACCATGTATACGCTTCCCCTTGCACTACCAATAAACCGCCCCTCACCTCTCATCTATCTCGTGGAAGAAGATGCGAGTCAAGCAGTAGAGTTAAGCCGTGCTTTAGAAGCACATGGATACCAAGTACGTACATTCCCAACACTAGCAGCATTCCGATTGGCATATTCGGATGATGCACGCCCTGCTGCAGTGGTTATGAATCTAACCTTCCCAGAGGGAAACACGGCAGGAGCGCAAGTCATCGCAGGAATTAAATCTCGTCAACAGGATTTTCTGCCAGTCATTTTCGTTTCGGAACGTAGTGACCTCGATGCTTACTTGACTGCCTATCGAGCAGGTGCTAGCCGCTATCTTACCAAACCAGTAGAAACAACTCAGCTCGGAAATTGGTTAGACGAGTTGACAGGACGAGTTCCCATACAACCTTACCGAGTACTGTTAATAGACGATGACTTGGAATCGCTTCAAACCCAGACTTTCATTCTCAAAAAAGCGGGCATGGAGGTGCTTGCCTTAGTAGACCCCCTAAAAATGTTGGAGGTCATGCAAACTTTTTCCCCGGACATATTGTTGCTAAGTATTTATTTTTCCACTGTCACAGGCCCGGAGTTGGCCACGGTGCTCCGTGGACAGGATGCCTATACGCATTTGCCGATTTTGTTTTTATCCGACGAGCTCGACATGAGCAGCCAAATCCTCGCACTTAATCTTGGTGGGGATGATTTTCTACTAAAACCGGTTCAACCTGTCCACTTAGTAGCTGCAGTGACGACCCGCGCAAAGCGAGCACGTCAATATGGCGAAATGATGCTTCGACTCAAATCAACTTTGTACGAACGAGAGAGAGAACATCTAGCATTAAATCAGCATGCGTTGGTCAGCATTGCAGACCGCGGTGGTAGGATCACTTACGTAAACGATAAGTTTTGTAGCACCAGTGGATATGTTCGTGAAGAATTGTTAGGGAAAAATCATCGAATCCTAAAATCTGGGTACCACTCTCCCGAATTTTATAAGGAAATGTGGAATACGGTAGCTTCTAGTTACCTTTGGCAAGGGGAATTGTGTAACCGCAGAAAAGAAGGTGGTTTTTATTGGGTAGAATCTACCATTACTCCGTTTTTAGACACAAAAGGCAAACCGTACCAGTACGTTGCCATTCGAACCAACATCACTGCCTTAAAACGTAGCGAGCAGGCATTGCGTGAAGCACAAACCATTGCTCACCTTGGGCATTGGAGCTGGAATGCGATGAGTAAAAAGCTCTTCTGGTCTGATGAAATCTACCGAATCTTGCGCTTAGATGTAGATCCAAGTGGATTTACTCCAAGTCGAGAGTTACTTTTTTCATTTATCCACCCTGATGACGTGGAAATGGTTAAAAAGTCAGAACAAACGGCACTCCGTCCAAGTGAATCTCATGGTTTGGATTACCGCCTTCTATTTCAACCAACAGATCCAAAAAGTAAGTTTTTAGAAGAAAAATACGAAATTCGTTGGGTGCACGAAGAAGCACGAGGAGATTTTGATGTACATGGCAACCTTTTGAGAATGACCGGCACGGTGCAGGACATTACCGATCGAAAAGTAGTAGAAGAACGGCTCGCACTTTTTCGCCGCATCTTCGACGTTTCTGGACAAGGTATTCGGATCACAGATTACACTGGTCGCATTATCTACATCAACCAAGCCCATGAACAGTTGTTAGGCTACTCCCAAGAAGAAGTCATTGGCAAACCATTTTTCTTATTTGTTCCAGAGGAAGCCTTAGAAACGATGGAGAAAATCTATCCTACGATCTCTTCTGGACAAAGTTGGGCAGGACTCTTGCCTATGAAGCGAAAGGATGGTAGTCAATTTACTTCTGCAAGCAACTTAGGAGCTTTAATTGGCACGGATGGCCATATGCAATATGTGTTCAACATTTTTACAGATTACACGGAAGAGTTAGCACGTCGCGCAGAGCTAGCAGAAGCAAAAGAAACCGCAGAACGTGCTAGTCAAGCAAAATCAGAATTCCTTTCCAGCATGAGTCACGAGTTGCGTACACCAATGAACGCGATTCTTGGTTTTGCACAATTCTTAGAGATCTATGGAAGACTAGACGAAGAACAGAAAGACAGCATTTCCGAGATTTTGAAGGCTGGACACCATTTACTCAAACTAATCAATGAAGTTTTAGATTTAGCAAAAATTGAAGCAGGTCGTATTGATCTCTCTTTAGAAGCTGTCGGACTTCTACCCCTAGTGGAAGAGTGTATCGACCTCGTCCAACCTTTGGCAGCCGCTAGAAACGTTGTCCTACATAAAGAAAACTTGTTCGGAAGTGCGGTCCGCGCGGATCGAATGCGCCTGAAACAGGCACTGTTGAATCTTCTTTCAAATGCTATTAAGTACAATGCTGAAAACGGAAGTGTGTCTATTTCCGTTTTAGACTCATCAGGAGAGCGTGTGCGTCTCGCGGTCTCTGACACTGGGCTAGGTATTCCTCCAGAGCGTATGTATTTGCTCTTTCAGCCCTTTAACCGGTTGGGTGCTGAAAATAGTGAAGTAGAAGGAACTGGAATCGGTCTTACCATTACCCGTCGATTGATCGATAGAATGGGAGGAAGTGTTGGAGTTAAAAGTCAACTGGGCAGGGGCAGTACGTTTTGGATCGATTTGCCTGCTGAAAAAATTTTAGAGGAAGACTCGAACGAAGAAGATAGACTGGAAGACTATCGAGTAGATACACAAAAATACAAATATCAGGTGCTGTACATTGAAGACAACCCTGCCAACCTTCGCCTTGTAAGCCACATTTTCGCCCGCAAAGACCATATTCAACTGTTGACAGCCCACACACCAGAGCTAGGCATTGAGTTAGCATTTGCACACCAGCCAGATTTAATCTTGCTAGATATTAACCTTCAAGGCATAGATGGATATCAGGTACTAGAGGTGTTTAAGTCAGATCCAGAACTAAAAAAAATCCCTGTCATTGCCGTTACAGCAAACGCAATGCCACGAGATGTTACTAGAGGAAAGGAAGCAGGGTTCGTTGAATACTTAACAAAACCTTTAGATGTTGAGAATTTTACAAAGGTAGTAGATCAGTGGCTTGGTCGTTAATCCAAACCAAGTTTTTTGAGTCGATAACGCATTGCTCGGAAACTGATGCCGAGGATTTTGGCAGCAGCAGTACGATTCCAACGGGTCTGTTCTAACGCTTTCAAAATAGTTTCTTTTTCGATTGAATCAAGAAAAGGATCTAATGCTGCTTCTGTCGTGGTATTTAGGGCAGGGTTGTCCGTGTTTTCTGTTGCTGAATGCTTAGTGGGAGTAGCTTCACCAGAAAGTATGTCACATTTTTCAACGGTATACCCATCGCAGAGTGTTACTGCACGTTCTAAAATATTTTCTAACTCACGAACATTTCCAGGAAACGAATAGTGCATGAGGGCGTCCATGGCTTCCGTAGAAAGATTTGGCATTGCCAACCCAGAAGTCTGGGCACTGCGTCCTAAGAAATGCTCGACTAACATGGGAATGTCCTCGCGCCTTTCACGAAGTGGGGGCACTCGGACCTCAATGACATTGACTCGGTAGTATAAATCTTGGCGAAAAGCACCCGACTGTACTAGAGTAGATAGATCTCTATGAGTGGCAGAAAGAATGCGAACGTCCACCGGAACTTCTCGAGACGCTCCCACCGGACGAACTGCCTTTTCTTGTATTGCACGTAATAGTTTAACTTGCATTGCCAGGGGCAAGTCTGCAATTTCATCTAAGAAGAGTGTGCCTCCTGCTGCTGATTGAAATAGCCCTCCATGTTCTGCAATAGCACCGCTAAATGCTCCTTTTCGATGTCCAAACAATTCACTTTCTATAAGCTCTGCTGGAATAGCACCACAATTAATGGGCAAAAAAGGTCTTTCTGCTCTCGGTCCTTGTTCATGAATTAAGCGTGCTACCAATTCCTTACCAGTGCCCGATTCCCCAGTAATGTGAATGGGTGCTTGACTGCGTGCCACCTTAGAAATAGTAGCACGCACGCCACGCATCGGACCAGAATCTCCAAGAAGTACGGCATATCCTGAAACTGCAGGGCGACGAGATAATCGCAAAGCAGTAGTGACGAGGCTACGTAATACCTTTAGGTCTACAGGTTTCGAAACGAAATCGAAAGCACCTCCCTTGAGAGCACGGACAGCTGTTTCCATGTTCCCATGGGCGGTGAAGACTGCGACCGGAAGGTTTGGGTAATGACGCTGGATATGTGCTACCAGATCAATACCTTCTCCATCCGGAAGTCGCAAATCAGTAATGCAGAGGTCAACTGGATATTGTTCTAGGATTGACCGCGCCATTTCGAGATTAGAAGCGGTACGGGTTGCGACTTCCATGCGCGCTAGAGTAATTTCCAACAGTTCCAGAATATCTGGTTCGTCGTCGACGACCAAAGCGACTGGATTATCTGTCGAGACCTTTTGCATTTTTCCGAAAAACTCGTACCTATTCCGGTATGAGCATAGAAGTTCGAGGTACCCCGCGACCTTCTGCTTCCGAAAACCAACTCGGCTTACGCCCTTTCCCAGTCCAAGTCCGATTCGGATCTTTAGGATCGCGGTACTTCGGAGGGGATTTGCTACCGTCCTTCCGCTTATCTTTGTTTGAAACACGCTTCTGCTGAGACACCAACTCTTCTACATCGATTTCGTGCTCATTCAGCATGTCGCGCATTTGTTTGATTATGGCACGACGTTGCTCGCGTTTCTCGCGATCTTCTGCCTTTTTCTTCTCAGACTCTCTCGTCTTGATCTCCTTTTCGATCTCCTTCGTAAGTCCATGCAACTTGTCTACAGTCATTTTAGATAGATCAGTCGTCATAAAACTCCACACGGCCAGACCCCCGAAATTGGGAGAATGGGCTACGTCCTCCAAAAATGAACAAACTAGGATACCGACTTTTGAAAAAAAGGAGAATCGGCAAACTCCTATGTGCGATTGCGTTTAAGAAAGTCAACCACTCCTATTATTATCACTTCAATCGATTATTTCGTAAATACTCAATTTGTGCTAAAAACCGAATTTTAGAAAAAAAATAAGAAAAAGCAATACAATTAAGAGAGGATTGACACGCAAATCGATTTTGCGGGAAGATGTTAACATTCAGCATGCTGCGGTTTTCTGCTCTAAAATGCAACGGGCTAAAACCCGCAGAGGAGATTTTGTATGGCACTTGGTTCTTTTAGTAAACCCCCCGTTCCCGCAAAGCCCGTCGCTAAAGTACCTGCGACACAGTCTACTGCTCCAGCTGGTAGGAGTAGTGCTCCTTCAAAGTCCGGAGCCTCAAAACCTAGCGCATCCGCTCCTTCGAAAGGCAATACACCCTCCCTAGAAGACGAGAAAAGTGCTGGCCAGTGCGCCACGATTTTAGAAGAAAGTAAGTGGGCGATTGGTTTTTCATGGCCTGAGATTCAAGCACTTGGGATTTATCTAACACTTGCGAGATTGGCCAAGGGTACTGTTATTTTCCAAGAGGGTTCTAGCGACGATACTCTCTCTATTATCACTAGCGGAAGCATTAGTATCTTGAAAGAAGTGGCTGGTACACCCCCTAAGGTACTTGCAAGCGTGGGCGCAGGCCAAACACTCGGAGAGATGTCTCTCGTGGACGGTGGACATCGTTCTGCAACGGCCGTTGCCGCCACTGAGGTAACCCTCTTAAACATGACCAGAAACTCTTTAGACCTCATGATTCACGAAAAACCTGCTCTCGCCGCAAAGTTTATCTTCAAACTTTCGCGCCTATTAAGCCAGCGACTGCGCATGACTAGTAGTAACTTAGCAGACCGGATGTAGAAGATTGTGGAGTGCTATTGATGAACTACGGGTGGTGATCTATCCAAAAAATAGTTATAGCTAAAATTAAGTAAAAGGGTTACAGCTGTATTTTTTCCTTGACCTCACCCCCAACCCCTCTCCCTGCTAGGAGAGGGGAGACAAAAAAAAACAAGTCTTTTCCTTATTCCCCCTCGCCCTTTAGGGAGAGGGGCTAGGGGGTGAGGTCGCCTTTTGAGAGTTTGTGGTGAGCTTATATTTTTACTATTTCACGTTGATTTAGCTATAGTGCAAGGACACGCAATGGAAGTACCCAATTCGGTCTTCTCGTTTTTAGTAAGAAAAGCAGCAGACCTCTTAAAAAAATCGCAGCCAGGAACACTCGAAGGTATAGTGCGAGATTCCAATGGCAATCCGGTGTTTGGCGTGGAGGTAACCACTGGAGGTAAGACAACTTGCACGGCAAAATCAGGAAAGTACGTAATCGCGAATTTGCCACCTGGTTCGATACAAATTGATCTATCTTATCTTGGCAAGACGGAAACGAACATAGAGCAAGTGTCTATTAGTGTTGGGCAAAAGTTAGAGTTGAACTTGGAGTTACCTACTTCTTTAGATCCTAAGCACATCAGCACTCCAGAACCAATACAAATCCAG
>Ga0268283_1001637_pt1 | contig 10681 bp, 8 predicted proteins | sample saktaG_13_FD_190140 | JGI IMG/M metagenome (GOLD analysis project Ga0268283, IMG submission 190140) | Saline water microbial communities from Sakinaw Lake, British Columbia, Canada - sak_2013_06_06_36m | ecosystem: Environmental > Aquatic > Non-marine Saline and Alkaline > Saline ... | reverse complement strand
TATGAACGCCGGATAAAGTAGGTTATTAAATGAATTCTTACAGGCGATAGTTAAACGCGCCAGCTCGTCATCATCCAAAAATCGAACTATGCCGCGCGGTGGTTTTGGCAATTCAATAACAGCATCCTTTAGGGGGTTTTGTTCGAACCAATGCCATTCTAATTGACAGATTTTTAATACATGATTGATTGAAAGAAAGTGCCGTTTGATAGTTGCGGCTGCAAGTGGTTTACCCTTGTTGCCGTGCGTAATCAAGGTATCTCGACAAGCCGCAAAATCTTTAACGGATAAATCGGCTAAAGTGCAATAGCCAATTTGAGACTTCCACCAGTTAAGTATGGGTATTCTTTTCTCTAGTTCGTGGGGTTTAAACTTGCCCGGTGCAATATCTGCTAAATAACGTTCGATTGCATCGCCTAGGGTATGTTTCTTTGCTTCGGTGGTTTTGAAGTGCCGGCCTTCTCGGATTGCGCTTTCAACATCTTGAATCCATTTTTTAGCGTCCGTTTTTCGCTTAAAGGTGGCGCGTTGTGCCGGGTAGCCTTTCAGTCGGACTTCTGCTTTAAAGCTCTTAGTACCATCTTGTGCTGTGCGTTCTGTGATATAGACTTTCAGATATTAAATTTCCAACTTCGCCAATTAAAAGCTATTAAAATCAATGTGTTTCTTGGTTTTGCTTGGAAGTTATTTATCTGAAAATCTATAGTTGCCATAATTGTTCCTGTAGGGTAACAATCGGCTTTCTGATATAATGCTTTCAGCCATTGCTTAACCCTGTCTGTTAAGTTAATCGGTATGGCCTTGTTAGTGCTGATTACACACTCAAGGCCGCCTTGTTTCTAGGGTTCTATTATATACCCGTGGCGCACTGGTGGCGCAATTAACTATAAATAAGGGTAATAAATGGCAATAACTGACAATAAGACAAACAGGTTAAGGTATTGATTTAAAGGTTATTGTTTGTTGGTGTGTGTTGTGGTTTTTTGGCTTATTTTGACTCTTAATCCATAGGTCCGGGGTTCGAACCCCCGACACCCCACCAATAAAAACAAAGGCTTAGGTGTTTTTCACCTAAGCCTTTTTTATTGCTTGTAGTAAATTTGCTTGTAAATGTTTTGCTCTTCTTCGTTGCCGGTGACGGCTTGATACAACGACAGATAGATTTCATAACTCTTGTCGATCTGGCGCTTGCTGATCTTGGTCATGGCGGCGGCAAAGGGCTTAAAATCGTTATTTTTGGTTTGATCAACCAGTATATTGCGGTCAGCCAGAAACAGGATGCGTTTTTTAGTGCCCGATTTCCACAAGCGCCAGATAATTTGGAACGCAGTGTAAGTCTTGCCGGTACCGGTCGCCATCACCAGCAAAATGCGTTGCCGGCCTTTGGCCACGGCTTCGATGGTGTTGTTGATGGCACTGGCCTGATAATAACGCGGGGTGCGACTGGTGCCATCATCGTAATAAGGCATTTCTACGGTATGGCGTGCCTCGGCTGTTGCCAAGCCCTTCCACTGACAATAGCGTTGCCATAATTCCGCCGGTGCAGAAAAGGCATCCAAGGTTAGTTCCTGCTCGGTTTTTTCAGCCAGCCCGGTGCGGTCATGCAGTAAAAAACCATCACCATTCGAGCTAAACACAAACGGTATGCCCAGTGTTTCGGCGTAGTTAAGTGCTTGTTGCATACCGGCACCTACGCTATGTTTATTGTCCTTGGCCTCAATGACCGCAAGCGGAATATTGGCCTTGTAATACAGGATGTAATCGGCACGCTTTTGCTCACCACGGGTATGCAACTTGCCACGAACAATCACAAGGCCTTTGGTAAAAAATACTTCCCGACGTATTTGCAGCGCCTCGTCCCATCCGGCCTGAACAACGGCAGGCGTGATGTACTTGGCACAAATATCGGACTCGCTTAAGGTCTTTTTGCTCATGATTTCTGCTTTAGTCGTTAGGTTTTTAGCGTGGTGAGAAGCGTCACCAAGCGGTGCAAGTCGGTATAAGGCTCTATGCCATTGTGGGCAGTGGTAAGTTGAGCCAGTTGTTCGGCACGTTGGGTGGCCGCACTGGAATAGTTGCAGGTTTGTTGGTAGTAACCGGCCCGGCCTTTGTCATAATCAGGCAGGTATTGACGTAGTCGCTGATAAACGACGTCGCGGTGCAATGAGGCAAGTATGTCTTCGAAATGTAATAACAGCCATAATTCAAAGCACGGGACCGAAGCGATGGCTTGGAAGCTGACAGGTTGTTTCAGGTCATTGCGCAATTTGCCGTTTAATGCTGCTGCTTTGCCAAGCGCCTGGTGATAGGTGATGTGATCGTCACGGTCAAAAACGGCAAAAACCTGTTCAAAGGCATGGGGTTCAATGTATTTGTTCTCGTCGCCGTTGATGAACAGGTGTTCTGCATATTCCACTACTTGTAAAGGTGATGTGCCATATTGGCTGTGCTGTACCTGCACGTTAGTGGTGCTTAAGCGATACTTGGTACGAATTTCATTTAAGTAGAGCGGTTCGGTTTTGCTACCTTCACTAACAATGAGAATACGATCATAGCCTTCACGTCGGCCTGATTTACGTGCCAGTTGTTTGGTTTGCCGAGCCTTGGGTTGATTGTCTTTTCCCATGTACAGCTACCGGTCAGCCTGCCGCTTGTGCGAGTAAAGGTGGGTCATTAAAAAACGGCACAGCACCATAGCGTCCGGTTAAGTAGCCACGTTCCCAGGCTTCGTTTTCACGCGGACTAAAATCGCTGAGTGGATATAATCGAGTGGCTTGATCATTATCTTTTTCAGTAAACCAGATTTGGTCACGCCGAAACAGGGTTCGATCGAGCAGCGAAGAGTCATGCGTTGTAAAGAAGAGTTGCGCACCGTGTGGGTTAAGTTCTGGTTGGTGGAACATACGCACCAATCGTCTAACCAGTAACGGGTGCAAACTACTGTCCAGTTCATCGACAATCAGTAAACGACCATGCTTAAGTACATCGAGTACGGGAGCCGCCAGGGTATATAGTCTTTGGGTGCCTTGTGATTCTTCATACAATTCAAAACTGGCAGAGCCGAGTTCTGTCTTGTGAACAAATTGTGGCATGAGCATTTCTTGTTCGTCGTGCATAACTTTTGCCCCTTCGGGGCCAAACATGATTTTTTGCTGAAACCCTTGGCGCTGCACAGTCATGACATCACTGATACTGATGTCCGCAGACGCAAGAAAATCACGTACTGCGCGTCTGCCACTTTCGGTTTGGAGAAGTTCAGTGGTGTGATCTGGAGGCGGAGTCAAGCCTGCGCTGAAATATACCGGTTGTTCTACCAACCAGCTAAATATCGGACCCAATAGCTCACTGTTTAGCTGCGCAGCCGTTGATAAAAACAGTGCATTGGAGCGGGTACTGTCCTGCCAAAGCTTACGTGGACCGGTGAGATGGGTACTGAACTCGTAAATAGAGCTTTGAGTTTTTTCGTCAAACTGGCGACTGAACCATTGTTGCGGTTTTGCAGTACGATAGACCAAGAGCCATTCGCTAATAATTCTTTCAGGCGTCAGGCTGAAGCCGTATTGATGGCGTATCCCATTAAAGATAAAGGTGATTTCAAATTCGGTGGGTTTTGCCGCACAAGCCGCATCCAGACGGAAGGGCTGAATGTTAAAAGTTTGTCCAAGTTGCATGAGTGTTGCAGATTCAGCGACCAAAGCACGCATAAAGGCCAGTGCTTGTAGTAACGTGGATTTGCCACTGGCGTTGGGGCCATAAACCACAGCACTACGAACCACATGGGGTAGACTTTTTATACCGGTCGATGCCAAGTGAGTATCGGCAAGCTTTTTATCTTTTGACGCAACAAAACTGATAACTATTTCATCGCGAATTGACCGGTAGTTACGAATGCGAAATTCGAGCAGCATGACAAGCCTCAATTGCAAAATTAATTTAAATTATGCGCTTTTTATTCAAAATATAAAGTAATTTTTACTTTGTATTGTATTATTTTATCGAAATATTATTTCAATAGTTCGGACAGTTTTTGTAACCAACTGATTTTAAAAGATTTTAAAAATATCACTCAAAAAGTTAAAATTGTTAATTTTCAAAGAGTTATCTTTCTACGAACTGTCATTTCATCAAAACTGTCCGAACTATTGAGGTGATTAAATGACAAGAAAACGGCGTGAATTAACAGAGCTTGAAATAATGTATCTGGAACGCTTTAGAAAAATCTGGAACGAAAAAAAACAGCAATTACAATTAACCCAAGAAAAAGCCGGTCATGCTTGTGGCTGGAATGGACAATCTGCCTTTTCCCAATATTTGGGCGGCTTGGTGCCGTTAAACATTGAAGCGGTTTTACGACTGGCAAAAGTGTTACAAGTCCACCCGGCTGAAATCATGCCGGACATTAACGAATTGTTACCTGAGGGACGCGGAGATGCGACCGCTGCAACTGAACAGGAAAGGGAAGCTTTGGCCCTGGCACGCTTAATATTGGAACTACCGGACACGCAGCGCATCGCGCTTCAGAATGTAGCTTCGGCGTTTAGCTCTGAGGTTAAGGAACAAGCGGACGCTTTAAATAAAAGATAGTGGCTGGCTCTTTCGGCTTTACTACAAAAAAGTAAAAAATGCCGGTAAAACAAGGTCTGTGATGTAGTAGATATGTAACTACTACATAAAACAACCCAAGTAGGGCAGGGTATGTATGAACTGGATACTGGCTGGGCAAGCCTTGTAAGTGATTGATTTTTAATGGCTGGTTATATAAGTGGATGTCTCTTAATCCATAGGTCCGGGGTTCGAACCCCCGACACCCCACCAATAAAAACAAGGCCTTACGAGAAATCGAAGGCCTTTTTTATTGCCTAAAATTTTAATATTTCTAAAATGTAACCAGCTTGTAACCGCATTTGCTCAATGTAACTGCCAACAATTTATATTTGTTGAATAAATAAATCACCGCAATGCTTGCCTGATTTTTTACCGGGATATTGGTTAGGGATAAAGCCATCCATAAGCTATTAAATCCAACTTTTGGTAAACGGAAAATGAGTCAAGTTAGTGAAGATTATTTGCGTCTCAATGTACTGGATTCGGCATTGGATAGCGGCTACAAAGCCATGGCTACTGATCAAGCGCGTGAGTGCGAAGCAATAGCGTGGTGTAACGGGATGGCCGTAACGGATCAAGAGCTGAACGATCAAGATAATTTAAGGGGTTTATAAAGCTAATTAATGCACCGTCTGTCGGCATCGGTAGTTTTTGGTGCAGGTTACAAGTTAATTCTTCAGGTTGTATTCGTTTTATTAACTATAAATCACTTATTGGCGAGGGCTGTTTGATAGAAAAAACTTCCCGGTCAATTTATAGAAACAGGAACTTAGAGTTATTCTTGACCTTATTTAGAGATAATCTTATATTAACTATTAGTTAATTTATTGAATAAATTAGAGTAATAATGTTAAATTAAAGATATATAAATTTACCATTATAGAAAATAATTGCCATGCCTACGTTTAATCACCATGATTTAACTTTGCTCAATCCCTCGTTTGATTCACCGTTGGTTGATGTTTTGACAGAATTGGAACATTTGCGGCGTTTGCAACTGGGCGGCACCACTCCACCGCACGTTTTTTTTCAGCTCAAACGTATCTTCCACATGTTGGAAAGCTTGGGTTCTGCCCGAATAGAAGGAAATCACACAACTTTGGCTGATTATGTGGAAAGTAAATTGGAAGGTGCCCGGCAAGCCCCTACTGATCAACTGCGGGAAATGGAAAATATTGAGGCTGCCATGGCCTATGTCGAAGACAGCATTCAATCGGGTGATAGCCTGACCGAGTACTTTATACGTGAGCTACACGCCATCACTGTAAAAGACCTGGAGCGGGAAGGCGATGCCACGCCGGGCGCTTACCGGCTTAAGCCGGTGCAAATTGCCCAGTCAGATCATTTGCCGCCAGACATTGTTCAAGTGCCGGAATATATGCAGGCGTTGGTAAGTTTTATTAATGAGAATCATCCTCCCAAATATGATTTGATCAAAGTGGCTTTGGCGTATCACCGTTTTGGCTGGATACATCCGTTTGGTAATGGTAACGGCCGGGTAGTCAGGCTGTTAACTTACGCTCTACTGATTAAATATGGTTTTAATGTTAAGGCCGGTGGACGGGTGCTAAACCCAACGGCGGTGTTTTGTAATGATCGGGATCGTTATTACGCCATGTTGGCCTGCGCGGATAAAGGGTCACCGGAAGCTTTGGAAGAATGGTGTGTGTACGTCTTGCAAGGTATTTTGGACGAATTGCGTAAAGTCGATCAGTTGACTGATTTTAGTTTTTTTAGTGCCAGAATTCTTGGACCTGCACTGACTTATGCCAGAGAAAGAGAGCATATTACGGCAATGGAAGAGAAAATATTACATATCACCGCTAAAAGCGGTGTAGCAAAGGCGGCTGACTTGGCGGCTGCCATGCCTGCAATGACAACCGCCCAGCGCACCTATCAAATTAAAAAACTGGTTGATCGCAATATGTTACAACCCGTCAAGGAGGGGGCGAGGCAATATACTATCGGTTTTAGCAATAGTTACTTAATGCGTGGCGTTGTTCATGCGCTGGCACATGAAGGATTTATTCCGTCAGCATTAAGTCATGGCGACATACAAAAGTAATCAACGCTGATTGATGCCGTGCAACCCAATCAATATTCCGCCATTTTTTGTATCGGATGGTCGCTTGTATGAAAGTATTTTTAATTTTTTCCAGCGGCTTAAGCTCATCCAACAAGTCACTAAATTTTTTTTCTGACTGTCATGCCTGTATTGCCCATTACAGAAAATAAAGCTGTATCGACAATGCGATACTCATGTTTGTTGTGTCGGATAGTATTTGATAAAGCTTGTTTTATTTCAGCCTCTTATTTCCATAAATAAACGGTCACTGTTTAACCATTCTCTCATTGAGTTTACTACCTCCTCAATAGTCCTGCCCTTTCCGCGAATTGCGCATTCCCAAACCGTACCCACTCGCCATCCAGTCGCAAGCAATGTCTGTATCACTTTTTGGTCATTGGCGCGATTGCCTTCAATTTTATGTCGCCAGAAGTCTGTTCGGGTTTTTGGCCATTTAAAACGGGCACAGTCATGACCATGCCAAAAACAGCCGTTCACAAATATAACGGCGTGGTAACGTGGCAACACAATATCGGGTTTTCCTGGCAGTTCACGGACATTCAACCGGAACCGAAAACCCTGACGATGCAACAGGCTGCGAACCAACCGTTCCGGTTGGGTATTCTTTCCCTTGATACCTGCCATCATCCGACTTCGGGTAGCGGTATCGACAACGTCAACCATTATGTATCCATTAATTCTTGGTTAGATTACCGTTGTATAACGCTTCGGCAGATCATCCCAGTTTTTGGCAATCAGCAATTCCTTGGCATTGGTCAGTTGAAATCTGAAAGGTCTTGTCCCTGATATACTCAAGGCTTGTAACAAAAGTCTTGCATAGCCTAATTCAAAAAGCCAGTATTCCGTTTCGTTGGCACTGTCCACTTTTCCTGCCTGATTAATATTCAGGTCGCAACGCTTAACTAATCGAACAGATTTTACTTCGTAAAGATATTTGATGGTTTTCCCCGACTGGTTATCTTGGACAGCAATGGCACAGTACCTTACTTCACGGATGACATGTCGAGGGATGAATTTCTTTTCAGTGGTAAGCAAAGGCGTGTGATACCACTCGGCTTTTCCATCGCTAAAACGTTGCAGGTATTTCTTGTTACGCTTACCACCCAACGACGCAGCCAACGTTAAATCGGAATATCGGGCAAGTTGCATACCCATGGTTCCGATACGCGCGGACTCTTCTACAAAATATTGATCCGGCTCCGGTATGGTATATGTGATTTTGGCAGGATTTCCAAACCGTGCTTCCAAAAAATCCCGTAACCACTGATTGTCTCGTCCCGGCAATAACGGAAAGCCGCCTATGCCGACTGTTTCAATAGCGTCTTGGTAGGGGTTTATGGTATTGGCTTTATCAAACCAGCCAGGGTACAACACAAAGGCACCCAAAATCGGGCGGCTTTTTTCCGGCTCACCGTCATTGGCTTGATTGATATAAATTAGCGCATCGCGGTAGCGATGCATCTGGTTAATGGCCTCATCCGGTGCGTAGTCCGTGCCTTTTCCGTCATCGGCAATACGATATTTTGCGTCAAAAATCCATTGCACCCGTTCCTTGTCGGGAAAGGTTGCCTCCAAAAAAATATCGGGTTTTTGTACTGTCGTCCAAGAATAGATTTTGCCAAATGACGGGGCGTTGGTTCGACGAAAAATAGGTTCATGGGCCAGACGTATATTGATACCATCGGCTCTTTCCAAATGGAATGCCGCACCGATGCCGTCTATCAGGTTTTTTTCCAAGCCGTTGTCCTTCAACAAGGCGCGATGGTGAGTTTTTTCTGTAAATCCCAACGCCAGCAATAGCCGCCGCATTTCCAGCAGACACCAAACCTCATACAACTCCGCTACTGACTTCATGGAAATAGACGCATGGCGACCGAACAAATCCAGATACAGTTTTAGTTCCTGCCAAATGCGATACACACCTGCGTAACCGTCACGTTGATGTAACACCAACGATTCAGAAGCCTGACCGTCAAAAGCACCGACTTCGGCAAACAAGGGCCGATTTAATAACTGATCCAAAGGCCGTTTCCAGTCATCCAGTTCGGCAAAAAAAGACTCCGAAAGTCGTCCACGCTCAGGAGATAAACTGTCCTGTTCCGCACGTTTTTTAAAACGGGTAATATCCTGGCTGCATCGGATTAGCACCATTTTTATAAAGCGGTTTTCCGGCGTATCCAGCGAAAGCCGCTGCCCGGTTATTTGATAGCGATGGCGTGTTTCACCCTTGTTCAAATGTCCGGTAACGCGTTCTTCCAGTTTGGGAGACAAGCGTCCACGCAAACGTTCAGCGCGTACATGATGTTGATAGGGTAACAGACGGGTGTGGGGTGCGTTACAAATGCGTTTAATGCCGGCTTCCAAATCTGTCCGCAAGCGTTGAAAATGTGCCAACCACAACAACGGAAATCGCTCGTGCGGTTTTCTGGACTTTGCCAATTCCTGATCGGTTTTTTGCACAAAAGAAAAGCGCCACAGCGGATAATACGCATCAATTGTGCTATGGATACTTTCCAGATCATGAGCCATGGCCATCTTGACCGGCTGCACCTCAAAAGACAGGTATTGAGTGACTTCCCGCCCCGCGATTTGGTACCGCAGACCTAACCGAAACCAGCCGATGTCATTGCCAAAATTAACGCTGCCCCGCAAAGAACGTCGCTTGTAATGAAAGCCTTCTTCAATGCTGCTTAGGCGATGGATAATTACAGGTGAATGAGTGGTGGTGTTTACTCCGTTGAAAAACAAAAACTCAAACTCATAGTGTTTGTTTTCAAAAAAGAGCAGTTCAGGCAAGGTCAATTCTGAAAGGTACTGCTCAGTTATAGCCCCTTCTGTTGGCGGTGTAACGTCAAGAACATTCAGCGCAGGACTAAAGCGTATCGAACTACGCGGAACGTCTATATTGCGATTGGTATGCGTCTTGTCAAGCAATGTCTGTGACGCTTCAACGTCTTTTGCCCATACGCTTAATTCAAAGTGAGGTGTCTTAAGATTTAAAAGATCAGGCACGGCTTATGGCCAGAACGTGGTAAAACCGTTTAAATCCAGACGTGCTTTCATCCATTTAAGCTTTTGCTTTGCACGACAAGGGATTGGAAGCGTTGTGCCATCTTTATTTTCACGCAACAAATCAATGCGTGGGTTAGTCAGAATGTCTTTTAATGCTGTTTCAATAACAACAATCAGTGCTGACAGTACATCGCTTTTATTATCAGCTTCGCCTACCATACTCAACTTTTCGGCATCACCGTCTATGCGCGGCAATACCTTGGACATTAAAAAATCATCCCAAACCGCTTGCAATTCAGTTTCATTCTTGGGATTGAAGCACACCACCGCCAACAACAGTTCATTCAGCGCACGATATGCCAGCTCAAACGGTGTACCTTTGAGCACGGTATTAATGGCATTAAGGAAAGCAATACTTATTGCTCCATCCTTATCGGCAATGACAGTATCCAAGTCGTCTTTGGTTACTTGGGACAACACCGGAAACCCCAGTGTTTTAGGGCGGGTGATAGGCTCGAAATAATCGGCAAAATCATTGGGATAAAACACCCCGAAATCGATGGTAAAAGCGCGGTCAATTACTTTGCGGGAAAAGCCGTGCGTGGTTTCATCCATGTTCACGGTTCCGGCAACAATCAAATTAGGCGGCAACGGAATACCTACATTAACAAAATATTCCCATAAGCCATTAAACTCGACATTATCCATGTTTAAATCTGCGCGTAATGCCTGCTGACCGACTGAATCAAGTTGCTCGATGGTTGCGCATTTCAGCAAAGGATCACAGCTATAACTGCCATCTTGCCATTTGCGTGTTTCCAATATCGACAGATAATCGGCGAAATACTGCTCGACCGGTGCCAGATTCATTTCATCCAGACACAACCAATAAGGCGTCATCTCGGCAGGTGCCTTACATACCAGTTCTTCCGCAGTAGCCGATGCCCAAGCGTCCTGCCAGACCTTTACTACAAAGCG
>Ga0268283_1001635_pt1 | contig 10695 bp, 12 predicted proteins | sample saktaG_13_FD_190140 | JGI IMG/M metagenome (GOLD analysis project Ga0268283, IMG submission 190140) | Saline water microbial communities from Sakinaw Lake, British Columbia, Canada - sak_2013_06_06_36m | ecosystem: Environmental > Aquatic > Non-marine Saline and Alkaline > Saline ... | reverse complement strand
ACCAATTGTCAATTTAAAAAAGCTTGCCATTTGGCTCACTTCCTTTCTGTCGCCGTCAAGCTGACCCTTTGTATTCACATCTCTGCGGAGGGCTGGCTCTTTTGAGAACGGCGCACTATGTTCATCGTTTTCACTGAACATAAAGTGCCGCTCTCAAGGAATAGTACTAAAATGTTAAGGTTCTAGGTGGCTATTATAGCACAACACAAGCATTTTGTAAATAGTTTCGTATATTATGCATTAAGTGATAGACTTTGCTCCGGAGCTAATCGAATTATTTTGCTCACTCGGCTGAATTATTGTCGTTTTCTTATGTTTCACTGTTTTTTGGACAGGCACAGGCTTAATTGACTCATCTGGTTTAACTTCCACTGGCTTAGTAGTATCTATTTTTTTAGCATACTTTTTTCGTGATTGTTTAATAACTCGCTCTGCAACATCAGCATTACCTTCGTCTTCAAGCAATAACGTAATACCTGACATTGGTTCTTGTGAATGTACGGCCGCGATTCGTACATAAAAACAGTAGGTCGGTAAATTAGCGATTTCACCAATCTCAACATACGGGCTGAATAACGGTAATACCATACGCTCGTCAGCTGGACTGCCTGATCTAAAACAGACCACCGTACCAACATTCGCTAAAATAACATCAACCAATTTTTGTTGATCTTGTTGGCTAGTTGATTGTTCAGCCATAGTCAAAAATAGCCTATATTTCCTGGCCTCACTAAGCATTTGGGTAAAGCCAGTTGTGGCAAAGTTTTGGAACTCATCAACATATAGGTAGAATGGCTTACGATCAACAGCTTGCAGGCGGGCTCGTCGAAGTGATGCTAATTGTAATTTTGCTAGTACAGTTGTACCAAATAAAGCAGATGTATCTTCGCCCAATAAACCCTTTGAAAAATTACAAATTAAAATCTTGCCTTCATTAATTATATTATCAAAATCAATCGTAGACTTTTCTTGTTCAAGTACCCGACGAGCTGAAGCCGAGAATAAAAAACGCCCAATCTTAGCAGTTATACCAGCCGCCATCTTAACTCGTTGCATCTCACCAGCCTTACCAATCTCATTTTTCCAAAAGTTCCTTAAGTTATCATCATCTAGTTTTTTAATCGCATCACGCCTAAATCTTGAATCATTAAGTAATTGAAATATCGTAAATAAGGTAGATTTTTCGAGGGCTAAGGCGTTTAATTCGTTGCCAGAGTGATTCATAATCACTTCTGTAACATAAAGCGCTAGCCCACTGCATGACAACCATAGAGTGGAATGCAATCGTGCGAGCGTAATCAACACTATTTGATTCGAGCATAGTTATATAAATAGACAGTGTCAAAATCGCCATAGTGACAGCTATTAGTAATATTCTAGAAATCATAAATCGACTAAATAAGGGCGAGTTAGGTGACTGGGGTGCTCTCTTCATATTTCTCTTTTCCCCCGGCTCTAACCCAAGAGTGATGACCAAACAAGTATCTGTTACTAGATTAACCCATAATATCTGCACTGGTAATAATGGGACAGGGATGCCAATAATTAACGAGCTAATAGCAATGATAACCTCACCAGAATTAGTAGATAAAAGATATGCAACCATCCTTTTGATATTTGCATATATGGTTCGCCCTTCATGCACAGCACTAATAATTGACTTAAAATTATTATCAAGCAAAATAATATTACCAGCATCTTTAGCTATACTTGCGCCACTACCCATTGCGACTCCAACATGAGCACTAGTAAGTGCCGGTACGTCATTTACTCCATCCCCAGTCATAGCTACGATTTGGCTATTTTTCAAAATAGTAAGTATCCTAAATTTGTTTTCAGGAGTCACCCTAGAAAAGACTCGTACGCTGTTAGCTATCGGCTCTAGTTCTTGGTCACTCATATCGTTCATTTTTCTTAGTAAGTTTAAGCGAACTAAATTAGAAGAATACTTAAAAGTCCACGGTAAATTAATTAAATCGCTTCCATCAGTTGCGATTTCTAGTGGGAAATATATTGGCGGAATTGAGCTTAAAATTCCATATGTTAATTACACAGACGGCAAGGGAAATATTTTAAAATTGAGGTGTACCCACATAATTGAAACACCAAACTTACCTGACGGTACTCCGATTGATTTATATATTGATGAAACTAACCCAACTAAATACTACACCGAATACTCAACAGTCAATTACGACCAACCGGTTAACCCTACGAATCCAACAGCGAACGCCTAACGGATAATACCCTCCGAACACTGCCGCTTAAGGTGTTGATATTTATGCGCCCATCATTAACAGCCTGAACAACACCGTCAATTAACGAGCCAATTTCAACATCCGCAACTAACTTATCACTACCAAGCACATAAACTAACAAGTCATTTCCAGCACCAATTGCCATAATGGCATTATTGATTGGATCAGCGAACTGACCATCACCTGAATTTTGCAACATAATCATATCGTCAGTTACAATTAGACCACTAAACCCCATATCGCTCCTGAGGATTTCGTGCCACCTTAGAGACAATGATGCCGGCAGGCTATCAACACTACTAAAGCGTAAATGTCCGAACATAACCGCATCAGCTCCGGCATTAATGCCGTCTTGAAAACTCAACATATCAGAGTTTTGCCAATCCAATAAGGTCTTGGTGGTGGTTGGAATTGAACTGTGCGAATCATTTGGTGTCGCTCCATGCCCAGGAAAGTGCTTCAGAGTCGATAATGACAACCCGTCCGAGCCACTAACTGCAGCCGAAACACGCTCGCCAGCCAAGGTCGGGATGCTACCAAAAACGCGACTATATATAAAAGAGCTAGGCACGTCCGTAATATCGGCAACAATTCCAAAATTTAAATTAAGCCCAACTCGATTTAGTAAATTAGAGCGCTGGTTAAATGCATCAAAAGATGCCGAAGCCGGCTCATCTTTTAGCTCAGCAGCGGCCGGATATGTATCTGAGGATAGGCGAGATACAACTCCTCCCTCTTCATCGACGGCAAACAAGTAGGGGAAAGATGTATGATTTTGAATATCACCAGTTAACGCCTCCAGCTCGGTAAGGCTACCCGGAATATTATCGCCCATAAAAATTAATCCGCCTGGGTTGTATTCGTCCAAGAAACTATTTATATCAGAGGAATTGGTGCCTGGAGTATGTAAGATAAAAAGGCTAGCAACTTTTTGACGCAAAGACATACTATTTAGCTTCAAATCGATAATCGAAGCAACTTTGAAATGCGAAATAGAATTGAAATTTTGACTTGCAATAAGAATCTTATTTAAATTATCAAATTTTATCCATGAAACAACACCAAGAGCAATTAAAGCAATAATTATTAGATATTGAATTATTCTTTTCATAACATTATTGTAATCCAATTATTCGCTATCTACTACATTTAAGATAAATCTAAAATATATTCTTGCGCAATTACGGCAAAGGCTACTATAATAGCAAAATTACGTCAGAAGTGGCGTAGGCAGTTCTTGAAATCAGAAGCGAAAGGATGTGATGCTAGTTGGTCGAAGAAACGAAATGCTTAGTCAAGAGACTCGAAAAAGTCTATCGAGACCTAAACAGCTTGGTGCGCGAATACGATGAAATCAGACGGCGCAAGCATCGTGATTTTAGGCACGAAGACCGCATCAGAAGGAAGCTCGAAGAAAGCAAAGAGCGTTTATCAAGTTCTGTCCAAAGACTAACAGGTGGCAATTATGAAGAGGTTAGCTGGGTGCAGTTTGACAAATACAATACCCAGCTCCATATCTACTTCGGTCGTGGCAGAATTGGTTGTAGGCCACATGGACACATAGTCATCGATGCAACCAATTACATAATCACTTACTACCGCTCGATCAATGGCAATCATGGACACCAAAACCTTGTTTCCCAAACGAACGCATACTGATTTTCAATCGAGCTACTCCGGGCCGCCAGCAATGGCGGCCCACACTTATGTCTCCTAGATGTCTATATCGTCACACATTTGCTATAATGTCTATATGAATTCATTGGGAAAAAATAAACCCCATCTGATAACACTTGTTGGAATTCCTTGTTCGGGGAAAAGTTTTTTTGCTGAACACTTTGCTGATACTTTTAAATCGCCAATAATTAGTTACAATCGTTTACAAAAACTATTATTTGTAGAGCCTGTCGGCTCAAAAGAAGAAGATGAGATTATTATGCGTGTTATAAAATATATGCTTGAAGAATCATTTAAAACTGAAAGAACTGTTGTTTATGATGGTCCGATTTTTAACCACAGCAGCTACGAGATGGTTGATAAGCTGACTCAAAAAACTGGGTACGAACCATTGTATGTATGGGTTCAAATTGACACGCCAACTGCAAAAAAACGTGCATCTAGTTCAATTATTGGTAACTTAAAACTGAATTCCGAACAATTTGACAAAAAAGTTAGTCACTTTTGTCCACCCAAATCATCTAGTAAATCAATTGTCGTTAGCGGTAAACACACTTATGCCAGCCAACTTAAAATTGTACTTAAATATCTTGCGGTTCCAAGTTAGCTAAGGATACTATGCCTATAATTCAAGATAAAGAATTTGGCAAAATCACAATTCGCCGTAGTGCTAGGGCAACTCAAGTCAAATTACGAGTTGCACCCGACGGTACACTTCGAGCTTCTTTGCCAATGTACGCACCATTATTTCTAGTAAAGCATTTGCTGAAAACCTCACGCAGTGAACTTCAGAAGCTTATGTCACAATCCAAGCCTGAATACATCTACACGAATGGCATGCAAATTGGCAAAAGCCACACTTTAATTGTTCAAGCTACAAACAGTAGCAACTTTAATATTAGTCGCCATGGTCAACAAATTATTATAAGACTGCCAATTGGCATGCGATTAAACGACTCTGAAATTTCTAGAAAAATTAGAGACGCAATAATATCAGCACTTAGGTTAGAGGCAAAAAGTTATTTACCTAAAAGATTAGCTTTTTTGGCTGAAAAATACAACTTAAGATTTAACCATATTCGATTTTCGCACGCCAGCGGACGGTGGGGGAGCTGTAGCAGTTCTGGCACAGTTAGCCTTAATATTGCCCTTATGAAACTTCCGTTTGAATTAATTGACTACGTTATTATTCACGAATTGTCACATACCAAACAAATGAATCATAGTTCGTTATTCTGGGCACTAGTATCTGAGGCTGACCCAAATTATAAAATTCACAGACGAGCTTTGAAACTACAGAATCCATCTATATAATTTTTGCTCAGGCGTGTATAATAAGCATAAGATGTTTAAGGGTGGTCCCATCTATAACCATAGAGCAGAACAGATTGTTCGATACATTGAATTAGCTGTACCGATTCTTCTTACTATATACGGCCTTCTTGTCCAGTTTAATATTATTAGGGTGTCATTCAAGATTGACGTCACTGGTTTTTATTTGATTATGTTTTTTTGGCTGGTTATTGGTTTTTCTCAGTTTATTATGCCCAGCAAAAAGAAAATCGATTTTGCTCTCAGGATGGCCGCTTACCACCTGACAGTTGGCGCTTATTTACTATTTGTTACGGGCGTCGCTTCACCCTTTATTGGTGGCTGGATAATTCTATTATTATTAACCTATATATTTGCACAGTTTAAGGGCATCTTTTATAGTATCTTGGCCTTCGCCGTATTTATATATATCGATATCGCTTTTTGGCAAAGTACAAATTCGTCAATAATCGCTGACGACACACTAGCATTCATCATCGTTTTAGCGACAGGGATTATTGCAATTAACATTTTGCGCACCCAAAAGCTGGGTCAGGACAAGATTAACATTATCGAGGCAAACGAGTTTCTTCAACGTGATAGTGTCCTGGCAATAATCAACAACCTTACAGATGCAGTTTTGAGTTTAGATAAAGATGGGGTCGTTCGCGTTTATAACGCCGCCAGTCTGAATTTACTTGACACCAATGACAGCTTAAATGGCCAACATATTGACGACATTTTGCCGTTATTTGATAAAAAGAGTGAAAGTGTCAGTATTTTTAAAGAACTCAAAAAGATAAAAACTGTTTCAAAACGTGACGACCTTAGCTATAACCTCAGCGACGGCGAAACAATTCGACTAGAAATCACTTATACTCCAATCCATAAAGCCTACAGCCGAACAACCAGTTCTGATTCACACGAAGGTTTTGTGTTGATTATGAGAGATGTGACCAAAATTAAGAGCCTCGAAGAAGAGCGTGATGAATTTATTAGTGTTATCAGCCACGAATTACGTACGCCACTAACTATTGCCGAAGGGACTTTGTCTAATGTTCAAATAATGATGGATCATCCGAATGCGACTAAAAAGATGCTGAAGGAGTCAATCGAAACCGCCCATGATCAAATAATATTTTTGTCCCATATGGTGAATGACCTAAGCACCCTATCCAGAGCCGAAAGAGGCGTGTCTGACACAACCGAAGATATTGATGTTCGCGAATTAGCACACACACTTCATGACAAGTACGCTGGCGACGCGAAAGCCAAAAAACTACATCTTGACTTGGATTTATCGCCAAAGCTAGGCAAAGTTCATGTTAGCCGACTTTATCTTGAAGAATTGCTTCAGAACTTCCTAACAAATGCCATCAAATATACTAAAAAAGGCAGTATTACAATCTCATTTAGCGAAAATAATAAAAATATTCTATTTGAAGTTAAAGATACGGGCATTGGCCTTAGCAAATCTGATCAAACCCGAATATTTGAAAAATTTTATCGTAGCGAAGACTACCGAACTCGCGAAACTAGCGGTACGGGTCTGGGCCTATATATTGCTGCGAAGCTGGCTCATAAATTAAGCACTAAAATTATGCTAACTAGCCGTTTAAGTTTTGGCTCAACCTTTAGCTTTGCTCTGCCAATTTCATCTGACACTCCAACAGCCGAAAAGTAGGTTGACTTATGCCATTACACTTGACGAAATCTGTATTGTGGACTATATTAGTACTTGACAGTCTGCTTTAGCAGGCTATTTAATTGGGGGAGCAAACACGTGATATTCAAAAAGAAAATAGCAGAGCTCGTCGCAAAGACCAAGTTGGACAAACCAGCTAAAGAGAAAAAATCTTTCTTAAGTATTTTTCCCAAGATTGGTAGTTACTTTAAGGGCTCATGGGTCGAACTTCGTCAAGTTCGTTGGCCTAACCGTAAAGCGACTTGGGGCCTTACAGGCGCAGTTATCTTGTTCACGGCTTTTTTCACACTGTTAATCATTTTGCTCGACGCCGGCTTTAAGTCATTATTTAATCTAATTATAAAGTAGCCCATCATCCGATAGGCCAAAGAAGGAATATATGTCAAAAAATCGTTACGACTCAACCCGACAATGGTATGCAATCCACACCTACAGTGGCTATGAGGAAAAGGTGGCTGACAATATTCGTCAGCGCATTAATGCTGTCGATATGGCTGACAAAATTTTTGACGTCATGGTTCCAAAGGAAAAACAAATTGAAATTAAGAATGGTAAACGCAAGGTTGTTGAAAAGAAGATTTTCCAAGGTTATGTTCTAGTTGAGATGAAATTAACTGATGAAACTTGGTATATCATCCGCAACACACCAGGCGTTACTGGCTTTGTCGGAACTGGCACTGAACCAACCCCAGTATCTGAAAGCGAAATTGTTAAAATCAAGCGCCGCATGGGCGTTGAAGAGCCTAAGCACTTTATCGACTTCAAGGTCGGTGAAGTTATTAGTATCACTGACGGACCATTCAAGAGCTTTGATGGTGCAATTTCCGAAATTGACAACCAAAAAGGCAAAGTCAAAGTCATGGTTAGTATGTTTGGTCGCGATACACCAATCGAACTTGACGCCTTACAGGTCCGTAAGGTATAATACCCCAGTTACGAAAAGCTTCTAAATTGTAATATTTAATTGATTTATTCCTAAAGGAAACTATATGGCAAAGAAAATTATTGGAAATTTGAAACTTCGAATTCCAGCTGGCCGTGCAACTGCCGGTCCTCCTGTTGGTTCGACTCTTGGACAATGGGGTCTAAATATGATGAACTTCATAACTCCATTCAACGAAGCAACCAAAGATTTAATGGGCAAAGACGTCATCGTTCACCTACAGGTCTACGAAGACCGCACCTTTACCTGGAAATCACTTGGTCGCCCAATGACTGATTTAATTAAAGAAAAAGCTGATATCAAAAAGGGTAGTGGTAAATCTCATCTTGAAAAAGTTGGCAAGATTACCCGTGCTCAACTTGAAGAAATCGCTGAAATCAAAAAGAATCAAATGAACGCAATTGACCTAGAAGGTCGCGTCAAAGTCGTGGCTGGTGCAGCCCGCTCAATGGGTGTTGAAGTCGAAGGATAGAAATCCCGACAATTGCAATAAGATATCGCGGTTAATACCGCGATATTTTTTGATGACCTTAGTTTACAAAGGTCGTAACAGTATTGACTTTTGATACTACTTATGCTATTGTATAGGTGTTAGCGTCGAAAGACAAGCTACGCACCTTATCAACCAAGATTATACAAATTATCACCCCCTAACGGAGGTGTTGGTCATAGAGATTCAATGTCGAAGGCACCCAAAAAATGGAGGAAGAGACATGAAAATCAACATGATTATGAAGAAGATTATCGTCACCACCATCATCATCGCCTTCTGTGCAGTGATGGCGACCGTCTGCATCGCCCCAGGCCCGATCATCAACATGAGCGATAGGGATTACTCGAATCCCGTCGAAGCGACATGGCTCATGGTTTCCATACTAATTTTGGTCTTCGTGACCATGGGGCCACTCTTTTACGTATTCATATCGGCCCAGTGGGTCGACGTAAGGTTGCCGCTATCAGAAATGATGCGGCAGCACTTGGGTATGTAGTCTTGGTTTAGCCCGCGCAGTCGAACTGCGCGGGCGACTCATATCTAAGTGAAATTTTCGCCAGTTCTGGCGATTTTTTTATATACAAATATTTACTTTTATAGATAAGTATGCTAAAGTAAGTTTATAAAAATTAATGTTGGGACCACGTCATACGACATGGGCTATTACCACAGAAAGAATTAAACTATGGCTAAAAAAGCCGAATTACTAGAACAAGCTATCAAGCTAAAATTAGATGTAACAGCTCAAAGCACTATTGCTGAGATTGAATCAGCTATTAATGCCCATGCCTCAGAGATTAAACCTGAAGTTGCTAAAAAAATTGCTAAAATTATTGAAAAACCAATTGCTGGCGTCGAACCAGAAGCCGAAACTGAAGTTAAGCTAGCAAAAAGCGGCAAACGCAGTGAAAAAGCCATCAAAGAAGTTAGCGAAAAGATTGCCAAAGAAGAACGCAAAGAAAAGGGCGAAACTGCTCCACTTACCAATGAAGCTACAGAACATTCATCAAAAAAAGGCCCAAAGCCAGTAACTCGACCACGTATCGAACGCCGTGGTAAGAAATATCGCGAAGTTGCTAAATTGATTGATAAATCAATTGTCTATTCACTAACCGATGCTCTTGAATTAGCTACCAAAACCAGCCCAAGCAAATTTGACGCCAGTGTTGAAATTCACGTTCGACTTGGTGTTGACCCAAAACAAGCTGACCAAAATGTTCGTGCCACTGTTAGCTTACCAAATGGAACAGGCAAGACTATTAAAGTTGCCGTTTTTGCCCCTGAAACTGACCACGCTGCTGCTAAAAAGGCTGGTGCTGATATTATTGGCGACGAAGATTTCCTAAAACAACTTGACCAAAACTTGATTAACTTTGACGTGCTTATTGCTACTCCAAAGTTTATGCCTCGCCTTGGTAAATATGCTCGTCTACTTGGACCAAAAGGCCTAATGCCTAACCCAAAGAGCGGTTCAGTCGCTACGGACGTTGCTAAGGCCGTCACAGAAGCCAAAGCCGGCAAAGTTGAATATAGAGTCGACAAGCAATCAATCGTTCATCTCAGCATCGGCAAAGTATCTTTTGGCACAAAAAAGCTGGAAGAGAATGCCAACGCTTTCTTTGATAGTTTGCGCTCACAAAAACCAGCCAGTCTTAAGGGTGTCTATGTTCAAACAACTTCCATCTCAGCTACTCAAGGACCTGGGATTAAAGTCACTAACATTGCTAGCTGATAACAGCTAGAGGCAAATCTATGGCAGTTTATAGCAATACAGAGATAAAAAAAGCCATAAACGACAACACAATTATTTGCGTTCCTTATGACGAAACTCACGTGTCTGAAGCCAGCCTAGATTTTACGCTTGGACACTACTACTACAAACAAGAATTTGACAAAGAAGCCCGCGTCTTTAACCCGCTTGATCAAGCTGATGTTGGACGTTACTTTAAGGGACCATTTGAAGCTTTGCCACACAAAGACTGGTGCAAGCAAAATGGTCACGTAATGTTTACGGGCATCCCCGAAAACCATCCAATTATTGTTCTTGGGCCTGGTGAAAGAATTCTAGCTCACACTCACGAATTCATCGGCATTCGCGCCCACGGTGGTGCTTGTGAAGCTAAATCTAGAAGCAGTTGGGGGCGCAATGGTGTCGCCATCTGTTTAGATGCCGGCTGGATTGACCCCGGTTATATTAATCGTATTACACTTGAAATATACAATATTAATCAACACGAATCGGTTGTTTTACCAGTCGGCGAACGCATTGGTCAACTTGTCTTTTTCCATACTGGACCAGTTGAAGGTA
>Ga0268283_1001634_pt1 | contig 10702 bp, 13 predicted proteins | sample saktaG_13_FD_190140 | JGI IMG/M metagenome (GOLD analysis project Ga0268283, IMG submission 190140) | Saline water microbial communities from Sakinaw Lake, British Columbia, Canada - sak_2013_06_06_36m | ecosystem: Environmental > Aquatic > Non-marine Saline and Alkaline > Saline ... | reverse complement strand
AGCAATGCTGTGAAACACAAAAAGTATGAAATATTCAAAAAATAATCTCCGTATACACATGATTAAAAGAATGATAGTGCCGGCTTTGCTGATATTACTGATAGGATCAGTATTTCAGGTTAAGGCTCAAAATGAAAAAACAATTGATGAAATAGCAGCCCTTGTCGGAAGTCATCCGGTTTTCTGGTCGGATGTTGAAGCACAATATGCCCAGTCGAAAGCACAGGGTATGACAGGAGATCCTTTTGTATTGCGGTGCGAGATTTTTGAAAACCTGGTTTTTCAGAAACTGCTGGTTTACCAGGCAGAAATTGATAGCCTTGTTGTTAGCGACGGACAAGTAGAAAGCGAGCTTGACAGGCGACTGCGTTATTACATTCAACAGTTTGGGTCGCAACAGAAACTTGAAGAATTTTATGATAAATCACTCGAAGAATTTAAAAATGAACTTCGCGAACCATTGAGACTCGAATTGCTTTCACAACAAGCCCAGGCAGCGATTGTTGAAAGCGTGAAAATGACTCCCAACGAAACCAAAGAGTATTTTAACAGCCTCAAACCCGATAGTATTCCTATCATCCCCACCGAATACGAGATAGGCCAGATTGTTAAAACACCGGTTGTCGGACCGGCTCAACTCAAGGAATCGCGTGAAAAACTTCTTACTCTCAGGGCTCGTGTGGTGAAAGGTGAGAAATTCTCAACGTTGGCTGTATTGTATTCCGAAGATCCTGGCTCAGCAGCCAAAGGAGGCGAACTTGGACTGTTCAGCCGGGGAAGTATGGCACCTGAATTCGAATCGGCTGCTTTTAATCTCAAAAACAAGAATGATATTTCGGAAGTTATAAAAACAAAATTCGGCTACCACCTTTTACAACTAATTGAGCGTAAGGGCGACTTTGTAAATGTGCGTCATATACTTATTATTCCTAAGGTTTCGCCCGACGACTTGGTTGCAGCTGCTGCCAAACTTGATAGTGTTGTAGATAAAGTGCGGACCGACTCATTGACTTTTGCAAAAGCAGTGGTTCTTTATAGCGATGATCCGGGAAAAGTGAACGGAGGATTGATTCAAAGCCAGTCATCAGGTAATACCCGCCTTGCTGCTGACGAACTTGACCCAAAAGTGTTTTTTGTGATTGACAAAATGAAACCAGGTGAAGTTTCTTCCAGCGTACCATACACTACCGAAGACGGTACACAGGCATACCGGGTTTTGTACCTGAAACTTCGCACCGAACCACACAAAGCGAACCTGAAGGATGATTACAACAAAATTCAGGAATGGGCGCTTGAAAACAAGAAAGCAAAAGTTACGGCTAAATGGATTGAAACGAAATCGAAAACAGCCTATATACGCCTTGGCGATAAGTTTAAAACCTGTGATTTTAAGTACAACTGGACATTTACGGAGAAATAGGTAAAGGATAGAAGTTAATAGTTAATGGAAAATAGTTAATCTGTATTCCCTGAATCCCAACCCCTAACCCCTAACTCCTTAAATATAGTAGAGTATAACACGATTCTCCGGCAGAGTCTTCCAAAAATGCACCATATATGATTCAATACAAATCAGATACCGAAGCGCTCAACGATTTTTTAGTGAAATATAATGCATTGCGTTCCGAAATTGGCAAAGTAATCGTAGGGCAGGATGAAATTGTAAAAACCCTGCTTATTGCTATTTTTTCGAGAGGTCATGCTTTGTTGGTTGGTGTTCCCGGACTGGCCAAGACACTGATGGTGAACACACTTTCTCAGGTTTTAGGTCTAACTTACAGTCGCATACAGTTTACCCCCGACCTTATGCCTTCGGATATTATAGGTACCGAAATCCTGGATCAGGAGCGCAAATTTAAGTTTATCCGCGGCCCTGTATTTGCCAATATCATACTTGCTGATGAAATCAACCGTACACCTCCTAAAACTCAGAGTGCACTACTCGAAGCCATGCAGGAAAAAGCGGTTACTGTTGCCGGGGTAAGCCATAAACTTGATGAGCCATTTTTTGTTCTGGCTACCCAGAATCCGATAGAGCAGGAGGGAACCTATCCATTGCCCGAAGCGCAGCTCGACAGGTTCATGTTTAATATCTGGCTCGATTACCCGACATTTGAAGAGGAAATCCAGGTGGTGAAAAATACGACAACCATGCATTCGGCAACGTTGAATGTAATTCTGACAGCTGAAGAAATAAAATATTTTCAGGACCTGATACGCCGTATCCCGGTTGCTGATAATGTATATCAATATGCAGTGAAGCTTGCTTCGCTAACCCGCCCGGGAACGTCTCTGGCTCACACCTGGGCCAATAACTATCTAACCTGGGGCGCTGGCCCGCGGGCATCGCAATACCTCATCCTTGGCGCTAAATGCCATGCTGCCGTTACAGGTAAATACTCACCAGATATTGCCGATGTACAAGCTGTTGCAACCTCAATCCTCCGCCACCGGTTTGTACGTAACTACAAAGCTGAAGCTGAAGGCATTAAAGAGGAAGATATTGTAAATGAATTGCTGAAATAGATATTAATAGTTAAAAATTGAAACCGGTGCTGTGAATTTGCCGTTTTTTTGCAATCCTATGAACAAATACAGTCATTTAACAGTTTTTATAAAACCCGGAAATCAAATTGACAAATCCGGGTAAAATGTGTTTATCTTTGCAAATAAATAGTTGAACCAATAAAAAACAATAAATAAAATGGCTGTATTAGTAGGAAAAAAAGCGCCTCAATTCGAGGCAGATGCTGTAATAAACGGTGGCGAATTTGTTGAAAAATTCTCACTTGCCCAGTTTATCGGCAAAAAACATGTAGTATTTTTCTTTTATCCCCTCGATTTCACTTTCGTTTGTCCAACTGAAATCATTGCATTTCAGGATAAACTGGCCGAATTCGAAAAACGTAATGTACAGGTTGTAGGCTGTTCGGTCGACAGCAAATTCTCACATTGGGCATGGCTCAATACCGAAAAAAATGCAGGCGGTATAAAAGGCGTGACCTTCCCATTGGTATCCGATCTTTCAAAAACCATTTCCGAAAACTATGATGTACTTGCAGGAGAATGGGAATATGATGAAGACGAGGATTATGTAGAATTCAATGGCGATGCAATTGCATACCGTGGTCTTTTCCTGATCGATAAACAAGGTGTTGTCCGTCACCAGGTTGTTAACGACCTTCCTTTGGGACGCAGCGTTGAAGAAGCTCTCCGCATGGTTGATGCTCTCCAGTTTTTTGAAGAAAACGGTGAAGTTTGCCCTGCCGACTGGCATAAAGGCGACGAAGGCATGAAAGCTACTTCGGAAGGTGTTGCTGAATACCTGAGCAAACACTAAAATTATATCACAATGAAATAAGAACCGGCCTTGAGCCGGTTTTTTTTTATTTTATCAATATTGGAAAGAGATGTATTTCCATAGGAATCTGTGCGTTGAATATTGCCAGGGAAATTTTTAGTTTATAACCTAAAACCCTCAGCCAGTTTTCTTAATTCGGAAAGTTGCTCGTCGGTGAACGATTCCGGGACAAAGTTAGCGGAGCGGCACAAAAAGTATATTTTGGCCGATTTGGCAAGTATATCAATTACATCAAACGTATCGGCAACGCTTTTCCCTATTGCAAATACGCCATGCTTCTCCCACAATGCGACGTCATGGTTCTGCAGTGATTTTATTGTTTCAGCAGCTATTTCCATAGATCCCGGCAGGCAATAAGGAACAAATCCTACACCTTTGGGGACAAACATCACAGTTTCGGGATGCATGCTCCATAATAATTTATTCAAAACATCTTCATTACAGAACTGCTTTGCATGACTTAGCGTCACAAGTTCATGAGGGTGCGTATGCATCACAACTTTTTCAGCACTGCCACGTTCAGCGATCATCTGATGAATTCCAAGATGCGTAGGTAGTTCTGATGTTGGCATAAAGTTTTCACCATCCACTTTTTGTGAAATAATCCAGTATCCGCTTGCATTTTCATTTAATCTAAGGACCAATGCATTTTTCATTGGTTTTCGGGCCAGGTCACGCATCCGCTTTCCTGTACCGGTAACAAAGAAAAAATTACCAGCAAGTCGTGAATAGGATACAGTAAGCGAATAAAAAGGGAATGAACTATATTCGGAAATCTCTGGCTGGAAAAGATCTGTTACATTTACTGAAATATTGCTTGCATTTCGTTCTGCCCATCCGCGTTGCCAAAGGTATCCGGCAATTTCCGAGGTTTCGCGGATGATATTCTTAAGGTCTTTGTTATCGTGAATAAATGCTTTCATTAACTTAGTTTATAAAGATGTAAATGACAGTTTATTTACTCTTTTAATTAAGGGGAAATAGCTGTGGAATGTGAAAACAAAGATACCTTTTTTGTTTTTTATAATTAAAAATGAAACTGCATTAAACCTTTTTGGACAAAGTTTGTTTTCGAACATAAGTAAATTATTATATTTGTATAACCTTAATCCTTTTCTTATGAAAAAATATCTAGCTGAATTAATCGGAACATTTAGCCTTGTATTGTTTGGTTGCGGAGCAGCCGTAATTTCAGGGAATGCCCAGGTTGGACCAAGCGGAGCAGGACTACTTGGAATTTCTATTGCTTTTGGCTTCGCTGTTGTAGCAATGGCATATACAATAGGTGGAATATCAGGTTGTCATATTAATCCTGCTGTAACTGTGGGAGTTTTAGTAGCAGGTCGCATGTCCGGGAAAGATGCAGTGGGCTATATTGTAGCTCAGTTAATTGGTGCCACAATTGGTGCCGCTGTTTTGTACCTGATCGTAAGTGGCCAGAACGGTTGGCTTATGCCTGAATGGGGACTTGGCTCCAACGGCTGGGGCGAAGGCTACCTTGGCAATTACAATGTAACCAGTGCGTTTATAGCTGAAGCAGTATTTACCTGTCTTTTCCTGTTTGTGATACTTGCCGTTACATCGAAATATGGTAACAGCACCATGGCCGGCCTCGCCATTGGTGTTACTCTTATGCTGATTCATTTAGTTGTAATTCCTGTTACAGGCACTTCGGTTAATCCTGCCCGTAGCTTCGGGCCAGCTCTTTTTGCAGGTGGAAAAGCCTTTTCGCAATTATGGCTGTTCTTTGTAGCTCCAATTCTAGGTGCAATTGTTGCAGCCCTGGTCTGGAAATACGGATTTGAAACTGAGGATAAAAAAGCCTGATTCCTGTTCAGATAACTGCAAAAGAAATTCAAAAAGCTATCTCTGACCAGGTAGCTTTTTTAGTTTGACGGAGGTAAAACACCACCAAGTCTGTCCGCCCAGTTTTCGGGAAATGCTGAATAATAATTCCCCCAATTGAGACCGTATTTTTTACGGTACCATTTCCGGTACAATACCCTTGTTATTGATGGAATTCCTACAGCGACCAGGTAAATGGGTCCAAGTATGGCTGATTGCCTTGCGTGTCCATACTCATGCATACGGCAGTCGTTTTTCAGGTGTGGAAACCGATTACCTTTTTGAGTCCAGAATATAAACCATCCCAGGCATACTCCTGTATCAGGCGTTTCAACGAACAGGCGATGTGTTTCCTGTTCTGTCGTTACTTTCAGTCGCTTAATTTTCATGATTGAATACACCACTAATCCCACCAGGTTTTGCGGAAGTTCCCAGATAAAAAGGAAAGGCAGAATCAGTGTTTTCAACATTTTTTAATTCATATTTATAATACCGATTCATAAAATGCATTTAGGGAATTATGGGTAATATTTTATTCAATTTTCATATCCAGCCATTTCTCAAGTGTATCAATTACCAGTTTATGTTGTTCTGCGCTCAGTGTTGCAATATGTGCGCCGTGAGTTCCGCCAGCCTGGACCATTTTCAGGCTGCCGCTTCCCGGTTTTATTTCAGCAGCAGTTGCACCCCAGGGATCAGCTTCACCATAAATATAAATCATGTGCTCGGGATTGGCAGCGATGAATTTCTTCAGTTTTTCCTGGTACGAAGGATCCCAGACAATTGTTGCATCCTTGGGCACAAAAGTGGAATTAGGATAATCCTTGTTTTTCAGGTATTTCCGAAAAGGCTTTTCATTGTATTCATAATAACCAAGCTGTGTGTAGAATTGGTAATTTGCAGCTGCATAAGTATCGGCTGCTTCGGTATACCAGAAAGGCGGCACAATGCGAACCAGGAATTTAGCCATTTTTTCAGGTGAAGTTGCTTTCAGATCCGGAAGCTTTGTTTCGTCGGCGGTATACTGCCAGAATGAAAACGGGAACTCAAGTACGGAATAATCATAGGCAGACTCGTCATCAATAGTTGTGAATTTGAAACCTGCTTTATTTGCTATCTTCTTCCATTCAGGTAAAACTGTGCTTTTATTCTTTAGCAGGTACACCTGTATATCCTTGATATGTTTCCGCTGTTCTTTGGTTCCCACCTTTTTAAAATGATCATCAATTCGCGAGTCAAGCCGTGAATAATTGATAGGTGCTACATACGGAATGGTTACATCAACATCATCGGGATAAAAAACCTTGTATTCGGTTGCCGTCTGGCCGCCTTTGCTCACGCCGGTTGCTATCCATTTTCCTTTATAAACCTGTCCGAAGAGGCTGCGGATATAGTGGTAATCGCCAGCATCCTGTTCTGCGGTCAGGTATTTCCAATCAACGGGGTTTGGAGTCGAAGGCCCGAAATAGCGATGTTCTACATACAATTGATTGGCATTTAGAAGCTTGGTTGGTTCCGACATAGTGTTTGTTGAAACCCATTCCGCCCCATACCCTTCGGTTTCCATTACTGTTGGTTTGCCGAATGCTTCGTGGCCGACAAAAATTCGCTGTTTAAAAGTCGGGCCATTCGGATTGTTATGATCGACAGCCTGTGGAAGCATAACAATATAAAACTCTTTAAAAGCAGTTGTATCTTTTTTTTGAATTTCTATGCCAGGGATGGCTTTCAGGAATTTATAGATTTCACTCTCCTGCGCGAGCGATAGAAATGGCAGAAGGACAATTACAAAAAGCAGAATTCTCAGGGATTTCATTGGAGTTTGTTTTTATTTATGTGATGCAAAAATATTCATTTCATTCGAACGTTTGGAAAGAAAGTAAAATCACTTTTTTGATAACTTTGCTGAATCAGATTGACCACTAAAGTTCCAATTACTAAATCCAAAAACCCACCTTATGATTCTTCCCCGCGAAGAAGCCCTCGCATTGCTTCGGAAATATGTAAAAAACGAAAAAATGATTGCTCACAGTCTTGCTTCGGAAGTAGTAATGAACGCGTTAGCGGTGCATCTTGGGCGTAATGCCGTAGCCTGGGCACAGGCCGGGTTACTGCACGACCTGGATGTGGAGGTTACCAACGCAGATGCATATATTCATGGTCCTGAGGCCGCAAAGTGGCTGGCAGAAATGGGAATTGATTCTGATATTGTTGATGCCATCGGTATGCACAATGAAATAGCAAGCGGGAAAGAAAGAACTACAGAGTTTCAGCATGCCTTGGCAGCCGGCGAAACCATTACCGGACTTGTTATGGCTACCGCTTTGGTATACCCGGATAAGAAAATAGCTTCGGTTAAAACTAAATCTGTAGTAAAACGCATGAAAGAAAAAGCCTTTGCTGCGTCAGTAAAACGCGAAAATATAATGGAATGCGAAATGATTGGAATTCCGATTGATCAGTTTGCAGCTCTTGCCATTGCAGCCATGACAGAAATTGCTGATGAGATTGGCTTGTAAATTATTCAGGACGAAAGCAAAAACTTCCTAGACCCAAACCCCTAGGCCCAAATCCCAAAACAACTATTGAATGACAACCGAATGACAACCGAATGACCATTGTATGACCACGAATGACCACGCAATCACCTCTATATTTCCTCACACTTCTCCCTAACCCCTAATCCCCAACTCCTAACCCCTTTTTTAATACCTTTGTTCCATCATGATAAAGAAGTTTACGGATAAGATTCCTTCACTATTTAAGAACAAATACCTGCTTACCGGTGTTGCATTCCTGGTTTTAATGCTTTTCCTCGATCGCAACAACCTGGTTTCGCAATATAAAATGAGGAAAGAACTGATTGGATTAAGGAATGAGTTGCAATTCTACCGCGATCAGGCAGAGAAAGACAGTATCGAATTAAGCCGACTGACTGGCGACTCTCTTGAACTGGAAAAGCTTGGCCGCGAAAAGTATATGATGAAACGCGACAGTGAAGATATTTATATTATTGTCAGGAAGCCTGTTAAGAATAAATAGGTAAGTACGAACCTTGAATTTGTCTAAGTCTTAAAAAATAACCTCCATGAAAATAACTCTTTTAAGTATAATTGCCACCATGCTGATATTTGTTGGATTAAATGCAGAAGCACAGACACCAACAGTAAAAATGCCAATTGATCCGGAAACAAAACTGATTACATACAAGGAAGTTGTTACTGTACCCGGTACACCTGCCGAACTATACAACCGTGCAATAGAATGGATCAACAAGCAATACAAGAATCCTGCTGATGCTACCAAAGTCCGGGACCAGGCAAGTGGTATAATAGAAATTGTACATCGCATCGAACTTAAAAAGACAGAGCAAGGCGCTGAACTTGTTGCTGGCAGAGTTGATTATTCAATGAAGCTCGAGCTGAAGGACGGACGTTTCCGGTATACGATTACGAACTTCAATATGAAGGATATTTCACGCCAGCCATTCGAACGTTACCTGAATAAACAGGATAAAGCATATATCCCGGCCTGGGACGACTACCTAAAACAGGTAGATGATTTTACACGAAATTTGATCGAAAGCCTGAAACAAGGCATGCAGGCACCGGCTGAGAAGAAACCGGATACCTGGTAAAATATTTTCTGAAATTCCGGATTATTTCTTCACGGAAACCCTGTTTAACCCGGCATAGTTTACCTTTTTTACGTCACCCAGGTAATCAAGCAATGTTTGAGCCGTTGTGTTGAAATTGGTAGTTCCGGGATCTTTGTGGTTGAACTTATAACTGGCCGAAATATAGCTGTTCAGGCCAACCGTATAGGATTTATCTGCATTCAATACGTTGCCTGTCATATCCTTCATTTCCACATCATCACATAAACCTTCGGCGTTAACAATAACAGTGTACGTCATACCTGATGGTGCCAGGTCAACAGATTTATCGCGGTTGTATGAGTTTATTATAAGCGATTTAACTTCGTCGTAAGTCATTGTATAAGTTACCACCTGGTTGCCAAACGGATCGAGGCGGAAAATATCCTTTAGTAAAATATCGCCTTTGGGTAATTCCGAAATCCGGATTCCACCACCATTCTGAAACGCAAAGTCAACTTTCATGCGAGCCGTAATTGCATCCGTCATCAGGTATCCAAGTTCTTCCTTGCTGCTGAAGTCGGTTTCGGCGAATCCCACAATGCGTTTCATTTCCTCATTACTGTTGTAGGCATCAATCATAGCCTGAACTTCGGGATCAGTTTTCTTAATGTTTGCCAAAGGAATCAGTTCATAGCTTCGGTCGGTTATCTTCCCTTTTTTTACATGTATAGTTGTTATTCCAACATTTTTCAATCCCGATCCTGTCTGAACTATCATTACATTGTTAACCATCAGTGGTTTGGACATGGTAGTGTGTGAATGACCTCCAATAATTAAATCAAATTGCGGATACGTTTTTGCCAGAACTTCATCATTTTCAACACCTAAATGTGAAAGAGCGATCAGGATACCATATTTATCTTTTAACCAGATATAATCTTTAGCTTTTTCTATTCCGTTTGTAAATTTCAGCCCTTCAAGACGTGATGGATGCGAGTCGGGTAACCCATTTTCCCCTAATTGTAAAATTCCAAGGAAAGGAATTTTTATCTTGCCTGCTTTCAGAATAACATAAGGTTCGTATGGCTTTGCTACGGCTCCTGTAACATCTACATTACAATTGACGAAAGGAAATGTTGCCTGCTGCCGGCGCTTGTTCTGCAGTTCCTGGCCCATATCATATTCATGATTTCCTAAAGCTGTAGCATCAAAAAGGAGCTTGTTCATAAGCTCAATCATAGGAAATCCTTTATCCGGATACATATCCACAATCGGATTCCCTGTAAAATTATCACCTGCCGCAACCAGGAAAACATATTGGTGTGTCTTGCGCAGACTGTCGGCCAGGTAGGCAAGTTTCCCGAAATTGTCGATCTTTGAATGCATATCGTTGGTATGCAGGATTATGATTTCAGTTGATTTCTTGTTTTTTTGTGCAACCGACTGCTTGTTGATTGAAAATAGCGTGAAAACGGCTAAAAACAGGATAATTGATTTTAATTTCATAGGATTCAGAGAGTTATAGATTTCATCTAAGTTAGTTCAATGATAAGGGCAAAACAAAGAATTGACGGTTGCTTTTTTTGTTCTGCAAAAGTACAGATAGTATATTGCTTTAATCTTATTCCGCTCTTTTTAAATAGAATAATTGCCCTTCATAAACCGGGCCATCGGGCTCAGTTAAATTTCCAAACCTGTCATAAACACAGAGTTTACCGCTTTTCATCATTTTATGGCTGCGTGGTGAATAGGCTAAAACCATTTCGCTAATCGTAGCACCTTTAAAAATAATGATTTCGTGGGTATTTAGAGTTACTTTCATGTGTTAGCCGGAATTATGAGTCGTGACGTAGTCCCTGGTTTAAGATGCAGTGTATCTATATCTGCATTCTCGATCA
>Ga0268283_1001633_pt1 | contig 10706 bp, 9 predicted proteins | sample saktaG_13_FD_190140 | JGI IMG/M metagenome (GOLD analysis project Ga0268283, IMG submission 190140) | Saline water microbial communities from Sakinaw Lake, British Columbia, Canada - sak_2013_06_06_36m | ecosystem: Environmental > Aquatic > Non-marine Saline and Alkaline > Saline ... | reverse complement strand
GGTTGATCCTCTTGACGGTACAAAAGAGTTTATTAAGAAAAATGGCGATTTTACTGTGAATATTGCTTTGATCAGCAACCGTCAGCCAATATTTGGTGTGGTTTATGCCCCCGTTCCAGGTTTTATATACTGGGGAAGCGAAACCGGCTCGTTCAGGTTGAATGTTAATCAATTAATTGACTATGTGAATTTCGACGAGCTCAAAATACTTGCGGAAAAGCTCCCATGTGTTTACAGGGCAGATGGTTATCTTGTAATGGGAAGCAGGTCGCATATGAATTCTGAAACTGAATCATTTATAAATGACTTGAAAAATAATCACCCGGATCTTTCTTTTATTTCACGAGGTAGTTCATTAAAGTTTTGCTCTTTGGCCGAAGGTAGTGCTGATATTTACCCTCGGTTTGGGCCAACAATGGAATGGGATACCGGTGCAGGGCATGCTGTTGCCAGGTTTGCAGGCTGTTATGTGAACCAGGTTGAGAATGGCTTACCTGTAGAATATAACAAGCCATCACTTCTGAATCCATATTTTATTGCTGATTGCAAAAAAAAATGAGGTGCCGTTTGGCACCTCATTTTTTTATTGTAAATTCAGTCTCTATTTATCGCTGATACTGACAAGTTCAACATCAAAAACCAGTGGTGAGTAAGCAGGAATATCTGCACCTGCTCCACGCTCGCCATAACCCAATTTCGAGGGCATAAGAATTGTAGCTTTTCCGCCGGCACTCATCAGTTGTATGCCTTCGTCCCAACCTGGAATAACCTGGCCCTGACCTAAAACAAACTCGTATGGAGCAACAGGTTTTCTTGTTAATGAGGAATCGAAAACCTTGCCGTTCAATAGTTTACCAGTATAATGCACTTTAACTTTATTGCCTGCTTTTGCTTTTGGACCTTTTCCTGCTACTTTTTCAATATAGTAAAGACCGCTGGCGGTAGGTTTAGCAGTTATTTTATTATCCTTTATGTATTGCTGCATAAGTACCGGCTCTTTTGACATGCCTTCGGCAGCAGCTTTCTTTTTAGCCACTTCTTCGTCTTTAATTGCCTTATCGTTTTCAGCTTTGGTTTTCAGATCAAGTACTTCAATGTCGTAAACTACTGGCGAGTAAGGGGTGATTATATCCTTTCCACTCATATCTTTTTTCCCTTGTGGGCCAAAGCCCATGGCCGATGGAACTAAAACTGTTGCCTTACTTCCTTTCTTCATTTTCCCGATAGCTTCATCGAATCCTTTGGTATCAAAAGGCTTGCCATATTCGAAGCTGATGGGTTTATTCTGATCCAGCGTAGAGAAAATTTTCTTGCCTTCGACGTCAGAAACGATCAGGTTAATCTTAATAAAATCACCTTTAACAATACCACGACCCGAACCCGGGTTTTGTGTTATCACATAAACTCCTGAATCTGATGGTGCAACTGTAACTTTATTCTTTGCGATATAAGCCTTAATTTTTACCGGTTCTTCACTTTTAAATTTTTCGGCTTTTATCATTTCTGCTTTTTGGCGTTCTTGCAATGTTTCGCAATTCAATAGTTTCACATCAAAATACATAACAGTTGTACTGTCAATTCCCGCAGGTAACTGTGGGTATTTAGCTGTTTTAAGGAAAAAATCTTTTGCATTAACTATAAATGAAACGCTATCTCCTTTATGGAGCATCGAAAAAGCTTCAAAAACATCGCCTTTAAATTCTGATTTTGCCTGGCTGATTTCAAATGCCTTTGGCATTGTGGCCGAATTGAATAATACGGAGTCTTTGCCAGCAATCTTCAACCGATACTTTATGTTCATGGTAAGAATACTTCCTTCTTTTACCGTCGTGGTATCCTTGCTTTCCACATAATATTTGTAAAAAATACCACTTTCCGATTTTTTGAATCCTGGGTATTTTGAGCACGAGCTAATCACAACTGTAGCGATTACAACTCCCAAAGTAATAATTGTTCTGATTTTCATCTTCTTTTTAGTGTTTCAGTTAATTTTAATTATGGTTTATTTATTTTAAATCAATGAGTTTAATGGTGTAAATTAGAGTTGCTTTTGGCGGAATACGATCCTGATCGCCTGATAATCCATGCGCAAGGAACGAAGGAATTACAAACCTCGCTCTATCTCCTTGCTGAAGAAGTAAGATTCCTTCTTCCAATCCACTTTCAACTCCGCCACTTCCTATCCTGAATTCTTTAGGACCTTTTTGGTCTGAACTATATATTATTTTGCCATCGATGAGCTTTGTTTCATATTCCAACCTGGCTATTTTTCCTGTTTCTGCCTTTGGTCCGTTTCCTTTTTCAATTATTTCATACCTAAGCCCGGTAGCTGTTTCAGGCATATTCCATCCTGAACCGGCTATCAATTTATCTATCTGTTTATTTTCAAATTCAATTGCTGCTTTATTAGCCTTGAGTAACTTTTCAGTTACCTGGTCCTGATTTAAATTATTGGTTTCAATGAAATTTTTTTTATTACTGCAGGATTGGAAACCCAGCATTAAAATAAATAGGATAAATTGAAATCTATACATTATTCTTCAATCTTATTTATAGTTAGCCAATGATTTGTGAATTTCAGCTTTATAGGAAGGTAACAGCGATTCGAACCATGCAAGAGTTTCAGGCATATTCTTAAAGATATCGCCACCTGCTGCATTACGGTGGCCACCACCATTAAAGTGGGCGCGGGCAAATTCATTCACCGAAAACTCACCTTTGCTGCGTAATGAAACTCTAACCCTATCGCCACGTTCTGTAAATAAGGCAGCCACAGCAACATTTTGAATGCTTAGTGCATAATTTACAACGCCTTCTGTATCACCTTGCTGGTAATCATATTTTTCAAGATCTTCCATGGTAAGCCAGATATAGGCAGTTGCAAATTCGGGCAAAACTTTCATGTTGGATCCCAGGCAATGACCTAAGAGCCTCATTCGACTTTCCGAATACGTATCATAAACCATACGATGAACCTTTTCAACATCCATCCCGGTTCTGATCAGATCTGAAGCAATCACAAAGGTTTCAGGACGATTACAAGCAAAGCTGAACGAACCGGTATCGGTCATTATTCCAACAAAAAAACATTCAGCCATTTCTTTGGTAAGTGAAGCAATAAGTCCGGCTTCAAAAATAATCTGGTAGAGCAATTCAGAAGTAGAAGAAACAGTTACTTCTGAAAAAGTAAGGTCAAATTCATTCTCAGGTTGTATATGATGATCTATTAGAATACGTGTGGCAGTTGCTGCTCTGAGCTGATCAGTAAAGAGTTTTACCCTTCCAAGTCCATTATAATCCATACAAAAGATAAGATCCGCAGAAGCAAGTAAAGCATCTCCAAGTTCAGTATTTTCAGCATAAATAACGGCGTCCTTTACTCCCGGCATCCATTGCAGAAACGAAGGAAGGTCATTAGGAATCAACACTTTTGACTTTATACCTTGTGAAGAAAGAAAATGATATAATGCCAGGGAGGAACCTATTGCATCTCCATCTGGATTATAATGTGTAGTGATAAGTACATCCGACTTTTCTTCGAGGAGTTTTATCAGGTAAGAAATAGAAGATTCAGAAAGGCCCAAGATGCGTATATTAGGTAAGTTTAATTTTTTGCAAATTTACCATTTTAACCTTTAAGTTGATCTCCTTAATAAATATTAACTTATATTTGTATCGAATACAATATTAAAGCGATATGTCTGGAATTACAACATTTACAATGATCAAACCTGATGCATTTGAAGCAGGTTATACAGGTCTGATTCTTCAAAAAATAATTGAGAACGGATTCAAAATTAAAGCGTTAAGGCTTGCTCATTTGCACAAGGAAGATGCAGAAGCTTTTTATGCCGTACATAGTTCAAGACCATTCTTTAACGGCCTGGTTGCTTTTATGTCATCAGGACCTATTGTTGCAGCTGTTTTGGAAAAGGAAAATGCTGTTGAAGACTTCCGAAAACTTATCGGATCTACCAATCCAGCTGATGCTGCCGATGGAACAGTTCGTAAACTTTTTGCGACTTCAATCGAACGAAATGCGGTTCATGGATCGGACAGCGATGAAAATGCACTCATCGAATCCAACTTCTTCTTTTCACATTTCGACAGACCTTAATTACCCCGGGAAAAATTCCCTGTACGTATTGTCCGAATAAAATTCTACGATTTTCAATATTGTTTTCGTATCGGTTTCTCTGTGCCCGGAATTGACTCTCACATTCTCCGTTTTCCTTGTTATAATTTCTTCCGAAATCTGCTCCTTATTTTTTAACATAGGAGTTGGTTCTATAATTTCATCTTCCTCATTATTCTCATTTGGCTCTGAATTAGCATCCGGTCTCAAGTCATTTTCCTTGCGAAAATCAACACCTTTTGTGGGCATCAGCTCAGAAAACAGATCCACATGCGTTAAATCAACTGCCTGAACAGCACTCAAACTTACGTCAGTATTGACTTTGATAGCAGTTTCGTTGCTTTTAAATAATGGACCTTTTCCAAACATAAGCCAATCCATATTGACCTCCGGATAGGTTAGAAGAACTTTCTGGATAAAGTCAAGGCTGGCATTATTCCGGCCGGAAATAATATGCGATATGCTTGATTTCTGAACTCCGATTTCATCTGCAAATTGAGCAGCTGTCAGATTCTTTGCTTTTATAAGCAGCGTGATCCTGTCTTTCATTTGTAAACTTGTATTATGTAAACAGAACTACAAATGTAATACTTAGTATTTAATAATGTGATTGATAAATTAGAATAAAATACAAAATGTTAATTCATCAGTTTACATTTAAATATTATAATCAAATAACTATTGTATTCTACTGATATACAGATATTAATAATATTTATTTTAAAATTAATTACTATACTGGTAACTCTCAATTTACTTGAAGTGATACTATATATATAATACATATAATATTGAATTACAGTATTATAGAATTGATAATATTAACTATGATTTATTGTAAAGTACAATTGTAAATACTTGAAAAGCTATATATGGTTTACATTTGTTAATGTAACTGTATTACAAGTAGTTAACTGTATATAATAGCTGAATATACATTTGTAAATACAAGATAACATTTGTAATTTAATGATGGTTTACATATGTAGTGATGGTATTTACTTATGTAACCTAGATTTGAGTTATAAATGTAAACTTATAATCCAGCTATAATTGCTCAGTTTCTTATCACTTCACTCCTATTTTATCCCATGAATGTTCTGCTTGCTTTTCAGCCTGTTCACTTGAAAACTATAAGGAAGATGAAATTTCTGTAGAAATGAGAAACTAAATTAACCCGATATTTCTCGGATTTTGATGGGTCATTTAGGAATGATCTTGATTTTTTTCGATTCTAAGCCGGTTAACTTTCGATTTTATAACGATAAACAATTGTATTAAAATAAGTTATAAAGGATTTTAACTAAGTTGATTGGAAACTTAACATATAGTCTCTTTAAATATAAAAGTATAAATATTGGTTTTGTACAATTTCGAGGTTGTACTTATTGGCATTTAAAATTAAGTTTAGTTTTTCTCTTCGGAATTCTATTTCAGGCAAATCTCTTCTGATTTCAAAGATCAAAAACCAGGTCATATTTTATCAGTATTCATTCCTGGGAAAATCAGGACAAGAAGAAAATCTCTTCTTGTTTATACAAAAGAAAAATTTTAGAATTACATTTTGATAATCTTTCCCGTGTATGCTAACGAAGGATCTGAAACTTTAATTAAATAAATACCCGGAGGCAAAAATCCAATATCGTTTATCTGGATGCTGCGAACAGAGCTTTCATATCGCTGGTTTGAATAAACAACTTTTCCTTCAATGCTGACTATTTCTATTTTGTATTTCCCAGGAATGGAGACCGGAAGAACGAGGGTGAATTTATCGTAAACAGGATTGGGATAAACAATAAGCGATTTTGCACCAATTTGATCACGAATTGAAAGCGTTGTATAAGCAGATTGGTAATTCGGTATTCCCCATCCCATAAGTGAATCAGGGTTGCTTGCCTGGCTTGCAGTTGATTTGATAAGCTCGATGATCTGCATATTATTCAGTTCCGGAAGTGCTTGCCACAGGCAGGCTGTAATTCCACATATTATAGGTGACGAAAATGAAGTTCCGCTGCCGCTTGTAAGTCCTCCCGGAGAATATAATGCAGCACCAGAACCTTGTCCCATTACGGTTGGTTTTAATCTTCCATCGGAAGTTGGCCCGACTGAACTAAAACTTGCCCTTGCTCCTATAGAATTTACGGCGCCTATGGTAAAAACACTGTCACCATCTGCTGGTACTCCAATGTACCACCATCCGGCACCACCTGAGTTTCCGGCACTGTTGACAACAAGGATACCTTTTTCTGCTGCTTTATCTGCACCAATAGATCCCATAGCAGTATTTCCATTCAAATCAGAATACAGATGATTTGAAGCCGCATTGTCGAAGGTGGTGTAACCAAGCGATGAATTAATAAGATCTGCTCCCACGCTGTCAGCAAATTCGGCTGCGCTTACCCAATGATATTCTTCAACAACAGATTCTGTCGCAGCAACTTCGGAACGCAATAACCAAAAATCAGCTTTTGGAGCAGTACCAACCATTTTGCCACTCACATTGGCTCCCATACATGAAAGTACGGAGGAGCCATGCGTAGCCATCGTTGCAGCATAAACATTATTGCCTGGTTGCGCAAAATCGCGGGTGCCTTTTATCTGGTTATTTGCACGCAGACTATCAAAACAAGGCATTATATCAACTGAACTAAAACCCGCATCAATCACAGCAATCAGCATACCCTGGCCACTAAATCCCAAATTATGCAGGTACTGGCCTTTTAGCTGATTTATCTGGTTATAAGCCGTGCCATAATTATATTTATCAGTCGGTCCTGCTGTACTCATTTCAACCAACTGTGAACTTATAGTCTCTGCTTTTAAAAAAGGACTGCTATTTTCCTGAGAAATGCGTTTAGCCGAACTTTTATAGATCAAAAGCTTAACTTTTGAAATACAGGGAAGAGCAGATATGTTATTAATCATAACAGTATCAGCTTCCACAACTATCGTATTGAACCAGCGGGAACGTGCTAAAATCTTTGCCCCGGTCGATGAAACATCATTAACATATTTAGCCTTGAGGGGCAAATCTGATTGATCAACAGGGATTTGATATTTTATACGGCGCTCAATTGCTTTTTGGGAAAGGTACAAAGAAGGATTGATTACGAAATCCGGGCTTACGCCTTTGTCAGTAAAACGCAGAACATACGTATTCATGCCTGTTTGTTGTCCGAACAGGATTGTAAACTGAATCAATAAAACAATGAGCAAAATTATTTTCTTCATGAAAGCCTGAATTTTAACGCAAAGATAACAATCAACGAGGTACTTTAGTTTATAACATCGAATTATCTGATGCCCCGCACATCAAGCATATATTTCAACCTTATGAATTCAAAAATAAAGAGTTTACTGAGTTTACTGATTCCAGGTATTATTGGTAATGATCGAATGTATAGGTGAAGTAATGTTAAGCTCATTTTAAAAATGTAATTTTGCAGTATTAATCAACTGGTTTGCTATGCGTATTGATATCATAACTATTTTTCCTGAAATGTTCGATGGAGCGTTTAACCATTCGATGATAAAACGTGCGCAGTCAAAAGGCCTTGCTGAAATTCACATCCATAACCTGCGGGATTATTCTGACAATAAGCATCGTAAAGTTGACGATTATCCTTTTGGTGGCGGTGCAGGAATGGTAATGATGATACAGCCGATTGCCAGCTGTATCGACAAATTAAAATCGGAAAGGAAATATGATGAGATCATTTTCATGACACCTGACGGGACACTTTTCGATCAGCCGCTTGCCAATAAATTATCGATGAGCACAAACATTGTTTTAATGTGCGGTCATTATAAAGGAATTGATGAAAGGCTTCGTGAACATTATTTCACCAGCGAGATATCCATTGGTAATTATGTACTGACAGGAGGAGAATTAGCTGCCGCCGTGGTTACAGATGCTGTTATCCGTTTATTACCAGGCGTGTTGAGTGATGAAACATCGGCATTGTCCGACTCTTTCCAGGATAATTTATTATCGCCGCCTGTTTATACCAGGCCTTCGGATTATAACAATTGGATAGTCCCTGAAGTATTGACTTCGGGGAATGAAAAGGAAATTAAAAAATGGCAGTACGAAAAGGCTGTTGAACGCACCAAATCACGCAGGCCCGATATGATTTGATTTGTAAAGCCATCTATCGCCGAATAAAATTCAAGAAAACCTATTGATCTATTTGCAATAAATTTGTAATTTTACCAACACAAACCACTAAATAACAATATTATGGGATTATTAGATTCACTAAGAAAACTTTTTGGCACATCGAAAGAAGTGACTTCTGCCAAAGCCGCAGAGTTAAAAGATGCAACAGTAGCTAAAGCTTCTGAGATAAAGGGTACAACAGCTGAAAAAGCTGCTGAGATAAAAGAAGTTACTGTCGCGAAAGCCACAGAATTGAAAGAAAAAGCTGCACAGGGTATAGAAACTGCTAAGGAATATGCCAAAGATGTTGTTGAGAAAATCGATGTAGTTGTTGATGATGTAAAAGTTGCTGCAAACGAAGCAACTGAAAAGATTGTAGAATATGGAGAAAAGCTGAAAGACAAAGCAGAAGAAGCAATTGGAAAACTGGATGATAAAGCAGCCGGGCTTGTTGATAAACTTGAAGAGAAAATCAGAACCGCTGGAAATGAAACAAAAGAAACAGCCGCTGAACCAATAGTAGAAACAGTTGATGTACCAGTAGTTGAACCAGTAATTGAAAAGGCCAGCGAAAAAGTTGAACCTGTTGCAGAAGAGGTAAAAGAGGTTGTTGAAATTAAAGCCACTGAAATTGCAGAAGTAGTAAAAGATCAGGCTGAAGAAGTTAAAAAAGGAAAAGAGGAATAAGCTTTCCTGGTTTTAAAATCGGATTTAATTATTAAAATATATCCCCGTGGTCTTTAGCCATGGGGATTTTTTTTGTGGAAAACGATTTTGGTTCTTCCATAGAAAGTATTTCAATAAAACAAGCTACTATTATCTATTTTGATTATAAAAAACTAATAAACAACTACATACAATCACATTTAGGCTACTGATTAAGGTTAGGCAATTAGAAATTTATTTCATACTTTTGCACCCTGAGATGCAATTGAGGGTTATGAACAAAGGATTGTTAAAAAAACCGGAACAAACTTGTTTTGTATCAATTTTTTAGCGTAAATTTGCACTCATTTTTGAGAAAAACGCACATCTAATACATAAACTAATGAGTAAGAAGGAGTTAATTCAGTACGTTGAAGATACTTTAGTGTTAAGGAATGAATTACCGGTATTTAAAGCTGGTGATACCATTACAGTTCACTATAAAATCAAAGAAGGTGAAAAAGAACGTATCCAGTTATTTCAGGGTGTTGTTCTGCAGCGTTCAGGCGAAGGAGCTACTGAAACATTCACAATACGTAAAGTTTCGGGAACAATTGGTGTAGAAAGAATCATACCTGTTTGTTCACCATTTATTGATAAAATTGAAATCAACAAACGTGGTGCTGTTCGCCGCGCCAGGATTTTCTACCTTCGTGACCTTAAAGGTAAAAAAGCACGTATCAAAGAAAAACGCAAATAAGCTTTTTTTTGAGTAAGATATTTAAAAACAGGTTGTTCTTCCAAGGGCAGCCTTTTTTTGTTTTTCCCTTTCAGAAGAAAATAAAACCTGAAACACGCTCTGCTCCCCTATTTAATTGAAATTGGCACAACCGGGCAAATTGAAAAGAGTTGTTTGCTTTGCAAAAAAAGACTAGTTGTAAATTGGTGATAACACCACACATTTTCAAATACTTAACTCGCATAATTATTGAGAATGCAAGCCCGATAAGGACCCTCAACAGAAATCTTTTATTCTTTATTGGCAGAAATGTATTTAATAGCAAAATTCTCTTAATTTTATAGCAGCTTTTAAAATCACTACTTGAAAGTGTTTTTACAATTTAAATATTATATATGCAGGAAGGGCTAATTCCAAATGTTTCAGTCGATTGTGTGGTTTTTGGATTTGATTTTATAAATCTGAATGTGCTGTTGATCGAAAGAAATATGACCATTGACGGAACTGAGTATGCTGACCTTAAATTCCCTGGTGATTTAATGAGCCTGGATGAAGATCTGGATGCGTCTGCAGCGCGAATTCTGAAAGAAAATACTGGGTTGGACAATATTTACCTTATCCAGTTCAAATCATTCGGATCACCCGACAGGTTAAAAAGACAGCCCCGCGACATGGAATGGCTCCGACAGATTGATCACCCTGAAGAACAAGTAGTTACAATCGCATATTATTCTCTGATAAATATCTCAGAACAGCGCCGTCCCGAATTAATTTTGAGCGATAATGCCCGTTGGTACCCGGTTCATGAAATTCATGAACTTGTGATGGACCACATGGATATTTTGAAATGCGCTCTTGAACATCTCAGAAGTGAATTATTAAATAAACCGATAGGTTTTGAGCTCTTACCTGAGAAATTTACTTTATCGCAAATGCAGAAACTTTATGAGGTAATTCTGGGCACAACCTTCGACAAACGCAATTTCCGCAAGAAGATCCTGAGCATGAAATACCTGATACCACTAAAT
>Ga0268283_1001632_pt1 | contig 10708 bp, 6 predicted proteins | sample saktaG_13_FD_190140 | JGI IMG/M metagenome (GOLD analysis project Ga0268283, IMG submission 190140) | Saline water microbial communities from Sakinaw Lake, British Columbia, Canada - sak_2013_06_06_36m | ecosystem: Environmental > Aquatic > Non-marine Saline and Alkaline > Saline ... | reverse complement strand
TATTCTTAGCTTTTCTGTGACCGGGATTCAGAGAATCCGTATCATTAAGAATTATTACCAAGGATGATAAAAATATAACTATAACCGATACTCCGATCAAATATTTCTTAAACATATTAATTATTTTAGTTTAGATTTTAATGTTTGTGGTAAAGCGTCTTTATGAATAGTATAGTTCATCATTTTCAGTTTTACGAAATCGTCGTTATAGAAGTAATATCCTTTTGGGTCAACATTCTTTGAGCCCGCTCCTGAATCCTTTATAAGATACCAGTCTTTTCCGTTCTTTGCAGTCATACCTACTAAATGAATTCCGTGGTCATCAGTTGTAGTCTGGTTTGAGAACCTGAACTGTCTTGCGCTTTCATCGATGTATTGTGATGGTATATCAAAAGTCGGAATCATAGCAACCTTATTCCAGGAATCCATTCCCGGTTCTGAAACATCACCGCCAATCGAAACCGTAAAACCTTTTTTGACAGCATCTTTAAGTACAGTCATAAACTCATCTAAAGGAATATTATAATACTCCTTGCTGTGCCACCAGTTATCGGGTACTTCGTACTCTACGTACTGGTAATACGGCTGCTGCATGTATGAAAGGATTTCCACATAATCGGCAGGGTTTAATGCTATAACATTTTTGAAATATTCCTTTGGGGTCATTTCATCACCGTCAACATTAACCTTTGAAGGAGGTACACCGATGTAGAAATTCATTATGGATTTTATCGTGCTTACAACTTCTTCTTCGTTCCAGTTGTATGATTTTTTAATACCCTCGAGGTAAGCAGACATTTCTTCAATCATTTTCCGATGGTCGTGATAAACCTGACCAGGCATTAATCCTGTATAATCTTTTTCGGGAACTGCGCCGTATTCCTGCCAGATTCTCAGGACTGCATTAGCTTCTGACCCTTCAGAGAACTGAGAGTTACCTCTTTCCCTTACAAACCGTTTTGCCTTCTCAACATATTCCCAGTAGACGTTGTACAAAGGAGATATTTTAACTTTTCTGTTATGTATTCTGTATACTTCAGATTCGAAGTAAGAAGTGGTGGAAAAAGACCAGCAGGTCCCTGTTAATCCCTGCGAAACTGTTTCGCTATGCCATGCATAAGTAAACTCGGATAAGTTCTTCGGTAAATCCATCCCTGTAAAATCTACCTTAAAACTCTTTTTATCAGATTTAGGCTTAGAGGCGAAACGCTCTGCCTCTTTGCTTATTTCATCATAGAATCCGGGTTTCGGTTCTGTAAACACTCCTTTGTTTTTTTCCTGAGAGAACAAAGAGTTTGAAATGATTATCAGAACCAGTAAGATTAGTAAATTAGAATTTTGCATACTCTTAATTTCCTTTATATTTAAGTAACTTTTAAATATTTATTGTATAATGTAAATTAACCTAAATAATTAATATTTAATATTCAAATTTCAGCAAATGCGAAAGAATACATTGCCCGTTTTATTTTTACTAATATTCAGTCTCAGTACTGCATTTTCACAGAGTGTCTATGAAGAAAACAAAACACCGTACACCTCTTCTTCGGACAGAATAAAGAGTTACGACCAGAAATCAGATTTAACAAAATATTCCCTGTTCAAGGATATTCCATTCAGGTCAATAGGGCCGACAATAATGAGCGGACGCGTAGTTGACATAGAAGCGAATCCCGAAGACCCTACAGTATTTTACGTTGCATATGCATCAGGCGGATTGTTTAAGACATCTAACAACGGAATCACTTTTAACCCGATATTTGATAATGAAGCAAGCATTATAATAGGTGATATTGCTGTTGACTGGAAGAGTAAAACAATTTACGTTGGAACGGGTGAGAACAATTCAAGCCGTTCGAGTTATTCGGGTACGGGTATTTATAAGAGTACTGATGACGGTAAAAGCTGGACACATCTGGGACTTGAAGAGACACACAGAATCGGAAGGATTGTGATTGACCCTGTAAACCCGAACAATGTGTACGTTGCCGCACTCGGACATTTATATTCATCGAACAGCGAAAGAGGCGTTTACAAAAGCAGTGACGGCGGAGACCATTTTGAAAAAGTTCTTTATGTTAATGATATTACAGGCGCAATAGACTTGGAAATAAACCCAAAGAATCCTGTAGTAATATATGCGGCAATGTGGGAAAGAGAAAGACGTGCGTGGGATTTCAGAGGAGCGGGAAAGAACTCGGGTGTTTTCAAAACTACAGACGGTGGAACAACGTGGGAAAAGCTTACAGGGAAAGGACTTCCTGACGGTGAAGGATTCGGAAGATGCGGTCTTGCAATAAGTAATTCTAATCCTGATATAATATACGCATTAATAGACAACAATTTTCCTAAGTCTGCAGACATAAAGAAAGATAATGATAAAGTTACAAAAGATTTATTGAGAACAATCTCAAAGGATGGATTTTTAAAACTTGATAAAGGAGATGTAGAAAAATATTTATCGAAGTATAATTTTCCGAAGGAATACAATTACAAGTATGTATCTGAAATGGTGAAGGATGACAAACTTAAACCGTCTGCACTTGTAGAATATCTGGAAGACGGCAACAGTAAACTGTTTGAGACCGACGTAAAGGGCGGAGAGGTTTACCGTTCTGATGACGGAGGCAGCACGTGGAAGAAAACTCACGATGGATATCTTGACGGACTTTTCTATACGTACGGATATTATTTCGCAAACATAAGAGTTGCTCCGAATAATCCTGAGAAGATTTACCTGCTTGGAGTTCCTTTGATAAGCTCTGATGACGGCGGCAAGAGTTACAGTTCACTGAACGGAGATAACGTTCACGCAGACCATCACGGTCTCTGGATTAATCCGAAAAAAGACGGACACATTATCAACGGCAATGACGGCGGAATAAACATATCATATGACGACGGATTAAACTGGTATAAGGCAAATGCACCCGCAGTCGGACAGTTCTATACTGTGAATTACGATTTAGAAAAAACTTACAATGTTTACGGAGGTCTTCAGGATAACGGAGTGTGGTATGGTTCTTCAAAGACTGAAATAAACACTGACTGGCAGAACTCAGGTGACTATCCGTTTAAAAGCCTGATGGGCGGAGACGGAATGCAGGTTGTTATTGATACACGTGATAACGACATAGTCTATACAGGTTACCAGTTTGGTAATTATTTCAGGATTTCAAAATCTAAGAAAGATTATAAATACATAACTCCAAAGCACAAGCTCGGAGAAAGGCCTTACAGGTTCAACTGGCAGGCACCGATACAGCTTTCACCTTTTAATATGGATGTTGTTTATTTTGGTTCTAACAGATTGCACAAGTCTACAAACAAAGGAGATAAATTCGAAACAATATCGGGTGATTTAACAAACGGCGGGAAAGCAGGGAATGTTCCCTACGGGACACTGACAACTATATCTGTTTCACCATTGGCTGAGGGACTTGTGTACACAGGAAGTGATGACGGTTTAGTTTACGTCACAAAGAATGACGGAGAAAAATGGGAGAACATCTCTGCAGGTTTGCCAAAAGAACTATGGGTAAGCAGGGTTATTGCATCAAAGTTTGATGCTGCGACAGTTTACGTAACACTTAACGGATACAGATGGGATAATTTTGAAGCATATGTTTACAGGTCAGATAACTATGGAAAATCCTGGACAAGAATCGGTACAAATCTTATTCCCGAACCTGTTAACGTAATAAAAGAAGATAATGATAACAAGAGAATATTGTATTTAGGAACAGATGCCGGTGTTTACGTATCGATTGACAAAGGTTCATCGTTCACTCCTCTGAAAGGCGACTTACCGAATGTACCCGTACACGATTTAGCAGTTCATCCTGCAACAAAAGAATTAATAGTAGGTACTCACGGCCGCTCTATTTACATAGCGGATATGAGCATAATTCATAAATTCATATCAGTAAAAAATATCGGTAGTCTTTATATTTTTGAAATTGATAATGCCGAATACAATTCTGAATGGGGAAACAGAACATTTGACTGGAACCACACTTTGCCGGATGACCTTATTATACCTTTCTATGTTAACGATGCTTCCGGGCTGAAAATAGAAATAATGACGAGCGAAGGTATGAAAGTATTCGAAGAAGAAAAAGCGTTTACTATGGGAATTAATTTTTATAAATACGATTTATCGGTTAGAGACACATTCGCTGAAATTTACAAAGATAATTACAAAACGAAGAATAAATCGGAATTAAAAGAAAAAGACAATAAGAAAGTATATTTAGCCGAAGGTAAATACACAGTAAGAATATCAGGAAAATCGGGCACTTCGGAGAAAACATTCGAGGTAAAGAAAAGGCAACACCGTGAAAGCGAGGAACAGCAAGGGATTCCGGGTGACGGCAGATAGCTTTAAAAACGGACATTAAGGAAACTCAATACTGATTAGACTTACGGACGGGTCGAAAATTATCAGCATTAGTTTACTTCTTGCTTTTTTGATAATACAATACTATTTTTGTTTGTTAATAAACTAAACTAATTTAATACCATGAACAAAGAGCAACTCATTGACAAATTAGCAGGTGATGCTAAGATCACAAAAGTAGCTGCAAGAGCAGTACTTGCATCTTTTATTGAAGCTGTAAAAAAGACAGTAAAAAAAGGTGACAGATTAGGTCTCGTCGGTTTCGGAACTTTTTCATCAGGTAAGAGAAAAGCAAGAACCGGAAGAAACCCACAAACAGGAAAACCAATCAAGATTGCTGCAAAGAAAACTGTAAAGTTTAAAGCAGGAAAAGATTTCAGTGATTTTGTAAACGGCAAGAAATAATTATCATTTAATCATTTTTATAAAAGGCATTGCTTAGCAATGCCTTTTTTGTTTGGTTGAAATCTTTAATAACACTTTTAATAAATACTATTCAACATTATTGCAGGACCAATTTTGAAACTAAAAATATTTGCTGGGTGCTCATACTTACTTAAATAATTATATTCTAAACCCGAAGATATCATAAACACTTTTGAAAACGCAACATCAAGCCCTACAATAAATTTGTAATTCAGGTATGACCTTGATGATTTATTGTTCAACCATTCAGAACTCACTTTATAACTCCCAAGCCCAAAGCCTACATTAAAAAAGGAATCGTTAAATTTTATTTTCCATAATAAGTTAAATGAGATATTTCCTCCTGCGCTATTCCTTGCTATTTTCTCGTTATAGATATTGCTTACTTCTCCATCGTGATTCCAGAATTCATAACTTACGCCTGAATAAACATTTTTTGTTAACCCTACATCAATATTACCGCTAAATATCATTCCCGAGTTAAAACCCCTGTCACTATACTTATCAAATGCAGAATGAAATCCCGTTTTTAATGAGATTAATAAACTTATCTTTTCTGATTTGTTGTTATTACTTAAACTGTTGCTTATCGGTTTAAAAATGGTTTGAGAATGAACAGAACTTGAAAAAATTAAAAGTAATACTATAATAATTTTCTTCATATAAGTCTTTTATATTATTTTCTATTTTAAAAGAAACATTTTCTTTGTCTCAACGAAATCTTCAGAAGACAGTTGATAAAAATATACACCACTACTTAATGTTATACCGTTAAATGATACTTCATACGTTCCGGGATTTAATCTTTCGTTTACGAGTTTCTGGATTTCGCGGCCCGTAATGTCGAAAATACGCAATGTAGTTGTCAACACCCCAATCCCCCGCAAGCGTGGGACATCAAAACGAATTTTTGTTGTCGGGTTAAACGGATTAGGATAATTCTGGAACAGAACATAATTATCAGGAATGTTTTCGTTGATATTTTGGATACCGACATTTTTACTGTATTTTATAGTAACAAAGTCTACTCCCGTTGCATTTTCATAAGATGAACCAGTAACGTAGAGGTTTTGCGCATTATCTAAAGCAAGATAATAAGCATTATCATTATTGTTTGAAGGGCCGTTGTATCTGTGACTCCAGAAAACATTTCCAAGAGTGTCATAAGATATTGTGAAATAATCTGCATTTCCACTGCTACCGTAACTTGAGCCTGTAACAAATACGTTGCATTGTCTGTCAATGGTTAATTTATAAAGCCAATCATAATTATTTGCAGGACTATTATATCTTCTTACCCAGGAAGTATCTCCGTTTGGATTGTATCGAATAGTTATATAATCTCTATTGGTAAAAACATCAGGACCAATGGTTGAATATCCAGCAACATAAATATTGTTATATCTATCAATACCTATGTTATTGCCTAAATCTGACGGGTTCAGACTGTTATTTTTGTATTTCCTATCCCAAAGTAATACTCCAGATGAGTCGTATTTAATTGTGGTAATTGATGTAGAATTAATGCTTGTATTAATTGAGTATCCTGTTATGCAGATGTTTCCCATACTATCAATAGCCATTTCAGTTGGAGAATCTGATAGTTCGTTGTTATCGTATCTTCTGGACCATAAAGAGTCGCCATTAGGGGAATATTTAAGAGTTAAAAAATCCCAACCACTTGGAAATGCGATACTTGAGCCGGTAATATAGATATTCCCGGATTTATCAAGTACCATATCAGAAGCAGAATTATAAACATTTGCACCTCTGCATCGCCTTACCCATTTTTGTAAACCAAGAGAATCGTATTTAATCAGTAAGTAGTCATCCTCGTTATTAAAATCATAAGAGCTTTGACAAAAGACGTAAACATTTTTGTTATTATCAACTTTAACTTCTTTACCAAAATTATTTAGAGTATCACCTAAACCATAAATGCCAACCCATTTTAAATTTCCTGAGGAGTCATATTTGATCGTAACACAATCAGCTCCTGCATTAGACCAACTGCTATAACCTATTACGTAAGCATTGCCTACATCATCCACGGCTAAAGAAATCAGGTGATCATCATTGTTGCTTGTTCCGTTGTAGGTTTTACTCCAAATAGTTTGTCCTGCAGGTGTATATTTAATTAAAAAATAATCTAGGTAGGTACCGCTGTTTTGAACATAGCCCGCTACATAGACATTGTTTTGCTTATCAAAAGCAATATTGTTTCCATAGTCAGCGCTGTTTGAACCTGTTCCAGAAACCTTTTTTATCCATTCCTGCTGATACTGAGCGGATAGATTATTATTAATAATTAAAATATGGGTAAGCATAATGCTTACCCATATGATAAATCTAATATTGATGTTTCTTTTGTTGTGTAATTTCATTGTTAAAAATCAAGAATTTTGATTATTTTATCAACACCATTCGTTTAGTACTCACAAAACCATTGGACTCTATTCTATAGATATATACTCCAGAAGGAAGATTAGAACCAATAAATTCGAAAGTATAATTACCTGCCTGTTTATATTCATTCACTAAAACCTTTACAGACCTGCCCAGAATATCAAAGACTTCCAACTTTGTCAATCCGGATTTTTCAAGCTCGTAATTTATTTTTGTTGATGGGTTGAAAGGATTAGGGTAGTTTGCATTAAGCTTATATTTATATATAACATTGTTAGAACTAACGTTATTATTTATCATTGGACTCAATTGATGACCATTTGTAGAACTGTTTTCAGAAGCATATCTTCCATTTACAACAAAAACATAATCTCTAACCATAGAAGGGTCAGGAGGATTGATACTGCCAAATTTTAAATCTATTATTGCTGTGGTATCCATAATGGCGAAATCGTAATCAATATTACTAAGAGAAGAAAGGATATTGCCATTGACGGCGTGAATAGCACTAATTAAAGATAATTCGGTTTTTGTAAATCCCTCGTAGGAAACAGGAACGACAGAAAAATAAGACATAGCATAATCAGAATTAAAATTAATATCTATATGGTCAACATTGTCGTTTGTTTGAGAGAAAGGAATAATTACATCAGAGACGTTAACTCTTTTCGAAAAGGGTTTAGAATAAGTATCCGAATTAGTGTAAATAGATATACTGCCAGCCCAATCCTTTGCAGTACTGTTGTTTTCTAGCACGAAACCATCAGAACCAATTTCACCTATTAAAGCAAGACTATCAGAAATAGTTTTATACCCTTTTGCTTTTAAACGGTTTTTATAAGATTTCATTTTTGAGTTCTGAGAAGTGCTATCGTAATAAGCGTTAACAAAATCATTATTTGAACCTGTTATTTTTGGAGAAGGTTGACCGTATTGAATGTAAGGAGCAATGTTGTTAATGCTAAAATTTTTTGTTGCTAAATCAGAAGAAGAAACATCATTTGGATAATACATAACGATATCGTTAGATTCTGTGATACCAATTTTAGAGCCCACGGGATGGTCAACAGCAAAAAGTTTTATCTGGTCAAAATAGTTCACATCATTTTCTGTTTCCATTATTTGGATGGTTATTTTATTGCTGTCAATTTTGGGAACAGTTTTTAACTTGTAAACATCGGTGATGCTCTGGTTAGCGTTTTCTGTAAATTCAGAGTGATGAAGGATGTTGTTTTCAGTAAAGAATTTTCCACCCGATGTATCGTTACCCAAAACGAAGATATAAGGACATCCGCCGCCAGCTAAATTTGTGGTAGGGTTGATTCTGAATAAATCCGACCAATCCTCACCAGAATTGTTATATGCTCTCAATTTAGTATAGAAATGAAGTGCAGAAGGAACTTTGTCACCAATAGCACAAAATTGTCCTTCGAAATTCTGGTTCAATAAAATGAAATGAGGGGAACCTTGAGAAGACTGTGTGAAAATACCATTATTAGCATAAGGCCATGGAAGCCATCCACTATTACAAGTTGAGTAGTTCCACTGATATAGAACGGGTGAACCTTGAACAGTAGAATATAGAGCTCCGGTTTGCCCTTTGAATAAAGTGAAGCCAATATTAGGGTCAGGGTAACCAATCATATTGGAAGTGATGCTTGTGATGTCTGGGATTGGTGGTGGAATTTGGTTTGTGTTTTCTGCAAACCAGAATAGCAATGCAGCAACTGCTTTTATACTAAAGTTAAAACAATAGTCACCTTTAAAATCATTATTGTTTAAATATTGTACATTGTTCATAATCGAAGCATAAATTGGTTCTAAATATAAAGAGTAATTATCAACGCCTATATTATTTATATACGAAGTATTCCCAGGGTCAGAAGCATTACCATAAGGACTAGCAGGGAATCTATCTGCTATTTGATTAGTAATATAAAACAAATATCTTAAAGGGTCATTCTTCTGAGATAAATTTATAAATGGTTCAGGTCCCAAAAAAACAGGATAGTGAGAGTTAAGTGAATTATTCCAATTAGAATAATTTGCGTTAATATAATTTTCGTATTCTTCACCATTTTCATGACTCAATCCATGGGCGTGACATGGAACACTCATGTCCGATAGGAGATGGGCTATTCTTCCAAGTATTAGATAAGAAAACTTCTTTGCAGATGAAATAGTCATATTAATTTCCAATGGCGGGTTATGTAGAATTACTTGATGATCATTTACGTCCATATAACCCCAGAAGTAACAATGACCTGTATTATAGAAATCAAATAAGTTGTCATAAGAATATAATAGACCTTTGGATATATTATAATTGTACATACCTAAATGCTTTATAAAAAGAATCTGGTTCTCAGAATGACTTTTATAATACGCTTTTGCTTTTTTATAAGCATTTGGGTAATCGGGTAAAGGCGAAGGGAGATCCATTCGCCAATTGTCACCTAAATCCGCTTTCCAAAAATGTGTCACTGTTGGAGATGGAAAACCAATTAAATATATTGGGTCTTCTCTATCTTCACGACAAGCTCCCAAAGGAATATTTCCAATAGTCCATGGTTCATCATCATCCCCGCAACCTACTTCATTTAAAGCTGAAGCCATATATGTGTTATTCCAATTAATATTAGGTTTGCTATTTTTTAGAAATTCCCATGCCTCTGTTACTATATACCGATGTGGGCTTTCATCATATTTGTCTTGAGAATAAGTTCTGTTAATATTTATTACAAATATAATAACGAATAAAATGTAGATTGATTTTTTCATAGATATATTCTTTTAGTTTGTTAAAAGTAAATTATAAAGAGTGAAAATCAAAATTTTGTTTAATTGAAATTGTTAATTGATTTCGATTATAGATTGGCGAGGTGGATTTGGCTGTGCTATGGCGGCTTCATTGGTAACTCCTTTTAAATGTTTGTAAATGTTTTTTATAATGTGGAGTCTCTCGATTTTTAGTTTTGGGATAGAGACTCCACAAAATTATAGTTAGAGCTTTTTAATATGCTTTGTTTACGAGTGCTTTGTACTCCGGAGAATCTTTTCCGTAGTTTCGTTTGACGTTTCGTTTTGCACGGGCGGCTACTTCGGCGAGTCCGCCGGGACCATCGAAATAGTTTAATACGAGAGAGCGTGCGTTTGTGAATATCGGTCCTTTTTCGCCGAGGTCTTTGAGTGCGAGGTCGGCGTTTGCTGCTATGGTTTGAAGTTCGAGGATTTTGATGTCATCGTCTTCGGGGTCGTAGTCGCCTTTGGCGACGCATAGAGCGATTAGGGATTTGAAGTTTCCGAGTATTGATTCTCTTTCGAGCTGAGAGACGGATGTCCATTCGGATTCGTCTTCAGGAGTGTTTGGGTCGTCTTCTATTTTAGGTCGAGTTGCGGAGAAGCGCGATACGTTTTCGCCAGTGATGAGGCGGACGTAATGGTTTACACTTTCGTGAAAATCTGTGTTGTAGAAGG
>Ga0268283_1001631_pt1 | contig 10708 bp, 17 predicted proteins | sample saktaG_13_FD_190140 | JGI IMG/M metagenome (GOLD analysis project Ga0268283, IMG submission 190140) | Saline water microbial communities from Sakinaw Lake, British Columbia, Canada - sak_2013_06_06_36m | ecosystem: Environmental > Aquatic > Non-marine Saline and Alkaline > Saline ... | reverse complement strand
GATTAAATGGAAAATGGATAAATCAGTGTTCATTCTTTAACAGCTCTAGTAAGTTTTCAGGAATCGCTTTAGGACGCAGGGTATTAACGTCCAAACAGGCAATGCGAATTATGCTTTTACATAAAACGTCATCACCCCGTGTAATTAGTTGTTCAAAAGTAAGGCTGGCTTTTTTAACGAGAACCACCTCGGCACTGACTTGGATTAATTCATTAAATCGGGCAGATCGAAGATAATCAACTTGCACTGAGCGCACGACAAAAATAATGCCGACACTGGCCATAAGCTCATCCTGCTCATAACCCATCGCCCTAAGCATTTCTGTTCTTGCCCGTTCAAAAAACTTGAGATAGTTGGCGTAAAACACCACGCCTCCGGCATCCGTGTCTTCATAATAAACACGCACCGGCCAGATAAATTTTTTAATTTTCATAGTTTGATGGTTGAAGCACGAAGATCGGCTTGCGTAAGGTATATTATGCGTACCTTACGCGGTAAAGGTGTATGGCACACCCTGCATTAGTCAAACAAATCCTCGGAAACCCCTATTTGTTTCGGTAGCGGCAAGCCAAAATGCAGGTACGCATTTCGGGTAACAACTCGTCCACGGGGTGTACGCATAATAAAACCTTGTTGCAACAAATACGGCTCCAATACATCTTCAATGGTGCCACGTTCTTCACTGATTGCCGCTGCCAGGGTATCAAGACCCACCGGGCCACCATCAAAATTGTCAATCATGGTCATCAGTAACTTTCGATCCAGCGCATCAAAACCGTTACTATCCACTCTCAACATGTCCAGAGCCTGAATGGAGACATCTTCCGTAATGTTGCCATTGCCTTTTACTTCAGCATAATCCCGCACCCGTCGCAGCAAGCGGTTGGCAATTCGGGGCGTACCTCGAGAACGGCGGGCAATTTCATACGCACCTTTCTGCTCCATGGCAATCCCCAAGACTTTAGCCGAACGAATGGCAATACTGGCTAGTTCATCAACCGTGTAAAACTCCAAGCGCTGCACAATGCCAAAGCGATCACGCAACGGAGACGTCAGCAAACCGGCGCGAGTTGTTGCGCCGACTAGCGTAAAGGGTGGCAAGTCCAGCTTGATTGAACGGGCGGCAGGCCCTTCACCAATCATAAGATCCAGTTGATAATCTTCCATAGCCGGATATAAAATTTCTTCAACCGCAGGGCTTAAGCGATGTATTTCATCAATAAATAATACGTCATGCGGCTCAAGATTAGTCAACAAGGCTGCAAGATCACCTGCTTTATCCAGCACAGGCCCTGAAGTCTGGCGAATTTTAACACACATTTCCGCTGCAATGATATTGGCTAGTGTTGTTTTACCTAATCCCGGCGGGCCAAAAATCAATACATGATCCAAAGCCTCTTGGCGAGCGGTTGCCGCTTGGATAAAAATCTCCATTTGCGCACGCAATTCTTTCTGTCCAACATAGTCCGCAAGCCGCTTTGGACGAATGGCGCGGTCTTGTCGTTCTTCATCGGTATTAGCGCGAGCGGTTATCAGTCGATCACTTTCAATCATCTGACTGCGCCTTGTAATGCCAGCCTAATAATATCTTCACAACTTTTACCTTCAGCACTGATATTTTGTACCATTTTACTAGCATCCAAAGGCTTGTAGCCCAAGGAACACAAGGCACTAACCGCTTCCTGTTTTGGATTACCGATTGCGGGTGCCGAAGCTCCCGTTTTGTTGGTGCTGGTTGCTGCGGAATCAGCCAAATCCGGTAATCGGTCACGCATTTCAATAACCAAGCGTTCAGCCGTTTTTTTGCCGACACCCGGTAAACGCACCAACGCTTGTGTATCATTATCCTGAATACAGCGATGAAATTCTTCAGCACTCTGACCGGATAAAATAGTTAACGCCAACTTGGGGCCGACGCCATTAACCTTAATTAAGGTTCTAAATAAAGTACGCTCTGCTTCCGCAGAAAAGCCAAACAAGATATGGGCATCTTCCCGAACGACCAAATGGGTATGTAATTTTATCTCTGAGTTGATGGCAGGCAGGTCATAAAAAGTCGTCATCGGTGCTTCCACTTCATAACCGACACCCTGCACATCCAGCACTAAAAAAGGCGGCGCTTTATGAACCAATATACCGCGTAAAAAACCGATCATCTCGATACTCCTTGCTTGCCCAACATGATGGCAGTTTGCTGATAATTGGCATGACAAATAGCGATACCCAAGGCATCACTAGCATCCAACGATAATTCGCCTTGGACATTTAGCAGCATTTTTACCATGTGTTGAACCTGAATTTTATCGGCAGCGCCCTTCCCTACCACCGCTTGTTTGACTTGCCTCGCCGCATATTCAAATACCGGAATCACTTTGGTTTGCACCGCACAAATGGCAGCACCCCGCGCCTGACCCAGTTTAAGCGCAGAATCCGCATTTTTATGCATAAAGACTTGTTCTATGGCCATCTGCTCCGGCTGATAGTTATCGACAATTTCCAAAATGCCGTCAAATATTTGTTTAAGCCGATCCGGAAAATAATCCGCTTTAATCCGAATACTCCCGCTGGCTATGTATTTATAGCCTCGTGGCGATTCTTCTATAATTCCGTATCCGGTCAATCTTGAACCGGGGTCTATCCCTAAAATTCTCATTTATTATTAATTAGTGGTAGGGTGCGCTATGCGCACCATTTTGCTGGCTTATTGATTAACAAACGCACCAGCACATTGGTATCAACTGCAATCATAAACTCCCTCCGCGATTTTTTATGGCCGCATCCATTTGTTCCAAAGTGATACCGTGTGGTGCTTGTAAAATACCGCAAGCCTGTTTAACTTCTGCCAAAGTATGGCGTTTAGACGATGCCTGCTTAACCGCTTGGATATGTAAGTAATCTAAATAATCTGCCAGTTTTTCAGGTTCTGATAACAGTGCTTTAATTGACTGGTATTCCTCAAAATCGATGACTGCAAATTTAGCTTGCCCATGTTCTTCAATAATTTGTACATGCTCTAACATAGCTAACTCTTGGGATTTATTTATTTTGATTTGATTTGATTTTTGGCATGAGCTTAAAAAACTCTTCACAGCGCGATTTCACTTCATCTATTGACTCAGAACGAAACACCTCTGTGTGAAGTCGAACACAGTCTTGAGAAACGCTTTCAATGGCAGTCTTTTCCCATAGCAACTTACATGACCACGTTTTCAGAACCTTAGAGAATGGTGCAGCTGTTTTATGCGAACGAAGTCTTTCATCAATATTTGTAGCAAATCCAAGTTTAAACCTACCTGGGTCATGCTCAGGCTCTAACTGTATTAAATAAAACACGCCGCCTACATCAGATTCAGTAACAAAGATTTCAGAATCATCCTCTGTCCCTGCAAAATGTTCCTTTACACGATTATAATCATCAGTTGTTATATAGGCTATCTTCTGACCTCTGGCATCGTTACACTTCTCTTTGATTGTTTCGATACTTAGCCGTCTCAGAATTCTGAAAACATGCGCCTTGTGTTGACCAAGGTTCTTAGCAACGTCAATTACTGAAATTATTTCATTATTCATATTCTGGACTAAACACCTAACATCTGTTGAATTACCGCCTGAGTGGGTTAGCGATAGCGTAACCCAACATTTACTGCTTCAATGTGTTGGGTTACGGCTATCGCCTAACCCAACCTACGGATTTATAAATCCAACGCCGCCATAATATCTTCCCTTTCCAAGTCCTCATAATCCGTAAGTATCTCTTCAACAGTCATGCCAGCGCTTAACCATTCCAGGATATTTTCAACCGGATAACGTAAACCTCGAATACAGGGCTTACCATGGCAAATACTTGGGTCTAGGGTAATCCGTTCGGAAAGTAATGCAGTCATAGTAGTCACCGTTAAGACCTTGTTGTATCAACTCAGTCGTTCCAGATTGTTGCCACCGCTTGCGGCAGCCTCAATATGCAGCTTAAGACCTAGCGCGTTAATGACTTTCAGGATGGTAGAAAAACTGGGATTACCTTCACCTGATAGCGCCTTATAGAGACTTTCACGACCCAAGCCGGTATCTTTGGCCAGTTGCGTCATGCTTCGTGCTCTGGCTATTGTACCCAATGCCTTGGCTATAAAAGCCGCATCGTCCCCCGCCTCTTCAAAACAGGCTTGCAAATACAGCGCAATATCTTCTTCTGTTTTTAAGTGTTCGGCGGAATCCCACCTTTTTAATGTCAAAGCCATTTAACCCCCCTTCAGTTCGTATGCCAGTTGCAATGCAATTTTAATATCCTGCGCTTGGGTCGATTTATCACCGCCAGCCAGCAAAATGACCAGCTCCAGACCATCCCCACGCTGCACAAAATATACACGATAACCTGGCCCCACATCGATCCGCATTTCTGATACGCCATCACCTACCGGCTTGCAATCGCCAAAATGGCCATCTTCGGCTCGGTCAATACGCATTTGAATACGACGTTTGGCAACATTATCCCGCAGCCTGGCGTACCAGCGATCAAATGTGTCGGTGGTTAAAATGGTTTTCAATAACGTATCCTATTTTATACTAAATGACAATAAAAACTCCGTCATCCGTTAAATCACTTATAAATCCAACCCCGCCATAATTTCATCACTGATATCCGCATTGGAATAAACATCCTGCACATCGTCCAGATCTTCCAAGCGATCTATCAAACGCAGCATTTTTTCTGCGTCATCGGCATCCAGTTCCGCCTGGATGGTTGCCTGCATAGTAACTTCGGCACTGTCGGGTTCAAAGCCTGCGGCAATCAGAGCCTCTTTTACGGCTAAATAAGTTTCGGGCGTCGTCATCACATCAACGGCACCGTCATCATAGCCGGTCACATCGTCTGCACCGGCTTCCAAAGCGGCGTCCATCAGCGCATCTTCGTCAACTGAAGGGGCGTAACTTAAAATACCGACTTTATTAAACAGATAAGCGACCGAACCATCGGTGCCTAAATTGCCGCCTGCTTTGGCAAAGGCATGACGGACTTCTGCAACAGTACGGTTACGGTTATCGGTTAAACAATCAACGATGACCGCTGTACCGCCGGGACCATAGCCCTCATAACGGATATTTTCGTAATTAACACCTTCCAACGCGCCGGCCGCTTTTTTAATAGCGGTATCAATGGTATCGCGGCGCATATTTGCACCTAATGCCTTATCAACTGCTGAGCGTAGGCTCGGGTTACTAGCGGCATCCGGGCCACTGGTTTTTACTGCAACGGTAATCTCACGCATGACTTTGGTAAAAATTTTACCTCGCTTGGCATCCTGCCCTGCTTTACGATGCTTGATATTAGCCCATTTACTATGTCCAGCCATGGTTTCCCTCTTTAAAAATTAGTGTGTAATGTTTATCAAAAACCGCTTACAAAATATGTTCTAAAACTGAAAGCAAGCTAGGCTCGGTGGTATAAAAATCAGCCAACTCACGAACAATCGCCCTATCGACCACGCCACCAAAACCCAGCACATAAGCACCGGCGTCCTTGGCTTCCATGTCCGTCTTGCCATCGCCAATCATCACCAAGGAATCTTGCGCGTTAAGCAACTGCCGGCAAATCTCGGCTTTGCCGCCTGTTCTGGCCAACGGTGAATTTAGATCGTAAGTGTCATAGCTGCCATTGTCGTTGAAATAAATATCAACTGCGTGTACCTGGTTTTCAGGCAAGCCCAGATATTTTGCCAGCGGCAAGATAGCTTGACGCAAGCCGCCACTGATAATGTGCACGGTTTTATCTTGAGCCAATAAAGCCGCAAACACCTCTTTAACGCCCTCGACTATTTCGGCAATATATAAATCAGCCAACCAGTCAATGCTATTTTGATCGGGTTGGATAAGCGACAGACGCCGCTCATAAACGGCTTCCAATGGCACGATTCCGTTCATTGCCAAATCGGTTAGTTTGGACATTTCCTCACCCAACCCAACACGACGAGCCAATTCATCTATACCTTCTATTTTGCTTAAGGTACTGTCGCAATCAAAACAAATAACGTCAAAACTCATAAATTAACTCAATGCCATAATCACTGTGAACGCATCGCCCATAATTTCATAAAGCCCTTTTCATCAAATCCAATCTTGGCAGGTCATTATCTGCCTGCTGTTAATTAATCTAAAAATAAGGATTTTTTATGAAATAATGGGCGGATGGTTAGCCGCTAAAAAGGTGCACAGTTTAACAGCTTTGCTATAATCCCGATATTGCCAAGTGAGACATTAACGTAAATGCCCAAACAATTGCCTGCCGCTGCCATAAAGACGCGATTTTTCAGCTATCGATTCATTGCCTTGGCAGCGTTGTTGTTAGTGCTGGTATTGCTTTCGGTAGTCGCACTCAATCGGATATCTACCCCTGTTCCCGATGTCACGTTTACGACGATTACCGGCCAAAAAATTGCTTTAAAAGCATTACGCGGCAAACCGGTTATTGTCACTTTTTGGGCAACTGATTGCCCGGGTTGCATAAAAGAAATCCCTCTTTTAATTGATCTGTATTCGCAATACCATCCACAAGGTCTTGAAATTATAGCCATCGCCATGCACTACGACCCGCCCAACCATGTCATCGCCATGACACAAGACCAACAGCTACCTTATCCTGTCGTATTGGACTTTACAGGAGAACACGCCCACGCTTTTGGTGATGTACAATTAATACCCAGCACTTTTTTAATTACCCCGGACGGCTTGATCGCCCTAAAAAAAATCGGCGTATTGGATTCGGCTGAAATAAAAACCCTTATTGAACCCTTCACCTTAGGATAAACCATGCTCTGGTTAAAAGCGCTACACTTGATTTTTATGGTCACCTGGTTTGCAGGTCTGTTTTATTTGCCACGCCTGTATGTTTATCATGCCATGAGCACTGATGAAATCAGCAATGAACGCTTTAAAGTCATGGAACGAAAACTGTTTTTTGGAATTATGACACCGGGCATGATAATTACCTTGGTATTTGGTATCTGGATGCTGACTGATTATGCGTGGGGAGTTTATTCGGCCAGCGGTTGGTTACATGCAAAGCTGGCGCTGCTTGCACTCACACTGGTTTATCACTATTTTTGTGGCGTGTGGCTTTTGGATTTTAAACATGACCGTAATCAACATAGCCATGTTTATTACCGCTGGATGAATGAAGTGCCGGTATTATTTTTAGTAGGCATTATCATTTTGGCAGTCGTTAAGCCTTTTTAAGGTCAGCGTTGCCTAATGACCAAGGATTGCATTTGGCAGTCATTAACAGGATGACAGGACTTGGAAGGTTTTACAGAGGAGTAATGAAAATGCAGAAGTCTTGCAGGGCGCATACCCCACAAAACTAATGCTTTATATTTTAATAATGTCTTTGAACGGAAAACTTTGCCAATAAAGTTAACGCTTCTTTGTATTCTGAAGCCGGCAAAACGTGCAGTGCGGCAATGGCTTTTTCAGCTTCTTCATCTGCACGTTGCTCAGTGTAAACAATAGCGTTGGTGCTTTGTACGATGGCATAAACCTCATTAAAGGCATCACGATTACCATTTTTAATCGCGTCAATAATTATTTTTGCCTCGTCTTCACTACCTTTTTGAATGGCGTAAATCAAAGGTAAGGTCGGTTTGCCTTCAGCAAGATCGTCACCGAGGTTTTTGCCCAAATCTTCTTGACTGGCTTTGTAGTCAAGTACGTCATCAATCAATTGAAAAGCGATACCCAGGTGCTGCCCGTACTTTGCCAGACTTTCTTCTGTCACGGTAGATGAACCCGCTATAACGGCACTTAATCGGGTGGCGGCGCTAAATAGAATCGCTGTTTTTCTGGCAATAACTTCCAGGTATTTTTCTTCTGTTGTTTCCGGGTTATTGCAATTTAACAGCTGCAACACCTCGCCTTCGGCAATGGCGGTCGTGGTTTTTGAAAGAATTTCCATCACCCGCATATTGCCGGTGCGTACCATCATTTCAAAAGCACTGGAGTACAGATAGTCGCCCACTAATACGCTGGCCGCATTGCCCCATACCGCATTAGCTGATTCTTTACCGCGCCTGAGATCGGATTCGTCAACAACATCATCATGTAATAGTGTCGCCGTGTGAATAAATTCAATGACAGCAGCAAGTACCAAGTGGTTATCGTTGACACCGCCCAGTGCTTTGGCGGCAAGTAGCAGTAACATGGGACGTAAACGCTTGCCGCCATTGCCAACAATATAATGGCCCATTTGATTAATTAAAATAACATCTGAACTTAACTCGTTAATAATGAGCTGGTCGACGGCCTTGGCTTCCGTGGCAGTTAAGTTCTTGATTAAGTCAAAATCAATGGGTTCCAGTGTGTTTGAGAGTGTATGCGATACCATTGATTCAGTGCTGATAAGGTGAGTTTTGGTTATTTTTCATAGTCATAATTATAAAATATGAGGTTATTGAGTTATTATAACCCAATAGAAAGCCAACTGCCCATGCTATTGAATAAAGAATATTGGCGTCAATAGCTTTCTTGCGTCACTTTTAATAAGCAGGTTTATTAAGGTGGTACAAATTTTTGTTGACTAGGCTTGTGTTTAAAAATATAATTGCTAGTTAAATTTTAACAGATTAATGCTTGATGGAGCTTGCTCAGATGTATGCGGTAATTCAAACAGGTGGTAAACAGTACCGCGTTGAAGAAGGTACTTACTTAAAAATAGAAAAACTGGAGCTGGGCACAGGCGACAGCATTGAATTTGATAAAGTGCTGATGATTCAAACAGACGACGCTGTTAATATCGGCTTGCCTTTTATTGAAGGCGGGAAGGTTACAGCGGTTGTTTTGTCTCAAGGTAGACACGATAAAATCAAAATCATTAAATTCAGAAGACGCAAGCACCATATGAAACAAATGGGGCATCGTCAATACTATACAGAAATCCAGATTACTGGCATTTCTGCTTAAGCGATAGGAGTTACAGATGGCTCATAAGAAAGCTGGTGGTAGTACCCGTAACGGACGTGATTCCAATGCAAAACGCTTGGGTGTTAAGCGTTACGGTGGTGAGTTGGTAACAGCAGGAAACATTATTGTTCGTCAGCGTGGAACCCGATTTCACCCCGGTGATAATGTAGGTTGCGGAAAAGATCATACCTTGTTCGCTACCGCAGATGGTAGAGTGCTTTTTCAGGTTAAAGGTCCTAAAAGCCGTAAATTTATCAGTATTGTTCCTGCATAAAACGTATAGTTTGATTGTAGTTAACAGTTATATAAGTCGGTTTAGCGTATCTAATCCGACGGCTTTAAAAAAGCTCCGTCCTTAATGGCGGGGCTTTTTTTGTTTTTATCGGTTGGTTTTTAAGTGTGGCATGTAAGTTATGAGATTTGTTGACGAAGCGGAAGTTCGTGTAGAGGCGGGCGATGGCGGTAATGGTACTATTGGCTTTCGGCGTGAGAAGTATATTCCCATGGGCGGTCCCGATGGCGGTGACGGCGGTGACGGCGGCAGCGTCTATCTGATTGCAGTGGAGAATGTAAACACGCTGGTAGATTTTAGATACCATGCCGTACATAGAGCGCAGCGCGGGCAAAAAGGCATGAGTCGCAATTGCACCGGAAGAAAAGGTGACGACTGCTTTGTGCCGGTACCGCTGGGAACAAAAATATCTGATTTCGAAACCGGTGAAGTTATCGGTGATTTAACTGAAATTGGCGAAACTCTACTGGTTGCAAAGGGCGGTTTTCATGGCTTGGGCAACACCCGCTTTAAAAGCAGTATTAACAGGGCACCACAAAAAGCCAGTAAAGGTTCTGAAGGCGAGCATCGCGTTCTTATTTTGGAGTTGACCTTAATTGCCGATGTCGGGTTGTTGGGAATGCCTAACGCCGGCAAATCCAGCTTGATACGATCGGTATCGGCAGCCACCCCTAAAGTGGCTGATTACCCTTTTACTACCTTGCACCCTAACTTGGGCGTGGTCAGTGTTGATGATTTACGCAGTTTTGTTATTGCCGATATTCCGGGTGTTATTGAAGGTGCGGCTGAAGGTGCCGGTCTAGGTTTACAGTTCCTTAAGCATTTATCACGTACCGGTTTATTATTGCATCTGATTGATGTAGTGCCTTACGAGAGCATGGATACGCCGGTAGAGGCTGCCCGAAAAATTATTCATGAAGTTGAAAAATGGAGTGATGATTTGGCCAACAAGCCGCGCTGGCTGGTACTCAACAAAACTGATAGATTGCCGTATGATGAAATTGATGAGCGTTGTCAGGCTATTGTTGATGAATTGGGCTGGACTGCCCCGGTTTTTAAAATTGCGGCAATTAATGGCACAGGTACAAAAGAGTTAATGTATGCCATCATGAACTTTTTGGAAGCAGAACGAGAACGGCGGAAAAACAGTGAGCAGGAATGATTTTACCAACGTTAAACGAGTCGTTGTAAAAATAGGCAGTTCTTTACTAACCAAAGGCGGGCAAGGGCTTGATAAAGTTGCAATTACCGCTTGGGTTAAGCAAATGGCAGGCTTAAGGCAACAGTCTATTGATGTCATATTGGTTTCGTCCGGCTCAGTCGCTGAGGGCATGAGTCGTTTGGGCTTGAAAGTCAGGCCAAAGGTTCTGCATGAATTACAGGCGGCAGCGTCTGTCGGTCAAATGGGTCTGGTTCGGGTTTTTGATGATAATTTCCAGCAGCATGGTTTACATGCGGCGCAAGTATTAC
>Ga0268283_1001630_pt1 | contig 10716 bp, 4 predicted proteins | sample saktaG_13_FD_190140 | JGI IMG/M metagenome (GOLD analysis project Ga0268283, IMG submission 190140) | Saline water microbial communities from Sakinaw Lake, British Columbia, Canada - sak_2013_06_06_36m | ecosystem: Environmental > Aquatic > Non-marine Saline and Alkaline > Saline ... | reverse complement strand
CGGCCAATTGACTGTTACGACAGCGCCATTAATGCTCACCGCGAACAACGCCACCAAGATCTACGGCGATACCGTCACTTTTGCGGGTACGGAATTTAGCGCGGTCGGGCTAAAGAATAGCGAGACCGTTGGAACGGTGTCGCTGAGTAGCCCGGGCACAGCGAATACCGCCGGGGTTTCTGGCGGTCCTTATGTCATCACGGCGAGTAATGCCACGGGCGGAAACTTTGACCCCACAAATTACGGCATCACCTACACCAATGGCCAATTCACTGTCACGACGGCGCCATTAACGCTAATTGCAAGCAACGCTACAAAAGTTTACGGCGATACCGTCACTTTTGCGGGTACGGAATTTAACGCGATTGGGCTAAAGAATAGCGAAATCATTGGAGCGGTTTCGCTGAGTAGCGCAGGCGCGACGAATACCGCAGGGGTTTCTGGCGGTCCTTATACCATCACGGCGAGCAATGCTATGGGTGGGACATTTGACCCCACCAATTATGGCATCACTTACACTAACAGCCAATTGACTGTTACGGCAGCGCCATTAACACTCACCGCGAACAACGCTACCAAAATCTACGGCGATACCATCACCTTTGCGGGTACGGAATTTAGCGCGATTGGGCTAAAGAATAGTGAAATCATTGGAACGGTTTCGCTGAGTAGCGCAGGCGCGACGAATACCGCCGGGGTTTCTGGCGGTCCTTATACCATCACGGCGAGCAATGCTATGGATGGGACATTTGACCCCACTAATTACGGTATCACTTACACTAACAGCCAATTGACTGTTACGGCAGCGCCATTAACGCTTACCGCGAACAACGCCACAAAGATCTACGGCGATACCATCACCTTTTCGGGAACAGAATTTAGCGCACCCGGGCTAAAGAATAGCGAGACCGTTGGAACAGTTTCGTTAAGTAGCGCGGGCGCGGCAAATATCGCCAGGGTTTCCACCAGTCCTTACGCCATCACGGCAAGTAATGCCACGGGCGGAACCTTTGATCCCGTCAATTACGGAATTACCTACACAAATGGCCAATTCATTGTTACGGCAGCACCATTAACGCTCACTGCGAACAACGCCACCAAGATCTACGGCGATACCGTTACCTTTTCGGGAACAGAATTCAGCGCAGTTGGGCTAAAGAATAGCGAAATAATTGGAACGGTTTCGCTGAATAGCGTGGGAGCAGCGAATACTGCGGGGGTTTCTGGTGGTCCTTATAGCATCACGGCGAGTAATGCCATGGGTGGGACATTTGACCCCACCAATTACGGTATCACCTACACGAACGGCCAATTGACTGTTACGGCAGCGCCATTAACGCTCACCGCGAACAACGCCACCAAGATCTACGGCGATACCATCACCTTTTCGGGAACAGAATTCAGCGTAGCCGGGCTAAAGAATAGCGAAACGATCGGAACGATTTCACTGAGTAGCGCGGGCATAGCGAATACCGCAGGGGTTTCTAGCGGTCCTTATACCATCACGGCGAGTAACGCCACAGGCGGAACCTTTGACCCCGCCAATTACGGAATCACCTACACAAACGGCCAATTGACTGTTACGGCAGCGCCATTAACGCTCACCGCGAACAACGCCACCAAGATCTACGGCGATACCGTCACTTTTGCGGGCACGGAATTTAGCGCGATTGGGCTAAAGAATAGCGAAATCATTGGAACGATTTCGCTGAGTAGCGCAGGCGCGACGAATACCGCCGGGGTTTCTGGCGGTCCTTATACCATCACGGCGAGCAATGCCACGGGCGGAACCTTTGACCCCGCCAATTACGGAATCACCTACACCAACGGCCAATTAATTGTTACGGAAGCACCATTAACGATCACTGCGAACAACGCCACCAAGATCTACGGCGATACCGTGAATTTTGCAGGAACAGAATTCAGCGCAGCCGGGCTAAGGAATAGTGAAACGGTCGGAACGATTTCACTGAGTAGCGAGAGAATAGCGAATACTGCCGGGGTTTCTGGCGGTCCTTACGCCATCACGGCAAGCAATGCGATTGGCGGAACCTTTGACCCCGAAAATTACGGCATCACCTATACAAACGGCCAATTAGCTGTTACAGCGGCACCATTAACGCTCACCGCGAACAACGCCACTAAAGTTTACGGCGATACTATCGTTTTCGCAGGAGCGGAATTCAGCCAAATTGGACTAAGGAATAGCGAGACCATCGGCGCAGTGGCGTTAAACAGCGCCGGTGCAGTTAATACCGCAGATGCTTCTGGTAGCCCCTACCCCATTGCTATCAGTAATGCCAGCGGTGGAACATTTCATTCTACTAATTACCGTATCACTTACATCAATGGTCAACTCGTAATCACTACTTTGGCCAAACCTTCTGTAACTACGGATACTTTCGTCAGTCAACAAATAGGAACAATCCTTCAGTCATTGGCTTCCATCAGTACAATGGTCAGCAATTCCACGGGAACACCCGCCTCTTTCTTCTCCACTGCATCAACAAATACAAAAACCGCAAATGCCCAAGTAGCATCAATATCTTCACCGGAACAGGTTGCGCTCCAGACGGAATCGTCGGAATCGCATTCTGAGCAGTCTTCTGAGTCTTCCGAAAAATCTTCTAATCAAAATTCCGGTCAATCTTCGGAAACCGAATCTAATCAGAAAGTGGTAACACCTCAGACCATAAATAATGCCTCTGGCGAAATTATCGCGTCATCGACTGCGGTTTCAGAATTATCTTCCGGTATCGCTCCAAAAACGGTACTCTCCGTAGCCGCAAAAGCCATCCAGGCACAAACCGTGGTGACCAGAACTCAGGCGGTACCCATGACATCAGCCAATCAAATTGCATCCACGCTGGCGAATTCAACGCAAGCCGTACAGACCAATGTCCAGAAAGCCCCCGTAACGCCAGCCAATCAAGTTGCGCTAGCACTGGGAAATTCAACACCAATCGCACAGAGCAATATTCAGACGACACCAATGGCATCAGTGAATCTCCCGGTCTCTGGCGGGAAGAGCGCAGCGGTAGCCGCTGCGAATGTTGAATTACAAGGAAATACCCCCGCTGGGCAAGCCCTGATAGCAGCGCTGGCCAGTGGCGCTAGTCCAGAGCTGGCGCTCTCCGGAATGAGCGAAACTACTACGGCAACTGCTGCGTTGGCCGCCGCTCAAACCGTACCGCTATCCAAACCCGATCAGGTCGTAGCGGCATTGGCAGGTGGTGGAGATATGGCAAAGACGCTTCAAACTGCCGGTATCACCACCACTGGAAACGATGCTGCGGGCCAGGCCTTGGTAGCTGCACTGGCCTCCGGGGTCTCCCCTGAAGTGGCCCTGGCTACAGCTCAAGAGGCCACAACAACGCAGAACGCTTTAGCCAAGGCTCAAACGGTACCCATGTCACACTCGGATCAAACGGTTGCACTCCTAGCAAGCGGTGCGAGTGTCTCCTCCGTATTGGCAACCGCAGGGGGTAGCGATGCGCAAGCTGTGGCAGGATCGGCCCTGATGGAAGCGTTAGCTTCCGGCGCTTCTCCTAAAGCGGCATTGGCTGCGATGACCGCAGCTACTGTGGCAGACGCTGCACTCACCGCCGCCCAAACCGTGCCACTCTCCTCTTCTGGTCAAGCCGCAGCAGCATTGGCAAACGGTGGAAATGTCGCAGCAGTACTTCAAGCCTCTGGCATTGCTACCAACGGAAACGATGCCGCCGGCCAAGCGTTGGTGGCAGCCCTGGCGATGGGTATCTCTCCTGAGGTAGCTCTGACCGCCGCAATCGCAACCAATGCAGCGCAGGTCATCCTGGCAAGCGCTCAGGCAGTAGCAATGTCGCCAGCGAATCAGGCAACTGCGCTCCTGGCCAGTGGTGCCGATATTACTGTGGTCTTGCAAGCCATGGGGATTGCTGCACCGCAAATGGACGCAGCCAAACAGACCTTCGTAACGACACTGGCGATAGGCACGACACCGGAAGAGGCTCTGGCCGCAACAATTGCGTCCGCAAAGACAAATACCACAGTGGCTGAGGTACAGAAGGTTCCCATCTCCTCATCCAATCAAGCCGCAGCGGTGCTGGCAAATGGTGGAGCGGTGGCGACGGCACTTCGGGCCACGGGCATCGCCACAACGGGAGGTGATGAAGCCGGCCAGGCACTGGTAGCGGCATTGGCTTCCGGAGCCTCCCCTGAGAGGGCTCTGGCCGCAGCAATGGGAACCGTCACGACCCAAACCGCCATAACTATCGCCCAAATTGTGACAATGTCGCAGTCGGATCAGTTCATCGCAGCACTTTCCAACCCTGTCACAGGCGACCATTCACAGGAGAAAAATGCGACATTGTTGGCAGCATTGTCTTCTGGTCTTCCGCCCGAGGAGGCAGTGTTAGTTGTAACCCAGGCCAATGAGATACGAACGACATTGGCAAAGACTCAATCTGTACCTGTATCATCAACAAATCAGATCATTGAAAGATTGGCAAATCCATAATCAAAATTTAAAATAACTCCCGAAAACCGCCATATTATTCTAGAAAATGAGAATCAAATGATTAATAGAATAAAGAAATTTTCTAAAGATATTTCAGAACTACCCAAGCGTAAATTATTCTTGACAATTGTTCTAATAGCAACTTTGATCGCAGCTATTGCTGCGTTTCTTACTGATTTTCTTTTCCTCAACGCGTCCAGACTGCCTCCTATACGTCTCGCCTTGGTGGCTCCATTGACTGGAGAAGAGGCCGCTTTGGGTCGTGCTATGCGTGAGGGGGTGGAATCCAGCCTAGCCAAGGTGAATCGAGAGGGCGGAATTGGCGGTCGAAAGATTTCCCTACTCACCTTCGATGACAGTAACCAGCCCGATCGCGCTCGATCTGCAGCCACGGAAGCTGTCGATTCCGGAGTGATTGCCGTAATCGGCCATGCTAACCTTGCTACCCTAACAGCAGCGAATCCTGTTTATGCGGAACATAAAATAGGTGTAATCACCTTAGCTGCTACGCAAACTCAACCTTCTGCATCGGATCAATCTACGGAAAGTCATTTTCTCGTCTCTGACGATTATGAAATACGTTTTTTAGCCAATTACGTGCGTAATGTTGTTGGCGAGAAGACCGTACATATTCTTTACGAAAATTCCTCTCGTGGTGAGTCGCTTGCTACTATTTTCGATGAAACGATGCAACGCTTTGGCACGAAAGTCCTCTACCGTTGGCCACTCACATCGGGAAGTCCTGAGATTACCGAACAAGTTACTGCAGCGGCACAACAACTTACCTCGGGAAAACTGCCCGGAGTGATCCTCATCATTGCCGATCCTGCTACCAGTGCTCATGTAGTTGTCGGCTTGCGCTCGAATGGTGTCCGTAATCCAATTGCGGGCACGCGCGCTTTCGCTACAGACTCATTTATTGAAACGTTAAAGAGAGAGTGGCATGGAACTACCTCGGTCGATGCCGCTCTGAATGGCGCATTGCTTACCGCTCCGTTATTGTTTGATATGGCTGGGGAGGTTGCCCAAAATTTCCGAACCGACTTTATTGCGAAATTCAAACATGCACCAGATTGGATCGCGGCGTATGCAAACGATGCTGCAAAGGTTGTAATCAATTCTTTGTATTTGGAATTTGTCGCTGGCAATACCACGGATGAAGTTTTACGTACTATGCTATTCCACAAATTATCCGGGGTATGTTCTGAGAAACAGCCATTATCGGTCGCTTCGCCACTACGAACGATTATTGATGGCGTAAACGGTCCGATTATTCTCAATGCTAGAGGCAGGGATATCCGCCCCCCATTAATAGGAACCTACGACGGGATCGATTTAATTTCTACGATGACCCAATTGATTCCGATTCGTGAAGAAGGTACCGGTAATCTTCTTCAACAATTCGTTGAAGGACGGGCGCTTTATGTAAATGATCGGTTTATGTACAAAACAAATGTTGTATATACTGGAATTCAACCATCCAATATTTCCTCATTTAACGAAAAAGAGTCGATAATAGACGGGGAATTCCTGCTTTGGTTTCGTTGGCGTGGTGATTTCGAGCCTGAAGATATCGTATTTTCTAACGCTGTTTCACCGATCCAGCTTAAAAAACCAGAGCACGAAGAAAAGACAAAGGATATCAATTACCGAATCTATCGTATTCAGGGTAAGTTTTTTATGAATTTTTCCGATGTAGATCGGGCCTTTGATACAAGATTAATTGGAATGACGTTTCATCATCGTTTGCTGAGTCGTCACAACCTTATTTATGTAAATGATGTTTTAGGGATGGGCATGACTCGTAACGTAACCCTGGAAGGTATTCTAAAAGAATCAGCGATGACTGCCGCCATCAAAGAGAAGGAAGATGGAATATTTGGAGTATTGATCAAACAGTTACGTTTGATTGGTGATTTCTTGCATGCTGATTCCAATCTTCAGGACCCACTGATCGACCAGTTGAGTCATACCAATGTGCTGACAGGGGTTCCTGGATGGATTATTGAGAAGGCATGGGTTTCTCAGGATATTGCACCACGTAGCTCGCAAGGGAACCCAAATTTCGTTGGATTCGGACGACCGGTTCCTGATTTTTCTACTGTTGAATTTGGGATTATTATCAAACCAGATCTCATTCGGGCACGCGATATCATTCCTAGCCAATACTTTTGGTATATCGCTATTTTTTCTTGGTTTGGTTCCCTTCTTGCTTTCAGTCTTGATAAGAAGTATGGAAAGCAATACTGGCGGTTGCACACTTTTCTTTTGCGGCTTATTTCTTGGCCATTGCTGATGGTCTCGTTAGGAAATCTGGTGCTTGATAACGCTTTGCGCTATGCCACACCTGGCGTCGTCGGCAATGTCTGGACCATTTATAATATTACCAATTGGATCATACCGGCATTGCTGCTGGTCATTGCCATGGATCGTTTTATTTGGATGCCATTGGAACGTCGAACACAACGAAAAATTCCCGACATCGTGCGCCTACTATCATCGTCCGTGGTTTATCTGTTCGCCCTCTTCGGGATTGTTGCCTACGTATATAACAAAGAGATCACTAGTTTGTTGGCGACGACCGGATTAAGTGCCATGATCATCGGTCTTGCCATTAGATCCAGTATTGCCAATGTGTTCTCTGGCATTCTTTTGAACTTGGAAAAACCGTTTTCAATTGGTGATAAAATTGAATTCTCCCTGAGTACAAAGCAGAATATTAAAGGAAAGGTTATCGATATTAGTTGGCGCACTACGCAAATCCTGCACGATTTGGGTCACATTGTTAACGTACCCAATGGAAAAGTCTCCGAATTGGCGGTTCACAATCTTTCGATGGGTAGTAGTTCCGGATTCCTGTGTGATTTGCTGGTATATGTCGACCCGCAAGCGAATCAGGAAAAGGTATTGCCTTTGCTCAAATCATCCATTACCGGTAATCCACATATTATGGATCGTCCAGGCACGCCACCATTTTCGGTCGTACTTCTCGGTCTGCGCAATGTGGGAGAGTCATGGTGGGCGCTCTATCGAGTACGGATCTACGTAAAGGGGAGTCCCGACGGTAAACCGGTTTGTACCAAGGCCGGAGATCTCTTTTGGAAACAATTGCTGAAAAATTTCCAAGAGGCCGGAATTATCTGGAACCAACCTCCGCTGCTTATCACAGACAAAAGCTGCGACCGCTAAGTAACCATTTTTTCTTCATTATGGCTGAACAATCTGATAATAATGCGTAATTGTTTCAAATAACAATTTTTTCTTGTGTTACGGCACGACTACCAACTACGTCATCTCTCAGATATACAGGGAGTGCCTGCTCTGCGGGCACTCCTCGTCCAGCCCCAAGCTCTATTACGCCCAAGCGAGCTACGTCGGAAGCCCGAGGATAGAAAGACTCCGACAGGATCACTATCTCATCTCCGGTTAAGGATTGGGCAAGGATTTCGCTATAGGTGCGCCAACCGCTGCCTGCAACTGCCCATTTCCCCCCTCCCTCCGGCAATATGACCCGTTCCGGTCGACATACTCTGGCTGTCGCCACGGATCTCACTATGGAATCTGAACCGCGTCGAAAGGCACCGTAGTAGACTTCTCCCATCCGTGCGTCCTGGATCGTTAATACCTGTTCCGCCATTTCTCCCCCCGCAGAAGAAATGTCCGAATAGGTCGGAAGTTTCACCCCTTGTGCTAAAGCTGCCAATGAAGAAATCGGCACCACTGGTAGCCCCACAGAAAACGACAGGCCTTGGATGACGCCTGCGGCAATGCGCAATCCGGTAAAGGCCCCTGGACCACAACCAAAGGCAAAACCATCAAGCTCTCCAAGACGTAATCCAGCCTCGACCAATAATTCCTCTACCATGGACAATATTAGTGTCCCGTGATTTCGTGGAGCGATCTCAAATCGCTCGCGTAGCTCTCCTTCTAGCCATAATGCACAGGAACAGGCATCCGTGGAGGTTTCAATGGCGATAAGTTTCATGAATCCAACAACCCTAGCGGATCATTCGGGTTTACGTTATCCATAAAAGGATGGCGACGGTCAGAGTGGGTTACCTGATAAATGCAGCCCATCCAATTTCCTACTACCGCCTCAGCAGTGTCATGCCAGGTATTGTCTAAACGTTGGTTTACTAAATGCTCTGGAAACTCGGGGAGAGGATCTCCCTTCTCGCAGGCCAGATCTACCCTTTGGCGGTATTCTTCAAGAATGGCTCGTTCGCGGAGACCGAAATAGTGTTCCGGAAAGGGAGGATGATTCTGGATCTGGCCACTGGCATAGAGTGCCGCATCGCGTTTATATTCTTTTAGCAGAGAGATGGTGTCATACTCTGGATGGCCTTGGAAAAATACCATCCGTAGACGATCTTTGCTAACGGCTAGATGTACTCCTGCTTCTTCGCTCTCCGCCAAGATATGTATTCCCGCTGCCTCAAACTGTTCTCTGGAAATCTCGTTCCAGCGAGAATGGGGAACATCAAAACGTGTGTTGATATCTTTCACCAATGGGTGATACACGTCCACGACCCGATGTGAATATACGCCCCAACGTTTCCGTGGCATAGCGACTCGATGTTGGCCGTAGAGGAATTGGAGTACAGCGTGGGTGGTCAGGCAAGAACATAATGTCGAGGTGACCGATTCTAGCGCCCAACCGATCAGCGTAATCAGTGGCTCCCAGAAAGATTCCTGTGCAAGATCAGCGTAGGTAACATTGGCTCCGCTAATGATCAAAGCATCCAAGCCTTCTTCTCGCACCTTTTCAAATGGTTCGTAATAGCGGGCAATGTGCTCTTGAGCTGCCTCACCGCGAGATATGGCATCAAGGGTAAATGGGTGAACGTAGAACTGAGCGATGGGGTTACTTTCGCCCACGAGTCGAAAGAATTGACGCTCTGTTGCTTCTAGGGCAGCATCAGGCATCATATTACACAGTCCGATGTGCAATTCCCGGATATCCTGTTTGATGGCCCGATGCGCGGGTAGAATACAGACACCTTCCTGGCGCAGGCGCTCGAAACTCGGTAGGCCGTTATGGGCGACCAAAGGCATGGGGGTCTCCAAAATGTTGAAACTCTCCCTCCCTCCGGCTAAGAATAATCAGCCAGGGAGCAGGTAGGTTAGCGGTAAAGGAAACAATAATGGGGAATCGAAACGAATTTTTTCTTGTTCTACCCGATTACAGTCTGGCGGGAAATGGCGTTTTCTACCAAAGAAATGAAGTCAGCTTCGTTGCGAACCGCCCCCACCTCATGAGATGTAACGGTATAACCGAAAGGGCCAGCAATAGCTTCATAGCGTGGCAGCCGAGAGTGGAATAGACGCGGGAATACCCAACGAGTAAACCCGTCTGGGTCGATCTCTGCAGCGTATTCCAGGTTCTGATCACCAAGATACACCGGCAGGTGTTTGTCTAAAAATGCGGGGCGATAATAGAGCGGTTTTGGATCGGATTGGGCGCGGCGGATGAGGGCTTGTTCCTCGTCGGGAGTGGTCACCTTGATATAAAGGATCAGGGTATGCTGCGCGAGTAGGTCGATGATCTCGGGTGCTTCTAACTCGCACAGGGATCCCCCCACATCATTGACAAAGTGTTGATAGCCATAGACCTCCTGGGCCTTGCGCACGAAGGTCGGGACATCGTGCATGGCTGCAATTTCGGCTTGGCGGTACATCGCCTGACGGCGCACGAACTCGGCGAGGCTTAAACCCCCAAGCTCAGGGTTGCCGAGCTTGCCTACGAAAGACAGGACCGGTCCTAGGTCATCAACCTTGATATTGTTGCGGATAGAAATCCAATCCTTGCGTAGCAGGTCACGCAGGAAGGGCACCTGCATGGCCTGTTGCTTGATGAGGTCGAGAATATCCTCATCCAGATAGCGGGAGCCAATACGATAGTCCCCAGAATAGTGAAACCAGTCGTGGCGACGCAGGGTAGCGGACAGGCGGGTCTTGCCCACCCCCGACATGCCGAGCAACGTAATCTTCTTGTTTTTCCAAGCACGGAATTCCGGGACGGTAAATTTCACGGGAAGAAGCCCTGCCGAAAGAAGTGGAAACTGTAAACCGTTTACTTGCGATAAGCTGCATCGTAACTGTTTACCCATCGATGCCGCAACAAATATGTCTCACAGAAACGATGGTAAATATCTTTTTCTGGTATCTGGTAGAAGCGTGCTAAGTCGCCGCCTAACTGTAACGTCGTTTGGCGAGTT
>Ga0268283_1001629_pt1 | contig 10716 bp, 6 predicted proteins | sample saktaG_13_FD_190140 | JGI IMG/M metagenome (GOLD analysis project Ga0268283, IMG submission 190140) | Saline water microbial communities from Sakinaw Lake, British Columbia, Canada - sak_2013_06_06_36m | ecosystem: Environmental > Aquatic > Non-marine Saline and Alkaline > Saline ... | reverse complement strand
TACCACAGATTTTATACTGGACGAAAGAGGCCGCGAACTTTACTGGGAAGCTCAACGCAGGACAGACTTGGTGAGGTATAATAAGTTAACAACAAGCACCTATTTGTGGGCCTGGAAAGGTGGAACCATTGCAGGAACCGGCGTTGAGAGCAAGTATAATTTATTTCCAATCCCAACTTCCGACTTGCTGGCAAACCCTAACCTGGATCAGATACTTGGTTACTAAACCTGGTGACACTACTTGGATAATGGTAAAATGCATTTAAAACATTCACTATGAAAAAGACACTTAACCACATATTTGCTTCTCTGTTAATCATGATTTTCACATATTCATGTACCGAGAAGGAACTGATTTCAGTGGCAACCATACCTGCCGACGGGAGTTTTTTAGTCTCCCCAAGCGCTACTGCAATTGAGTTAATAAAACCAGGTGCCGGAACGCATACTGCTATTAATTTCACATGGGATACAATAGTTTACGGGGTGAGCACTCCTACTAACTTCACACTCCAAATGGATTCGTTAAACGGCGATTTCTCCACTCCTATCGAAGATGTGATTTCCACAAACACTTTCCAGATCGCATTTACCGATTCGGTTATGAATTTCAGGGCTTTGAAATTAAACCTGAAACCTTTTATTCCAGGGCAAATCAAAGTACGGCTAAAAGCAAACCTGGCTTATAACAACCTGCCTGTTTACAGTACAATTGTACCTGTCACAGTTACGCCTTACGACGATGGCTTGATGTATAAAATGCCTGCAACCTTGTATTTACAGGGTGATGCTGTGGTTTCTAACGGCACTTTCCCAATCCCTGACGCGCAACAAATGGTTAAGATTGACAATCACAGGTTCGCTCTCCTGGTTTTATTGACCGGAGGAAAGCATTTTACTTTCAACTCGAGTGCTACAGCGATATCAGATCCGTCTTATAAGGCAGCCACGTCTTCGGAGCCAGTAAACTGGGGTAATTTCATTCCTTCCGGTTCACAAAGCACACCGCCAAACGGAGGAAGCGACATTCTCACTGCGGCAGTAAATGGCATTTATAAAGTAATTGTAGACTTTAAAACAGGGACCTATTCCGTAACCAAAGCACCCGGGCTGATAGCCACGCCATCAAGTTTATATATGATTGGAGATGCAACTGCATTGGGATGGGCTGCGCCAAACGCTACTCAAAAGTTCACTCAAACTGATGCAAACACATTTTCCATTACTTTGCCGCTTACCGGTGGGAAGAAATACGATTTTATTACAACAGCAACTACATGGTCAGACCCTGCCTATAAAGGAGCTACAAATGCGGAACCGCCGATGGGTGGGAATTTTATTGCTTCAGGAGCTTCTACTGTCCCAGCCTGGGGAGGAAGTGATATTATTGCTCCGGCAGCCTCAGGAACCTATAAAATCACCGTTAATTTTAAATCAGGAACCTATGTTCTGACTCAATAATCAAAGGACATACGCCTTCAATTATTATACTTCATCCTGATGCAATGGTTTGTTTACGGACTTACCATTGCATCACAATTAAACTTAACGAATGGAATTGAGAATAAGTAAAACAGTTGGTTTAATAATAGCTTTGTGCATGCTGATATTCCCTTCGTGCAAAGATGATACTGCTCCTGCTCCCCCCATTCCGCCAGTTGCTGTTGCTTTTGCCAAAGGTGCAGATGTTAGCTGGCTGCCGCAGATGGAAGCCAGTGGCCGGAAATTTTACGATGCCGACGGCACTGAAAAAGACTGCCTGCAACTGATCAAAGACAGGGGAATGGATGCCATCCGCCTCCGGGTATTTGTAAATCCGTCAAATGATCCGGGAAACGGGCATTGCAGCAAGGATGAAACCGTAGCCATGGCATTGCGGGTAAAAAATATGGGGATGCGACTGATGATCGATTTTCATTACAGCGATTCATGGGCCGATCCCGGTCAGCAAACCAAGCCTGCCGCATGGGCTTCATTAAGCTTCGCTGATTTAAAACTTGCCGTGGCCAATCATACTAAGGATGTGTTAAACGCCCTTAAGGCAAAAGACATAAGCCCTGAATGGGTGCAGGTGGGTAACGAAACATCGGATGGAATGCTTTGGCCTGACGGTAAAGCCTCAACCAATGGTTTCCAGAATTACGCTGATCTTTTCAAGGCTGGATACGCTGCGGTTAAATCTGTTTTCCCTTCAGCAAAAGTAATAGTTCATATGGGCGGTGTTAATGTCGCACAATGGAACCTGGATGGATTGAAAAGCAAAGGCGCATATTGGGATGTGATAGGAATTTCGGCCTACTCAACGCCTGCAGAAAACTGGCAAAAATCCAATACTGAAGTTTTGGCAGGAATGAATAACCTGGTTTCCAGGTATGGAAATAAGGTTATGATTTGTGAAGCCGGGATGGCATGGGACAAAGCAGAGATGAGTAAAAGCTATCTTACCGACCTGATTGCAAAAACAAAATCGGTATCCAAAGGCCTGGGCGTTTTTTACTGGGAACCTCAATCCTACAACGGCTGGAATTATTACCAGATGGGTGCTTTCGACAATTCCGGAAAACCAACTGTGGCGCTGGATGCATTTAAATAAATATGTTTTGATTCACTCTGACGTATATTTATGAAACGGAATCACTTTTTCCCGGTTAAAAAAATATCGTCCCTAACGGGACTTCAAATAATTCTTATTTAACTTTTACTACCAATACATAGTCCCTAACGGGACAGTCCCGGATGGACTACATATTGGTAGAACATAGGGTAACTCCTGATAGTTTAAGTCCCGTAGGGACGACATAGTCCATGTATTACAATATTTTCTCGTAAATTTAACAGGGAAACAATGAAACGGAATCTTTTTCTTACAATCTTTTTTTTAATTATCCTTTTTTCAACGGGATATCCGCAAATCGGCCGTCTGAAAATTTCATTCAATGCAAATTGGCAGTTCTGTAACGAAGAAGATTTCAAAACACCGAAAGGCAGTAATCCTGGTGACAAAGACTTCTCTTATTCAGATTGGCAAACTGTTACTTTGCCGCATACTGCAAAAGTTGAACCGCTTGTAATACTCAATCCCTGGGTAGGAACCAGCTGGTACAAGAAAGATTTCCTGGCAAAACCCGAATGGGCAACCAAAAAAGTATTTATAGTGTTTGAAGCAGCCATGCAGACTGCGGAAGTTTGGTTGAACGGTAAACTTCTTTTAACCCATTATGGCGGCTACCTTCCTTTTACCATCGATATCAGCAAGGATATAATCTACGGCAAATCCAACCGGATGCTTGTTAAAACCGACAACCACGACAATCCAGATGTGCCGCCGGGGAAGCCAATCAAGGACCTGGACTTTTGCTATTACAGTGGCCTGTACCGGAATGTCTCTCTTATAATTACCAATCCAATACATATTACGGATGCCGTTCAGGAAAACAAAACAGCTTCGGGCGGAATAAGAGTGTGGTATCCAAAAGTAACTTCATATTCAGCCGAAGTAGCCGTTTCAACGCATATTAAAAACGAAAACAGCAAATCTGCAGATTTCTATTTGTTGCTTAAACTTATTGATAAATCAGGAAAAACCGTCGCTTCTGCCACATCAGTAAAAAATAGCCTGGCAGCAAATTCAGATCATAGTTTTCTTCAGAATTTGCAGGTTGAAACCCCTTCACTCTGGCATCCCGATCATCCGGATCTATATACGCTGCAGGTCATTGTGAAGGTTAACAATGTGATAGTCGACGAAATAAAAACGAAAATCGGAATACGGAAATTTGAGATAAAAGACGAAAAGCTATTCGTAAATAACGAGCTTGTTCTTTTGGTTGGCACAAACCGCCACCAGGAATATCCGTATATCGGCAACGCTTTATCCGATAACGCTCAATACCGTGATGCTGTTAAAATAAAAGAAGCCGGATTCAATATTGTTCGCCTTTCACATTATCCCCAATCACCTGCTTTTATGAATGCCTGCGATGAACTTGGATTGCTTACTATCGCCGCTATTCCCGGCTGGCAGTTTGTAGGGAAAGATGTGTTTCAGCAACGATCGTACCAGGATGCACGGGAACTGATCCGCAGAGACAGGAACCATGCCAGCGTAGTGTTCTGGGAACTTTCGTTAAACGAATCGGATATGCCCGATGCCTTTATGAAGCAAATGGTGGCCATCGCAAAAGAAGAATCGCCTGAATCGAAACTGATTACCTGCGGATGGATGAACAAGTATTATGATGTATTTATCCCGGCCAGGCAACATGCCAATTTCCCTGATTACTGGAAAAAATATAATTCTTCAACTCCGTTGTTTACCGGCGAATATGGCGACTGGGAATATTTTGCAAAAGATGCCGGGCTGAACCAGGCTGGTTATTCAGGACTCAAAGCTGATGAACGCACTAGCCGCCAGTTGCGTGGCGATGGCGAAAAACGTTTGCTGCAGCAAGCTTTGAACTATGAGGAAGCACACAACGATAATCTGCGTAATCCACACCTGGGCGATGCCAACTGGCTGATATTTGACTACAACCGCGGATACTCGCCCGATATTGAATCATCGGGAATTATGGATATTTTCCGCCTGCCGAAATTTGCTTACTACTTTTACAGAAGTCAGAGCCAGCCCACAGTAAAAATCGCGTCCTACTGGAATGAGAAATCGGATTTCAATCATATCAAAGTATATTCGGATTGCGAAGAAGTAGCATTATATCTGAACAATAAACTGATTCAGAAGAAGATGGCCAGGCCAGATAAAACTTCCGACATGCTGTTTTGCCCGCCTTTTGTTTTCGATCTAAAAAACTTTGAACCTGGCAGCCTGAAAGCTGTCGGATACATCAAAAATGAGGTGACAGCAGAAGATGTGGTAACCACTGCCGGTAAAGCTTCATTCATAAAATTGACTTACGATAAAAGCGGCAAGCCATTAAAAGCCGATGGTTCCGATGTTATTTTTGTGTACGCCACTGTCTGTGATGTCAAAGGCAACCCGGTAACCGAATCGGATGCATCCATACTGTTCTCAGTAAAAGGAAACGGCAAACTAATCGGTCAGAATCCAGTAAAAGCCGAAGCGGGAATTGCCACAATACTTGTGCAGGCATCTTCAATTCCGGGGGTTATAACTGTTGAAGCAAAAGTGGAAGGGCTTATTCCTGCAAAAATCAATATTACAACTGTAAAATAATATCTGACTGGCATAAGCCAGAACTCAAAAGTAAGTCAAAACATATAACATTAAATCAAGAATGAAATAGTGAGGGTGCTTGCTGTCCTTTATCATTTTATGTTTTGTGTTTAATGTTTTTACTTCTGTTTTAGAAATAACATATCTATGTCGTTTAGTTACGTATTTAGGAAAAGGTAATAATTATGGGATTTAGTCTAGTACCATATGTACCCCCTCTGACTCCCCCTGAAACAGGGGGAGGACTTACTAATTAAGATATCAATACCGAAAAACTTCAAACAGAAGTAAAATCGTTCGTCCCCCTTTGCAAAAGGGGGATAAGAGGGGGATACACTTGGACTTATCAAAATCTTAACTCAACGACATTGAATTACAAATTATCATAACAAAGTATAATCAACTGTTAATTAGTTTCTTGAAGAAATACTTTGCCAACTACAACCATCAGATAACAAAATACTTCAGACATGAAAAGATTTTATTGCTTAGCAATCCTGTTTGTATTCTCAGTAAATACACTGTTGCCGGCCCAAACCGCCAAAAGCAACAATCAACAGCCTGGTAAAAACCATCAGCAGAAACCAGCTGTTCTGCCGGCTGTAACCGAAGCATTCTCTTTAGGTGGCGATGTAAGCTGGCTGCCCCAAATGGAAGCCACAGGGTTTAAATTTTATGATACCGACGGAACAGAAAAAGACTGTCTGCAGCTACTGAAGGACAGGGGAATGAACACCATACGTCTCAGGGTATTTGTAAATCCGTCGGACAATAAAGCCAGCGGGCATTGTAGCAAAAAGGAAACTGTTGTGATGGCACAGCGCGCGAAAAAGATGGGAATGCGCGTTATGATTGATTTTCATTACAGCGATACCTGGGCTGATCCCGGAAAACAAGCTAAACCGGCGGCATGGGCCAATCACTCGTTTCCTGAATTATTAAATGATTTGTATAATCATACATTCGAAGTTCTTGATACTTTGAAAACCACCGGCGTAATCCCTGAATGGGTTCAGATCGGTAATGAAATACCAGGCGGAATGCTATGGCCCGACGGAAGCACGAAGAACTGGCCGCAACTCGCACAATTGCTGAACAAAGGTTACGAAGCTACAAAAGCCGTTGATAAATCTATCAAAGTGATTGTGCATATCGACCAGGGAAATGACACTATGAGGTTCCGGCATTTTTTTGATAATGCAACAGCCAACGCTGTAAAATACGATGTAATCGGGCTTTCCTATTACCCGTTCTGGATAAAAAGTGATTATACCGCTACCATTGCTGATTTGAGGAGTAATATGCTTGACCTGGTTTCCCGCTATCAGAAAGAAGTTATGGTGGTTGAAGTAGGCGGCGAATACACCAAAGTTCAGAATACCTATGATATGCTGGTTGAAGTTATTAAAGCCGTAAAAGCAGTACCCGACCACAAAGGATTAGGTGTAATTTATTGGGAACCGGAAGGCGCCAACAGCTGGAGCCATTACAAGCTGAATTGCTGGCAGGACGACGGAAAACCATCACCTGCGCTGGATGCTTTTTTAACCGGTAATTCCGAATAAAAGTAAAAAGACTATTTGAACCAACAGATTAATTGCGTCGGTTTTTCTTAATGCATGTTAATAGCTTGCACTGATCCGGGCGCAAAGCTCACTGGCACAAACGCAAAACACCCGCACCTGACCACATACTGCACGGACCAAAAAACATATCGCATAGACCTGATAGCATAATGCCCGAACTAAAAAGCAGATTACACAAAACCGAAAACCTTATACACGAAACCGAAAATCTTATACACAGACCTGAAAACCTGATGCACGGATCCGCAAGCAGTGAGTACGAACCTGCGCGAATAACAATCTGATCCGGGATTATAATGCAATGTATCGTAAGCAAAGAGCCCGAAGCTGCACACATAACACATTAATCCAAACACATAGTACACCGAACCGGCGTCTGAATCTGATGAACCAGCCGCTGATTTTCCTGAACACGCCAATAAACCCGCGAAGCATGTATTTCTAAGGGCTGTAATTTAAAACACCCTTAGTAATCCATAAATTTATACAACTATTTTCATTTTAACCTATTACATATTGAAAGCAAAGCTATATATAAGTATTTAAAGCTTATCTATTATAAATATTTAAGACCTGGCTGCCATGAAAAAGGTACAAAACAACAGGCACAACATGCACCTTGCCACACAATCGGTGCTGAATAAGAATGCTGGCAAGCTTATATCTATTGCCGGATACCCTGAGCTGAAAGCCAAAATAGATGAAAGTATTGCGAAAGAAGATGCACTGGACGCTGAGCAGTACGCTCATAAAAACTATAGGGCACTTCCCAAAAACCTTGCACGAAAGGCAGCTTGCGAATATGCGCTCGACCTGGCAAGAAAACTGAGTTCGATAGCGCTTATTAAAGGCAACTATACACTGCTTGGGGAGGCAAAGCTAACTGAAACAGAAATGAAAAGGAGTTCGGATCTTTCACTTGTATTTACCATTCAAAATGTGATTACATGCGCAACTGAAAACCTCCCGGCCCTGGCCTGCTATGGAGTTACCACCGAAACACTTTCCGAAGGCATCGCTTTGCTTGGGGTTTATGAAGCAGAAAGATCGCAACTTTCGCAAATTAAAATTGAACTTACCGGATTAACACAATTGCTGGAAAAACAGCTTCGTGCAACGCTTGCCGAAATACATATTGTAGATGGCATTATCGAATCCTTGCGTGTAAGCGACCCGAAGTTGTACGACTCGTATTGGATTGCCCGCGCCAAGCTAAACTCAGCCTGCACCAAAGTGTCGGTGATGGGAAGAATATTCGAAGCGGAAACCGATAAGCCATTGCGGGGAGCCATCCTCACTGTGGAACGTGTAACAGCAAATAATCCACTAACCGAAGCGGGTGAACCTGTAAGGAAAATCTGTATACGTTCCGAAAAGGGCGGGTTCCGGTTTAAATCTCTCACTTCGGGCGCCTACCTTTTTAAAGTAACCTACTACGGTTGCAATCCATACGAAACTATAGTTTACTTTAACGAAGGGGTTCTTACAAAAGTGGAGTTGCCGTTGACTAAAATTGCCTGACAAAATAGTGACTAGTAACTAGTGACTGGTGACTAGTAAATAGTGAATAGTGCCCTTCCCTTCCACAGGCTCAGGGCAGGCTGCTCAGGGTGACAAATAGTAAGTTATAGGTTGCAAGTATCCTTTTTAAAATCGTTTTGCTTTTATCTTTTCCCTGATTTTTTGTGCCTAGTTGTAATCCCTGCACTGAAAGGTGCGGGGATTATTTTATTAACATAGTAGTCTAAAATAGATTATATGCCGATTTCAGAAATATTTATATTTGTACTGATAATAAGCGAACTAGATTGCAAATACCCTTTTAAACAAGAAGCAAATAAAATATGACGTGAATCCTACATATACTACAAAATTAACAGGCAATAGTATCATTTTGTCATTCGCATAATCGAGTTATGGGCAAGTGTAAGAAACCACACGCAATGAAACTGACACGAGAACCACCTACAGTTCAGTTTGGCACTTCAAGCCATTGTGAACTAACTAATTAAAAACAGTGAAGACCAGAGATCACTCAAAAAAACGGGGCGAATTCAAGAAGCCAAATGAGTAGGAAACAAAAATCAAATAATTATGAATAATAAATCTTTTTATAGTCTGTTCCTTTTTATGTTACTGGCGTGTCTTTTCATATCTGGATGCCAATTTAATAAAAATGAAGAAAAAAAACCAGCTAAACTGCAGATTACCCAATTCGCGAATCTTCATCAGAAAACAGATCAATTATATTATAATAATAACGATACTGTTCCTTATACTGGCAAGGTGATTGAATATTCGGACAGCACCAAAGTGAGATTGGAATTTTATTGTAAGAACGGACTGAAGGACAGCACTGAAATTCAATGGTTTATAAATGGGAAAATTAAATCGAAATCCAAATACAAACAAGGCACACCTATCGATACTATTACTAAGTGGTATGATACCGGTCAAAAAATGATTATGTCACCTTTTAACAAAGAAGGTCTGATTAATGGGAAACAAATTGTTTGGTATCTTAATGGTAACAAATTTTGTGAAACAATCTATTTGGATGGTGAGAAAAATGGCTTTGAAACTCACTGGTTAAAAAATGGCGACACAACTACAGTAATAGAATATAAAAATGACCAGCTAAATGGACTACAAATAGTTTATAATAAAAATGGAATCCCCAAAAATACAACTCATAATACTCCAATGCCCCCTGCTATTAAAAGAAAACATTTCGTTGATATAGCAGATAAAACCCAATTCAAGAATAGAGAAGTTATGTATGAGAATATCAAAATAGAAGGAGGGCTTATTTATGTAAAGGGAGAAAATGCCCCGTATTATGGGAAAATAAAAAAGCTATATCCAAATAATAAAATTAAATGGATTGAAAATGAGGTTAATGGTATAACTCATGGAAGTTTAATTGGATGGTATGATTCAGGATCATTAGAATATAAAATGAATTATAAATGGGGGATGTCGCATGGTATATCAACAGGCTGGTATGAAAATGGAAAGATTAAACTTGAAGGGACTGCCACAGTTGGTAGCTTTACAGGTATTGTAAGGTCATTTAATGATGATGGAACTTTGTATTGTCAATATGATTTGATACAAGGTGTACAATATGGCACTGAAATAAAATATCATAAGAATGGGATGAAAAAGGCAGTAATTGAATATATAAGTGATGAAGTATTGTCGGAAAATTCGTGGGATGAAAATGGCAAATTGATAAAATCAATTACAAATAAACAATAACTGTGAATATTGTGAGGATGAAGATTTATTGATACACAAATAATACAAAGCGTACAATGTTGTGATTTGCTTTTAGATTGTATCTTTGATTGACTGAACACAACAGATATTTCGAGTTATCAAAGCCCGACAGCGTTGTGATTTGCTTTTAGATTGTATCTTTGATTGACTGAACACAACCTGGCAGGATCTGGAACAGGCAAAACAGAAGTTGTGATTTGCTTTTAGATTGTATCTTTGATTGACTGAACACAACGGGGGTGAAAATCCCCCCTAATTAAAACTAGTTGTGATTTGCTTTTAGATTGTATCTTTGATTGACTGAACACAACGTATAAAATGAATTTACCGATATATTACAGGTTGTGATTTGCTTTTAGATTGTATCTTTGATTGACTGAACACAACCACAAGAACATATGGCAATAATAGCAGGTAGTTGTGATTTGCTTTTAGATTGTATCTTTGATTGACTGAACACAACACATCAAAGTAAAATCACCTTTGATCATCTGTTGTGATTTGCTTTTAGATTGTATCTTTGATTGACTGAACACAACAAAACAGGTTGATGCTGTTGCGGACCTTACGTTGTGATTTGCTTTTAGATTGTATCTTTGATTGACTGAACACAACTCAAATTTTGAAATATCAAATTCATCTTCAGTTGTGATT
>Ga0268283_1001628_pt1 | contig 10720 bp, 12 predicted proteins | sample saktaG_13_FD_190140 | JGI IMG/M metagenome (GOLD analysis project Ga0268283, IMG submission 190140) | Saline water microbial communities from Sakinaw Lake, British Columbia, Canada - sak_2013_06_06_36m | ecosystem: Environmental > Aquatic > Non-marine Saline and Alkaline > Saline ... | reverse complement strand
CCGTAACCTTGAAAAAAATACGTATTATACTACTCATATCTAAGACCCAGTTTTTCCATCATCCGGCTTGAGCTTTTGGTCACCTCATTGAAATGCCATTCCCCATTGATCTTTATCTTCTTAAGATCTGACAGAAGTTGGACATAATCATTCACGGAGTACTTTTTAAGCAGGCTCTTCGCTTTAAGTTCTGTATAAAGGTGCTGATACCATTGCAGGGTGATATGATTGATGAACATCCATCCCTGTAAGGTTTGGTCATCCTGCATATAGGTGTGGTCTGCTTCAAGAACGTTTTTCATGCCGTCAAACAACACTTCAATCGTCATTCTGGATTTATAGCTTTGATAAATGTCCTCGCCTGATTTGTCTCTTAAGGCGGTCAGCAGGGCAATGGTCCCAAAGGCATTTCTACGCACGTGGTATTGTTCAAGAGAATGGCTTTCGGGATGGGTCACGATTCGTTCAAGATAGTCCTTCTCTTCCTTTACCCGAAGCGATTCATCTAAAAACATGAACAAAGACAGCGGTTCACCTGTGGTAAAATAATATTTCCGGTACCAGATAATGCGTTTCTCATGGACAAAATATGAGTTCTCTGCCTTAAAAGTGTTGTTCTCCAGCAAGGAATAATCTATAATCGCGTTATCCCGCCTCAACGGCAGGATAAACTTTAGTTTCTCCGTTAATAACAGTTCGACATTTTTTGCTGAATAAAAGCCCTTATCCGCAACAATGATCGCATCCTTGAGTCCAGCCTCAAGAAGACAGTTTTTAAACGCCTTGACCTCCCGGATGTTTCCAGGTAATAACCGGTAGTATACCGGCATGGAAGTTTTTGACGAATAGAGGTACATCAGGTTGAACTGGCCATCGAAATTCATTTGATTGTTGTATCCTTTTCTGGCCAGGGTGATCAAACTTGAATTTGAATAGATATGAGTTGCATCCATCAGCAGGTACTCGTCATTAGTGATGAAGGATTTCATATAGTCCAACATCTGATCATGCATGCCTCCGATGGTCTTTAGCACAAAGCTTGCTGTCTTTTCATTAAAAGCACTGCTGCCGATTAGTTCAGGCAAAAAACTCTGAGACAACCGAAAAGGAATACTTTTTAAAGGACAGTGATACACAAAACGGCAATAGGCGATGGCCAGAATTGATTTCCAATGGGAAGGGAAGATTTTTTTTAGAAGATCAACGTAGCTGGAAAATGTTTTAGTAACCAGCAATGACACCCCATACTCTTTGCAATAAGGTTTGCTAACACTCTTCATTTCCAGAGCCCGTTCCAGTTTACGTTTACCGGAAGGAATGAATCCATTTTGTTCGGTAATACTGCCCAGGAGCTTACCGGATATCTTTTTTGCGCCCTTTTTATTCTTGTCGTACACCGTAGTGTAAGAGTACAGATAATACTTACCATTGAGGCAGCGGAGCTCAGTCCCGGGTTTTCTATGAGCGACGGCCCATTGAGGATGTTTCGATGTTTCCATACAGTACGTATATACGTAGTACAAAGAAACAAATAAAAACCCTCTAAAATCAAGCATTTTTAATTATATTTATCAACTAATACGTGTTAATATCGAGGTTAGAGGTTAACCTGATCCGTCATATGCATAAAAGCGCTTGTCTGGCCAAAACCACAGAATCTGTTCAATGTAAATTGGATAATGAAGATTTTAAGATAAAGTTTAAAATCTCCGTCGATCAGGAAGCATATTTTTTCTATTTGCTTGTCAAATCTGATATCATCGATGTTCCAGACCGTAAAAGTCCGCAACTCTTAAACTGGATAACCACTAACTTACGTTCGAAAAACTGTACATCAAATAGCTTGACTTCAGTAAGGAACAAATATTTTTACCACCAGCTCTCCACCCTCGATTACTGGTATCAAAAATTATTGGATGCATTGGAATTCATCAACGAAGAACGCGAACGCATCCTGAAATACATTCCCCAATAATTCCTCTCTCTCCTTCATTACCCCTTTCATTCCGTCACGGACAACCGATCACCTGTCACGCGTCACGCGTCACGATACAATCGTAATTCGTAATTCGTAATTCGTAATTTCTTCAAGGGGGGTTACTAAAGGGTTACTATTATTTTCCCCATTTTCACCCGGGGGTTACTAAACTTTAGTAACTACCCAAACGATTTTCGCGAATATAATTTTGCTTCCATAAACTTTAAAATTCTTCAAAATGGGACCAGTTGAAATCATCCAGGAAGTTTACAGAAAACTAATGGAAACAATCGAAAGTATGCAGGAAGTCTACAGAAAACTTGCAGATAAAATGGACAACATCGAAAAGAAGCTCGATGATTATAAAAACACCAAAGCCCTCCCCGCCGATTGGCTCGATATTCAGGACGCCTGTCAGGTATTAAAAATCTCCAAACGAACACTTCAATCCTATCGTGATAATGGGGTCCTGCCATTCAGCCAGATTGGCGGAAAAATTTACTTCCGGTCAGCCGATATCGAAGAACATCTCAACCGTCATTACAACAAGGCTTTTAACAAGAAGTAAACAGCCATGAAAGTTTCAATATTCAGGAACTTCAACCAGGTTGTTGAAAACCTTGACATATCCGTGATCCTGGAACAGATTCGTTCCGGAAAACATAAATCCCGAATCCTGGCTTTGCGAGAGCTGCTGCGCCAGGGTAAAACCGATGAATACAATGATGCCAAACGATCCCTCCCTGCTTTTACACCGTCCGGACTCTTTGAAGGTGGTCGAAAACTTGAATTTCTGAAGGAATATTCCGGCCTTATCATCCTCGATATCGATAAACTTATGCAAAAGCAGTTTATTGCAACACGCAGCAGGGTGGAGGAAATCCCCAACACCCATGCTTGCTTTATCAGTCCCAGCGGTAATGGACTGAAAATCCTCGTGAAGGTCTTTTCCCGCCCGGTTTATCATAAGGTGGTATTCAACCAGGTCAAATCCTTTTACGAGGAACAACTCAGGAACAAAGATCAAGACTCCGCGGTTCAAATAGACCCCTCTGGTAAAGACATTACCCGGTTATGCTTTGTATCATGGGATGAAATGCTATACCTCAACCCTTCCGCTGAAATTTTCAAACCCTATATTAATATGGTAGAGGACGACATCGAAAAACTGGTATTACAGATTGAATCCCGACAAATCGATTTAACTGCCAAATATGACGATTGGGTCAAAATAGGTTTCGCGCTTACCGATGCCTTGGGTGAAGAAGGCCGGTCTTCTTTTCACCGCTTAAGTCAGTTTTATCCAGGATACAATATTAATATATGTGACGAACAGTATGATAAATGTCTCAAGTCAAAGAGAAGTGGCATCACTATTTCAACCCTGTATTATTTAGCCCGCGACAGCGGTATCGAAATCTCCAAATTCAAAACAGCGACAGCAACAACACATAAGTCCACATCCACTGGCCCTGCACTTAACCCTGATACTGGCACTATTGTTCCGACAACTCCCGATCCGATCCCAGGCGAAATCACCAACGAATCCCAATTAAAGAAAAAAAAACGCAAAAACCAGATCGATACCATCGAAGCCTACCTCTCCAGCCATTACCAACTTCGTTACAACATAGTCACTTCCAAACTCGAAATCCGAAAACTCTCAAATTCAACCGCCTTCGTCCCCCTCACCGATTATCAGGAAAATTCACTCCTCCGCGAAATCCTGAAAAGTAACCTCAAATGCTCGGCAGCTCTTTTGCGCAGCATCCTCTATTCCGATTTCAGCAATTTTTACGATCCTTTTCATGATTATTTCCTCCACCTGCCATTGTGGGATGGACAAACGGATTACATCAAGGTCATGGCCGAAACGGTTAACACAACTTCCCAGGACTTATGGTGCAAATGCTTTAAAAAATGGCTGGTAGCCTGCGTTGCTGCCGTCCTCGACAATAAAACTGTTAACCATACAGCCATTATTCTTTCAGGGGCCCAGGGTGTTGGAAAAACCACCTGGATGCTCAATCTCTGTCCACCTGAACTTAATGATTACATTTTTTCCGGTACTATAAACCCCAATAACAAGGATACCCTTATCCATCTGGCCGAATGTATGTTCATCAACATGGATGAACTCGAAAACATGAACCGCACCGAGATAGGTGCCTTTAAAGAGATTATCACCAAATCAGCCATCCGGATGCGCCGGGCCTATGGTCACCATATTGAAGCTTTTACCAGAAGGGCATCATTTATGGGATCCGTCAATTCAAGCCAATTCCTCACCGATACTACCGGTTCCCGCCGGTTTCTTTGTTTCGAAATCCTTTCCATCAACTACCAGCATTCCATCGACCTGCAGATGGTTTATGCCCAGGCTTACGATCTCTTTCAGCAGGGTTTTAAATTTTACTTTGATAAAGATGAGATTAATGCCATCAGTGAATCCAACGAGCAGTTTCAAATAAACACAGTTGAAGAAGAATTGCTCTTGACATATTTTCAAAAAGTCGCATTATCAGAGGCAACAAATTTTCTTTCCGCAGCACAGATCCTCAACCGTATCACCGAACGCACCCATGTAAACATCGCCACCTCCCCCGGAGCTGTCATCCGTATCGGCAAAGCCCTTAAAAAGTTCAGCTTCGAAAAACGTAAAACTGATGGACTATACCTCTGGGCCATCCAGGAAAAATCTTCCATCCCTTCCTTATCCTGAAAATCCAAAACTGGTTCTTACTTCTCAATTCGAATGTTCGAGTATTCAATTTTTCATTCGTTTCAAATTTCAATATTCTTTTTTTCCTGAAAACACCCTCCCTACCTTCCCTAACCTATTAAAACATCAATAAAATCAACCATTTCAACAGGGAGGATGGTTAAAAAATATCTTCCCTGAACCCTCCCTACCCTCCCTGATAATCGTAAATCAAAAATCGTAAATCGTAAATTATATTTAACCCTCCCTGTTTTTCATCTTTTCTCAAACAACCCTCCCTGATGGACTACCAGTAAAATCAATAGTTTCTGGAGTTCAGGGAGGGTAGGGAGGGTAAAATGGCCAAAATGATAAAGAAATCATTTTTTTTCAGTTTCCTGAATGGGTGGCTAAATAATGATGGATGATTTAATTAAAGCGAGGTTTCCATCTCGGATCCAAGTGTATGCGTTTGGGATTGTGTCAACAAGGAATTGGTTTACTGTGTCCGCAGAAAGGTTTTGTCCACAACAGGTGTCCACAGAAGAAAATCTTGAATATTGACCCAATGGAGAAATAGAAATCTATTATAACTGATATTCTGATGGTTGTATTGGAATTGGGAATCTTGATGGCGACTTCTGTTGCAAAATTATCGAAGTTGAGCCACGGTACAGAAAAGATTCATTTTCGGTGAGAATATCCAAAATCTCTTAACTTTACATTATGTAAATTAGTTATCATCAAAAAAAAATGAAAATACCATCAAATGATTAAACGTGAAAATTTGGGATTCCTCCTTATTGTTGTAGGCATTATTGTGTTCCTAGTTTTTACCCTCTTTGGAAATTTTGTTCATTTCCCTGGAAAATTTGACCCTGAATCATTATCAAAATACGGAGGATTTATTGGAGGAACCGTAGGCAGCATTTTTACTTTGGCTGGCTTTCTTATCATTTATGAAAGTTTTAGATTGCAGAAAAGGCAACTATTTGAAAATTCCTTCTTCAATTTATTTTCTCAATTTAACGACTTCCGCTTTAATCAAATAGGCTTGATTTACGTAGAAAATGAAACCGAAAGATATCTTCAAGGTCATTCATTTTTTCAAGAAGTTTTTGAGAAAGAACTAGGTCTATCATCCTATAAGTCCACAACAACAATAGAAAAAGTAGATTTAGTTTATAAGATGCATAGAAGTCATTTAGGACGATTTTTAGGTCATGTGAATATCATTGTCTATTATCTTGAATCTAATTCAGAAATAAGTATTAAAGAAAGGGACTTCTATTTTTCATATCTGCTAAGCCAACTCTCCGAACAAGAAAAGTTCTTGATATATCATTTTGAGTATCATGAAGATAATAAAAATTTCTCGTATTTACCTCGAATATTTAATCACGAGGTAACAGATTTCAGAAAGTATTTTAAATAAAGCACTAATAGTAGTTAAGTATGATGAAGAGTTGGCTTAAAAAGAAAAGTACCTTTAAAAACTGAAGACCTAATATGAATTTTGATTTCATTCATAATCGTGAGGCAGAAAACATTCTCCCTGTCAAATTGGATCTAAAGGAGCAGTATCATCTTGATCTGATGAATGTCCATCAGAGTTGGACGGGCAGGGTGGATGCTATGTTCGCAAATGGGTTCTTTCGAGAAGCGATTCAGTTAATTATCAATGCCATGGCCTTATTTGAAAAAGGATATTTTGATTGTGCATTTTATTCTTTAAGGCAATCATTAGAAATTGTCACCACGGTTGTATATTTTGTTGATAATGACGAAAGTCGTGCACTTCAAATGAAGAAATGGAAAAATGAAGAAGCATTTCCGATGCATAATCAAATGGTTAATGAGTTAATAAAGAGAAAGAATGTATTTGCAGACATTAAAGCAAAAATGGCTCCTTATTTCGAGGAAATTGAGAGTACAAAGAAAAAATTGAACAAATACGTTCACAAACAAGGATATGATAAATTTTATATTTCACGGAGTCACCCTTTGAATAAAAATAAAGAGAAATGGATGACACGATCGTTATCCGATTTTGAAAATTATGTGGTTCAATGTATTGGTGCCATCGCTGTTTTTAGATTAGCGATCGACCCTTTCCCAGTTTTGCTTTCTGATGAAAAAATTTACAATAGGACAGGTCAGTTTATGACAGAAGGATATTCGGCTGATTTCATATCAAAGTATATCGGCTTAGAGAATATCAATGATTATAAAAAAACCGAACTATACAAAGCGACATATGAATACTTTATTTCAAATGAAGAAATGCTTCCTTCAGTTGTAAATGTTGTTAAACATGAATTTGTTGATAGAACCAAAATTGATGAAATTTTATCTCAATGCCATTTGTTGAGTAACAGAGACATAATAGTTGTTGGTTTAATTTCATACTCGGAAAAAATAGCAAAAGTCTATTGTAATGGTGGTTTTCTATGGTACTTCACAAATATCGAGACAATTAGGACTAATCAATCATGGGGATCTGCTGATTTTAAGGTGTTTGCCGATGAGCCATCAAAGTTTAATGTTATATATGACGAAGCCTTTCTTTCTCATTTGAAGATAGACGAAGAGGATTTTTACATAGAACACAACGAAGAATTTTTACCCGAGGAGATGTATAGTTTGTATAATATAGCCATAAGCGCAGTGTCCCATAATAATGAAATAAATTTCAATTAGTACTTGTCAATTTTCTCAATAATTTGAACGTAAATAATTTGCACTTCATGCAATACGCTCTCACTGGAATAGAAACACATCTTGACTTTGGTTTTGGAATAACAGGAGAAGCATATTATCATTCTGCTGAATACTTAAATGATAATAAGACAAGTGTAGAAACCTTTCAACAGGTTGAGATGCCAATAAATTTTCTCTATCGTCATTCAATTGAACTGTTTTTAAAATCATTGATTATAATATTCCATAAACGTTTGAAACTTCCTTATGATTCAGAACCGTTTGATTCGAAAAAACCAATGATATTCACTGGGGGCAAATGGAAAGAACTATACACTTGCCATTGGATTGACGAACTCTATAATTACTGGCTAAATGAACTTTTATTAAAACACATATCTGAATTGAAGAAATTAGCACCCGAAGGAGATTGGCAAGAAGAAAAATCAATATCTCAACTTTTTTCTCTTATTAGCAGTTATGACCGAGATAGTTCTTTTTTTCGTTATCCAGTGACAAAAACATCTGCACTCGATTTGGAAAAATACACAATGCAAAGAATCGATCTTGAAAAATTAGAAGCAATCTTTAAAGGCGAAGACAAGAGAGAAAACAAGGTTGGTGCACGACTTATTATGCTTTTAAAAAACGATGATGATGAAATTGTTGATGGTTTTGAACGCTCGGAAGATGTTCTAATGGAAATCACACAGGTCTTGAATAAGGTATCATACTATTTTCTTTGCATTCATATTATGAGCCGAGTCACGTTATGTAAAGGACAATAATGAAAATTTCAGAATTCACAATAAATCATCTCGCTAAAGTAGTCTGTGGGGATAGTCCAAATACACCTTACGTCAAGGGTTACGAACTTGTAATCTTCTTCAACAAATACGGGTTCAATGACACTTACGAAGAAGGATTTCCATCAAGATGGAAATTCACAGAAGATAAATTAAGAGCACTAAACAACACCGACTCTATCAGACAAATTATTGAGGAAATCGTGGACCCAAGGAGATTTTATGGACAGCAAATGGGTATTGAGACTGCAGTTCAAGAAATAAATGATTTGTTAAAGTATGACAAGTTCGAGTTAAAAAAGTATGAAGAGTTCTATAAGATAACAGATATAAAAGGTGTCCTTATCCAACCTGAGACTGCTAATGAAATCAACCATGAATTTGTTAATGAACAAATTGAAAAATGTCAAAGGAAAATTTTTAATGGAGATTTTAATGGAGCCATTACAAATGCTCGCTCACTTATTGAAGCGATTTTCATTGAAATTATAGAACGGCATGAGGGAAAGGAATTTAAGAATGACGGAACAGTTGAAAATCAATGGACCTATGTAAAGAAAATAATGAAACTTGAAATTGATAAAGCAACACTGCCAGATTATGTAATTCAAATCCTTTCGGGAATTGATACTGCCATAAAAGGTCTGGCTGGACTCAGTAATAATGCTGGTGATCGACATGCTACTAAATTCAATACAAAAAGACATCACGCAAAACTTGCAGTGAATTTAGCCTTAACTATCGCTGACTTCCTTGTAGATAGTTGGAACTATCAAGCAGAGAAAAAGAAACCATCAACTCAAACCTAATATTACTTTTATGAGCGAAAAAATCTTTAGACATAATGCTGGATTCGGTAAACGAATGGAGTATTATGTAATTAGCAAAATGCTAAAGGAAGGTCTTGATGTCTATATCCCTTTGATTGATGACTTTGGCATTGACGCTGTTATTAGAAAACATGATGGTTCATTCGTGGAAATTCAAATCAAAGCCAGGTCAAAAGATGTTCTGTTTGGTGATGCTGCCTTATTTGCTGCGATTACTCACGAACTACGGAACAACTATTATTTCGTATTCTATTCAGAAAGAATTGATAAGACTTGGATTCTTTCATCTGAAGAGTTTATCAAAGAAGCCGTACAAAACAAAACTGGAAAGAATGCTGGAAAGCGTTCAATTTGGTTTAATGGAAAGAATACAAAGAATAAAACCGAACATCCATATCCTCGTTTTGATAAATATTTAGTTTCCAATTACGATGTATTTAGGTGAAATATAATCAATTCACATAATTGAATACTATTGTTATGTGAACTTTTGCCAGCCGATATAGACCAATATTTAGCACCTAAACAAAAACTTTTAATATGAATATTATCTGGGAAATAAACGATTACGATATTCGCATGGTTAAAGATTTTATTTCTAAACACCAGAACCCACTGGTGGCATCAAGAATTTCACGAAACATAAATCACCGAAGCATTAAAATTGACAAAAACTCCGTCCTGAAATGCATGATTATGTGTTTGCTAACTTCACAGCAACGTTCAGGACCGAAATCGCCAATTAAACTATTCCTAAACAAAAAGCCTTTCCCTCTAACCGATGAAAGCATCTCAACGCAAGATGATGCCGAAACATTTGTGCGAGACATTTTACAAAAGAACGGGTTAACTCGATATATAAACAGAATCCCCAACTTCTTTATCCTTAACTACAACAAACTTCAGGCTACAAGTTGGACCTTGTTAGAAGAACTTAAGCACCTTCATTCAAATCAAACCACTGTTGAAGTAGAACGTGCATTGGCGGATAATCTTGACGATATATTCAAAGGATTTGGACCGAAACAAGCACGAAATTTCTTACAAGCACTTGGACTGACAAAATTTGAGATCCCGATTGACTCAAGGATCACCTCTTGGTTAAACGACTTCGGATTCCCTGTTAGTTTATCGTCAGAGGCATTACAAGACAAAGGATATTACCATTTTGTTTCTGATGGTATTCAGAGCCTTTGCCATCATGCAGGTATATTTCCATGTGTTCTTGATGCTGCAATTTTCTCAAGTTTTGACAATGGAGGATGGACCGTAGAAAATACAGTCTATTGATTTGGATAATATTACAATAGGAGTTTAACCCAATAGGAAACGATACCGAGAATTATTACCATTAAAGTTCACTTTCAAGTTTAAAGATAAACCGTTTATGGCAAAGACAGCCCCAGTATTCAATCGAATCTTCGATAGTGATTTAATCAACAAATTGAAATTGAACGAACTATTCATGGATAAACTATTCCCAGACATTAAAAAGGGGAATGTGTTTCCTGCTATACGAAAACATAATATCGACTTTTATTATAAAGGTGGCAGGCTGTTTCAGTACGACAAAAATGGGTTTAAAACACATATTATTAATGAGTGCAATTAATAGTTAGTTTAAGCTGCATACCGAACATGTTTAGCATGAAAATACTTTTTCACTTGTTCAGGGTCATTTTTTCTTTTCAGAAGGTAATCTTTA
>Ga0268283_1001627_pt1 | contig 10729 bp, 3 predicted proteins | sample saktaG_13_FD_190140 | JGI IMG/M metagenome (GOLD analysis project Ga0268283, IMG submission 190140) | Saline water microbial communities from Sakinaw Lake, British Columbia, Canada - sak_2013_06_06_36m | ecosystem: Environmental > Aquatic > Non-marine Saline and Alkaline > Saline ... | reverse complement strand
ACAATTCTTCTCCTTCTGCAATAAATGCAGGTATTCCTTCAGGAGGCGATGGGATATATTCTTATCAATGGCAGGTGTCAACTGATAATATTCTATATAGCGATATTCCTGGTGCAAACGCTTTCTCTTACTCACCAGGCATCCTAACTCAAACAACCTATTTCCGTCAAGTACAAACCTCCGGAAACAGTTGTGGATCTTCCAATACTAATACTGTTACTATTACTGTCCTTCCTCAACTTAATGCTGGCATAGCTACTGCCGACCAAATAATTTGCACCAATTCTATTCCTTCGGCATTAAATGCAAGTGCTCCTACAGGAGGAAATGGATCTTATACTTATCAATGGCAGGAGTCAACAGATAATATTCTATTCAGTAATATTCCCGGAGCTACTTCCCTTTCTTACTCTCCAGGTATTATTAATCAAACAACTTATTACCGGCTGATGCAGACTTCAGGTGGTAGTTGTGGAACTGTAACAACTAATACGGTTATAATTTCATTTAATCTGAATCCTTTTGTTTCTGACTTAACAACTTCAGTTTGTTCCGACTTCCCTTCTAATATAAACTTCAGTGCAGGAACAAGTGTGCCGGCTGATTCGTACAGCATTATTAATATTAACAGCAACGGACTTGTTGCTTCAGCCGGGAACCCCTCAAACGGTAACGGATTTGCAGCTAATGTGATTGCAGATGATGCATGGACAAATCCAACCGGGACCCAAACCGATGTAATCTATACTGTTATTCCTGTCAGTTCGGTAGGTTGTCCTGGAAATCCATTCCTTGCTACGATCCATGTTCAGGGGGAACCGATAGTTTCTTCACAATCTCTGACAATATGTTCTGACAATGTTACCGGTATAATTCTTGGGCCAAGCACTACTGTTCCTGTTGCAAGCTATAATATCATCACAATTAATAGTAACGGTATGATAGCATCTTCAGGAAATCCTTCCACTGGTGCCGGATTTAGTGCAAACGTGATAGCTGATGATGCATGGACAAATACCGGCAATTCTTCAGTTAATGTTATTTATACAATTGTTCCGGAATCGGCAGATGGCTGTTTTGGTAATCCATTCACGATCACAATAACTGTTGCCCCCGAACCAGTTGTTAACGACCTTACTTCTGAGATTGCATGCTCAGGCAATAGTACTGGTATGATTCTTAGCCCGGGAAGTAATGTTCCGGCAACAAGCTATAACATTATAAGCATAAACAGCAATGGGCTTACAGCCTCTGCAGGTAATCCATCAACGGGCACTGGTTTTCCCAATGATGTACTCTCTGATGATGCCTGGATAAATACAACATCAAACCCAGTCGATGTTATTTATACTGTTGTTGCTGTGAGCAGCCAGGGTTGTACAGGGGATTCATTTACAGTAACTATCCAGGTACAACCAAGGCTAATTATAGATTTTACAACAAATACAGCCTGTTGGGGAGATACAACCTTTTTCACACTCATCGGCACTAACATCAACAGCATATCATTGTGGAATTGGGATTTTGGCGATGGCACATTCTGGAGTTGTAACTCGCCGGGTTGTGGGTCGGAACCACATGTATTTCCTTTTAACGGAACCTACCCTGTAACCTTGCATGTGACAGATACCAACGGTTGCGAGTATGAAGTAACTCACCCGGTAATAGTAATACAACGTCCGGTCGCATTTTTTAGCTATGATACTCCCGACTGCCTCGGGTCGTCCATACAATTTATTGACCTTTCAACAAGCCCGACAGATCCTGTCTTTACCTATATTAAGCAATGGGTCTGGGATTTTGGTGATGGTACTCCACCGCATACTATAACTTTCCCTGCCGATCCAAATATTTCATATTCTTATGCTGGTATTGGCAACTACCATGTAACACTCACAATTACTAATTCGCAGGGATGCTCAGACAGTTTTACTGCAAATATTACAGTCACAAACAGGCCTATAGCTAATTTCAGCTGGGCAGGAAGTTGTGAAGATGCAATCACATTGTTTCAGGATTTTTCTGACGAAAATGGAGGTGGTGAAATTATTAGCTGGTTGTGGGATTTTGGCGATCCAACCAGTGGCATCAATAACAACAGTGAATTGCAAAATCCTTCACATATCTACGCTACTTCAGGCAATTTTATCGTGACACTTATCACCGTTAATTTTAATGGATGTAGCGATACAATTCAACATGTTTTTATTGTTAAAGCTGCTCCTGATGCAAAGTTCACGAGTACACCCGGCTGTATTGGAACACCAACCGAATTTACCGCTAACCTTTTTCTTCCCGATGCCGGAATAATTGCAACATGCCTCTGGGATTTTGGCGACGGAAACACCGCTAACACTCCGGTTGCACTTAATAATTATTCGTCTCCAGGCAGTTATATTGTCTTTCTTACTATCACTGACACAGCTGGGTGCGAAGGCTTTTACAGTGATACCATAAATGTGAGTCAGCCACCATTTGCGCATTTTTCTGTGAACACAAGTAATTGTATAAGTGAATCTATATCATTTTCAAATCTTTCCACTACAGAGGCAGGTCATATTACAGGATGGAACTGGGATTTTGGTGATGGAAGCAATCAAAGTATTTTTTTTCCTGACAATCCTGATGTTAATCATAATTATGCTCTAACAGGATCATATTTAGTTACCCTTTCGGTGATTACTTCGGAAGGATGCACAGATAGCGAACAAATATTAGTTACAGTAACTCCTGGTCCAATAGCTGCATTTGCATACCAGAAAGGATGCATTTCGGAACCAGTTAATTTTACCGATAATTCTGCTGTTATTGGCAACACTGCAATCACTGGTTGGTCCTGGGATTTTGGTGACCCGGCATCAGGAGTAAACAATTCTAGCATTTTGCAGAATCCTTCTCACACATTTGTAAACGCAGGAACTTACAATGTTCAATTAATCATTTCAACCGCAAATTCATGCAGCAGTACCATAGTAAGAAGCCTCATTGTAAGGCCTCTTCCTCCTACTGACTTTCTTGTACAAGGTGCATGCCTCGGAAACCCTGTTCTGTTTATGCCGGATGATGACGTAATGAACATGAATACTATAACTTCATGGTTCTGGCAGTTTGGAGATGGTGTTACAAGCACATCATTAAATCCTACACACGTTTATACCATTGCCGGTATATACAACGTAACACTAAGCACTACTGACACAGCTGGCTGCTCGAACAGTATATCCCGTGAAGTACACATCAACCCTTTGCCATTAGTAAATTTTGATTTTACTGCACCTGCATGCCAGGAGTCTATAGTGCAGTTCGAAGATCTTTCAACAGTTCAATCCGGATACATTGTAAGATGGATCTGGGATTTTGGTGATGGAACTGCGCAAACTATTAACTTCCCTGATATTCCTAATGTCAATCATGGATATGCAAATGCAGGTTCATATAATGTGACTCTAACTGTAAAAACGAATGACAGTTGCAGCAACCAGGTTGTAAAGACAGTGTCTATTCTTGCAAAACCAACTGCACTGTTCTCACACAGCTCCGGATGCGAAGACATTGCTGTAAGTTTTTCTGATTTATCGGAAGGAATCGCAGGTTATGGTATATCTCAGCGTATCTGGAATTTTGGCGATCCTGCATCAGGAATGAGCAATACGAGTGTGGTTCAGAATCCTATACATATCTATAATACTACAGGAACTTATACAACAGAGCTAATTGTATTCACAATAAACGGATGCAGCGACACTTTATCGCAAGATGTAATTGTTTCTGCAACGCCAATTGTAAACTTTACATCCGCACCAGCATGCAATGGCAGCACAACTAATTTTATAAGCAGTGCCTCTGTGAATAGCACAACTCAAAGTTGGATTTGGCAGTTTGGCGACGGAACTACTTCTTCTTTGGCTGATCCGGGGCACGTTTATGTTCAGTCAGGCACCTATTCTGTTACACTTACAATTAATGATAGTTCGGGTTGTACAAATACAATAACGCACCCTGTAATTATTCCTCCAAAACCTTATGCAAACTTCAGCAGTAGCTCTCCTGGCTGCTTAGGGTTTCCCATTACATTTAATGATCTTACGAATCCTAACGGAGGAATAATCTCAGGCTGGCATATGGATTTTGGCGATGGAACAGATACTACTTTAGCAACTTTGCCTATTAACATGATCCATACTTATTCAGGTTTCGGTTCTTTCATCGTAACCTTAACGGTGCAAACGCCCGAGGGATGTTCTGATATGATTCAGCGGACTATCATCATAAGCCCTTCTCCTATAGCTGCCTTTCTGTATGCTAATACATGTGAGAGTGAAGCAGTGCAGTTTACTGACCAAAGCGCATTAAACGGCGGAACCGGCATTGTTGGCTGGCAGTGGAATTTTGGTGATCCTGCAAGCGGAACCAGTAATATAAGTCTATTAGAAAATCCTGCACACATCTACTCATCTTCTGGCAGCTTTACCATAACACATATTGTAATTAATTCAGCCGGATGCATTGATAGTGTTCAATCGCAGATCAATATACTGGCAAAACCAACCGTTGGTTTTATAATTGACAGCATTACTTGTTTAGGAACTTCAACCACTTTCCTTATCAATGAAGCAATAACGAATGTGGCTGCTATTCAAACTTTTGACTGGAATTTTGGTGACGGCACATCACATTCTCCACAGCAAAACCCAACACACACCTATCTTTCAGCCGGAACTTATACGGTAACACTTACAGTAACTGACACTATTGGCTGTGGAAATGCTACAAGTCGCGAAATATCGATACATTCTATGCCTACAGCTGCTTTCAGCTATTCATCCTCCTGCGAGGGCGGGCAGACAAATTTTACAGATCAAAGCATTGCTCCCAATGGTGAAATAATCACAGCCTGGACATGGGATTTTGGCGATGAAACAGCTGTCGTACCTACAAGTACAATTCAGAACCCTATTCACACATATGCTTATTCAGGTTCGTACAATGTTACACAAACTATATCAACTGAAAACGGATGCACTAATTCAGTAACTCAGAATGTAAAAATCTGGCCCAACCCAACCGCATATTTCAACTACAGTGCCAGTCCATGTAGTAATGGCGAAGTTCAGTTCGAGGATTCATCTTACAGTTATCAATCAACGATCACTAATCTTAGTTGGGAATTTGAACCCTACCAATATTCTTCTGGTCAGAGCCCAACACATCAATTTTACTATGTTGATTCCTGTTACAATGTAAAACTGATCGCCACAAACAGCCGAGGCTGCATTGACACAACAATTCAGATGGTTTGTGTGCCTGCTCCTCTAACTCTTTCATTTAACCACGGGTTGACTTGCTTTGGAAGCCCTATGCTATTCTCTCCGCATTTGGAAACTCCGTCAAACGACTCACTTCTCACATTTAGCTGGAATTTTGGCAACCCACAATCTGGTTCTACCAATACGTCAAGCATGAAGGAACCTTCGCACCTATTCACCGCCTCTGGATTTTACAGTGTATATCTTTCTTCTACTGATATTTATGGCTGTACTGCCTTAACCAGCCAAACAGTAGAGGTTAAGAGTATTCCTGTTGCTTCTTTCACATATTTACCTGGAATTTGTGATAACACAGTTCACTTTAGCAGCACTTCTGTCGATCCTTCCGCTCAGATATCCTCGTATATATGGAATTATGGCGATGGTGTAACTGATACAATTTCAGCTCCGGTCAATACCGCAATTCATCAATACGCTGCACCGGGCATATATGATGCTACGCTCACCGTTATCAATATGAACAGTTGTGCTACTGTGATTACACAAACAATTCAAAGAAATGCATGCCTGGTATCAGCATTTGCTCAAACTGATACATTGCGGTGTCAGAATAACGCTGTCACCTTTTCTGATCAAAGCACGTGTGATGGATCTATTTCACAATGGCTCTGGACATGGGGAGATAATTCGCAACCTACTATTTACAATTCATACAAACCAACAGTTACACATGTTTTCGCCCAACCAGGCATCTATCGTGTAACTCTGAAAGTTTCAACAATGGCTGGCGGAGCCTCAATGAGCGATGTAATAACAACTGAAATCAAAGTGCTGGCTTCCCCAATCGCAAGGTTTGAGGCGGATAATATTTGCCTTGGCGAAAAAGCTGTATTCCGCAATACTACGAATGAGAACGGCTCTAATCTGGTTAACTACCGCTGGGATTTTGGCGACCCGGAAACAACCTTAGATTCTACCTCGATGCTGAGTCCTGAATATACATACACTTCAATTGGAATCTATAATGCAAGTTTGATTGCAACAAATCTGGACGGCTGTAGCGACACGTTAGTTTCCCCTTTGATCGTCAGCGGATTGCCTACGGCAGCATTCAACTATGGATTAGCCTGCCCTGGTCACCCAACACAATTTATAGATCATTCTGATTCGTCTCTGGTTCCAATAACACGCTGGGAATGGTTTGTGAATGACACGGCGCAACGCGGTTACATCACGGGTAAAAATGCCTCTTTTACTTTTGACCAGCAAGGAGCATATTTAGTGCAACTTAAGGTTACTGATGCAAATAGCTGTATTGACACTGTAAATCAACAAGTTACTATAAATCCTGGACCGGTTACTGCTTTCAGCATTACCGAAAACTATGATCAGGAACAAGGAAAACTTCACTTAATGAACGGAACCTTGGGAGCAACAGAGTATCACTGGGATTTTGGCGACGGGGTAACCTCTTCAGAAGAATCACCTATCACAAAGTATAATGGTGAAGGCAGTTATCTGATTAGCCTAAGGGCCGAAAACGGTTTTGGCTGTAGCGATACTATATCAGCGATATACGAATTAATGTATAAAGGCCTTTATGTGCCAAATGCGTTTTCTCCAACAGGCTCATGGGATGAAGTGAGATACTTCAAGCCGGCGGGTATAAACTTAGCCAGCTACAGTATTAAAGTCTTCAACAGCCATGGCAACGTAATATGGAGTTCCAGGTTACTTGATGAAAAAGGTGCGCCAGCAGAGCAATGGGATGGGACATACAAAGGCAAGGTGTGCCAGCAGGATGTATATGTATGGCAAATCCAAGCCATATTCAGAGATAATACAATATGGGAGAACAATGATGCCGGTGTTCGTGGCAACCTCGAAAGCGGGCAGGTTTTTGGAACGGTAACAATTATTCGTTAAGCCATCTTGAAGCTAACCTGATATAAACACCAAATAAGTCAATCACTCATTATTATTTCCTTTGGTGTTTAATTATTTATAAATTTTATGATAAGGAAATTCCTATTAAGAAAATGTAATCTAACAGGGTATTTAGGGTGTGGGTAAAAGCCCATATTTAATTACTTGTATTATCATAATAATTCCCTAACAAGAGTAAAATCAATTTCAATAATAGTTTTATCCTGGCCTACAGATACATCCTTGGTTTCATTTTGTGTCAATACTTCATCTGTAGGTTTACCAGGATATGGTCCAAAGACAACTTTTAGCGGGACATCGATTGCTTTTTGCTTCGTATCAGCTGGCTTGCTTTCATCCTGGCAAGGACCTTCAACTACTTTCTCTATAGTTTCTTTGAGGGTGCCTTTTTTCGAAGTAGCTTCAACCAGTAGCATATAAGTGCCATTATCTTTAAATACAATTTGCACCCTTGCATCATCAATTTTATTTCCTTCAAATACACTTTTGTTTGATAATCCTTCAACTTTTGCGTCAGAATCCCTTGTGTCAGTGATTTTTACAGCGCCTTCTATGCCGCTTATACACATGTAACACGAGTAATCCATAATAGTGGTTAATTTTTCATTCATTGTATAATCAACTGTTCCGGAGGTTTCATTTAAGTCCAGCTTTTTGAAACTCCAGCTTAGTGTTGAATTCATCGTGGATGTTGTAGTTATTGTAAGCGAACCATTACCGCAGGGAGCGGAAGATGAAGTTGTAGTCGTTTCATCACGGATACCCTTTACCTCTATTGCAATTGGACCTATATAGGGGCATATCTCATGTTTTTTGAGCATGTTGACAAATTCCATTGCAGGTCCGGTAGCTGCATTGGTATATACTTCATTTAATTTACATGCCATGGAGATCTCATCAATCTGGTTGCCTTTTTTGTCGTACCATTTTATTTCTGCGTTTGCCATTTCATCATTAACCGGATAAATACTGTATGAGACATAATAATCGCTATTCTTATTTGCATTTGCAGCTTCATTAATCTTTGCTAATACATCCTTACCTCCAAATTCAGGAGTAGACCAAAGATGTAACTCGCCAATACTAATTTTCACTGCCTTTTCATCCTTTATAGACACACATGGCCAATTCTTAAGCGTTTCATTAATAATATCTGTAAAAAACATATCATTTAAACTATTAGATTTTTTTATTTCTTCTTCAGTTGTACCGCCCTCTTTCGCGATAAAGAATATTGGCACCTTCTGGCTGTAAACTCCGCATAGTCCTACTAAGAGGTATATGAATAATGTAAACATAAGTTTTCTCATTGAGTCGTGATTTTACATGCAGGGTAAATTTCTCTCATGTTGCTTACCTCATCTTTTGTAATCATCGTTTTGTAAAGACCAAGAGTTTCCAGATTCTTAAACCTGGATATAAGCGGGAAGACAGTTTTTATGGGATTATCATCTAAATACAATACTTTTATACCAGTAAGTTCAGATATCTCACTTGGAAATAAATTAAAATTGTTCCCATAAATGTCAAGAATTTTAAGATGGCGGAATTGTAATATATTTTCAGGCAATGATGTTACAAAAGTTTTTAAATTAAGGATGTATAATTCAGTCAGAGGGTAACTTTTTGCTTTCTTAAAGATTATAGATAGATCGACAGGAACCCCGTTTTCTCCTCCCGAAATAATCAGTGCGGATATTGATTTATATGATTCCATTTCATCAATAATAGTCTGTATGCCTGGCATAGTCATATCAAGCACAAGAGTTTTCAAATCATCGGTCAAAGCAGGATTTAAAAACCGTTTCTCATCATTCTTATACTTTTCCACTATTTCTTCACGCAATGGCTCTGCCAGTAAAACATCTCCACCTTCACCTCCGGCAGCACTTTTCCATATCTGTTCAAAGATTTTAGCCTTCTGGTTAAGCATTTCCTGGGTCATTTGGGAATCCTTACCGGCATCTTTCGATTCAAAATCACCTTGCTGCTGATTTGGATTGGAGTTTCCCTGGGAGTTTCCTGCCATTATAATCTGCTTGGAAAGTGTAAGGATCTCTTCGTTTGCTTTTTTAGCTGAAGCAGGATCGTTCCAGTTGGTGGCGCGCCGAATCTGGGCTATTTGCTGCCTGATTTTACTTATATCTTCAGGATTCGATTGCCCTGAAGCAAACGATGCCATGGAAATCATGAAAAACAGCAGAAACAGTGATTTCATAATTCGATGTTTGAAAAGAAAAGTACACTGTATTTATGAAGCTTAATCAAATCAAAGTTTATTAAAGCTATTCTTCAACCTGGTACAATTTATACCTAAATGCCTGAGCCAGGTAACCTATATGAATTTCAACAGCCTGTAAACTATACAATCCTTTGCCTGCGGTTATTAAAGTTGTTCCGGTTTGGGAAGCATTTATTTCGTATTGCAATTGCTCCAGGCGATCGTAATCGGGAATGGCTCTTTCCGTAAAATCTTTGCTTTTGGTAATGAAATCAAGCATCCTGGGTGTAAATTTTTCGCAGAATTTATCTTGTTTACCTTGGATCTGCTCTATTACTCTTGCAGAATGATCTACATCGGCTTGTGTGGAACCTTCTCCATCATTGATGCTATTTAGTTCTTTATACAGAGGTTCCAGCTCTTTTCCCAAAACAACTTTTTCTGCTTCAGAAATGCTATCAAGAACATGATATATCCGCCTGATAGTATTTTCCTGATTGACTACCTTTTGGCGTAATGTGCTTTGTTCCGAAAGAAGCTGATATGCTTTCATATTTTTGTTTTGATCTATCTGGATTTGTTTAGGGTTAGCTTGTGCAACAGCCATATTCTCAGCAGCATACCCCTGAGCCCATGCTTCCTTCCCTTCCTTACTCATACCTTGAAGGTTTTTTACATCGGTCATATTCATATTCATCTTTTGCTGCAGCATCTGGTTTGCTACTTCCTGTTTTTCCGTTTCCGTCATTTCCCCACTCTTCATCTTTTCAATGTATGCTTGTGACATGCCGGAATTTTTCAACATCGCGTCTTGCATCTCATCTCTGTGACTTTCAGCATATTCATTAGCTTCCTTAGTTCGTTTATGAATATCAATATCCATCAATAAATTCAAATCGCTGACGTTTTTAAGAAACACATCCTTTTGAGCTGTTTTCAACTGGCAAACTTTAGCAGGAATGGTTGGTGCTTTATTCAAGTATTCACTTGCTTCTATCTGGGCTGAAAGTGCGGAAGCAAGGCTTAATTCCAATAAAATAAGAATGAGGTTTTTCATCTTGTTTCACTTTAGAATTTTACAATAAAAATATTACAGCTTAATAAACTCCACCCTACGGTTCATTGCTTTATTGGCAGGAGTATCATTAGGTGCAACTGGTTGGCTTTCACCCATACCATCTGTTATCAGCCGGTCGCCTTTCACGTTAAAAGCTTTAACCAATTCATTTTTTACCGATGCTGCGCGACGTTTTGAGAGATCAAGATTAGCCGCATCGGCACCATCGGAATCGCT
>Ga0268283_1001626_pt1 | contig 10739 bp, 5 predicted proteins | sample saktaG_13_FD_190140 | JGI IMG/M metagenome (GOLD analysis project Ga0268283, IMG submission 190140) | Saline water microbial communities from Sakinaw Lake, British Columbia, Canada - sak_2013_06_06_36m | ecosystem: Environmental > Aquatic > Non-marine Saline and Alkaline > Saline ... | reverse complement strand
TCGTATGGCGTCAAGAAGTTATCTATGGATTTATTTAGGCCTCCATAAACCATATCGTTTTGGCTTGATGCGTTTGCTGATGTTGCCGGCTGGAAAACAGCCAACGACTGGACAACGAGAGCTAGTGCGACAAAAATTAAGGTCAATCTTCTGGTAGTGTCTTCTTTTCGGAGTCTTTTGGCATAAAATCCAAGCTGTCCTACGAGTGCGGGACTGAATGGTAGATTTGACACTATTCTTTTAAACATAATTTTGGATATTTATATTTTATTTACACCTCTTACACTACACTTTAGCATAAGAAATATGTTCAATGCAATAGCTTGAGCGAACACAATTTATCAGCTATAATGGTAGTATTGTAAATAGCTAGATAAGTCTGGAATAGATGGGGGAATTAATAGTGACTAAGCAAAAAAATGATAATTCATATGACGGATCGCAAATCCAAGTTCTTGAGGGGCTTGACCCAGTTAGAAAACGCCCCGGGATGTATATTGGTAGTACTGGCTATGAGGGAATTCATCATTTAATTAAGGAAATTGCCGATAACTCAGTTGACGAGGCTATTGGAGGGTATGCTACTCGAATTACAGTGACTCTTCAGGCTGATGGTGGCGTCAAAATTGATGATGATGGTCGCGGTATACCAGTCGATAAGCACCCCAAGACTGGTAAGAGCACTCTTGAGACGGTTTTGACCATACTACATGCGGGCGGTAAGTTCGGTGGCGGAAGCTATAAGGTATCGTCTGGCTTACATGGTGTCGGTTCAAGCGTGGTTAATGCTCTTTCAAGCCGTTTGATTGCTGAAGTGGTTAAGGATGGGCAACTCTATGCAATGGAATTTGAAAAGGGGATACCTCAAGGCGAGCTTCAAAAGCTCGGGAAGACTGACCGCTCTCGCGGGACAACGATTACTTTCTACCCAGACCCGACTATATTTAAGGAGGGGATTGACTTTGATTATAAGTGGGTTGTTAGCTATTTGCGACACCAGGCATATTTAACAAAGGGCGTCTTCACGTCGGTCAAAGACGAGAGGACGGGCGAAAAGGAATCGTTTTATTTTGAGGGAGGTATCCAAAGTTATGTTCGGCACCTTAATGTCGGTAAGGATGTTGCTACCGACAATGTTTTTTATGTCGAGAAGCAAGTTGAAGATTCAATAATCGAGATTGCACTCCAATATAATGATACTTTTGTAGAAACCATAAAGCCATTCGCCAATAACGTCCTAACTTTAGATGGCGGCACACATTTGGTTGGTTTTAGGTCTGCGCTAACACGTGTCATCAATGATTATGCCAGGAAGAGTGGGTTGCTAAAAGAAAAAGAAGAGAACCTTACTGGCGATGACATTCGCGAAGGTTTGACTGCAATTATTCTTGTTAAGATTCCTGATCCGCAATTCGAAGGTCAGACAAAAAACAAACTAGGCAATCCGGAGGTTCGTCGTTATGTTGAACAAGTAATGAATGAGTATTTCTCTTATTATCTCGACGAGAACCCCAATGTCGCAAAAGTTATTGTCGGCAAGGCGTTATTGGCTGCTAGAGCTCGAAAGGCTGCTCGGGCGGCTCGGGACAATGTCATACGCAAGGGTGCGCTAGATGGGCTAAGCTTGCCTGGGAAATTAGCTGATTGTTCAAGTAAGAACCCATCGGAATCTGAACTTTATATTGTTGAGGGTGATTCAGCTGGTGGGTCAGCAAAATCTGGACGTGACAGTAAAACGCAGGCAATTTTGCCATTAAGGGGCAAGGTTCTAAATGTCGAGAGAGCAAGGCTTGATCGCATGCTTGGTAACAATGAAATTGTCAGTTTAATAAAGGCAATGGGCGTTGGTATTAGTGATCAGTTTGATATTTCTGGTCTTAGGTATCATCGAATTATAATTATGACTGATGCCGATGTCGACGGTAGCCACATTGCCACCCTGTTAATGACATTCTTCTTCCGCTATATGCGTGAAGTTGTCGATGGCGGACATATATATCTTGCAAAACCGCCCCTTTTCTTGTTGAAGACAAATACAAAAAAGTATTATGCCTATAGTGATGAAGAGCGCGACGTAATTATTAGTAGATTAATTGCCGAAAAAGTCGAAAAGGGTCAGAAATCTGATGTGGGAGATGATAAGATGAAGCAAGCTGGCATTACATTAATGCAGCGCTATAAGGGCTTGGGCGAAATGGACGCAGAGCAACTTTGGGAGACTACAATGAACCCAGTAAACCGTGTTTTAATTCAAGTAAGAGTCCAGGATGCGGAATTGGCAGATGCAATATTTACCAAGCTAATGGGGGATCAAGTTGATTTAAGAAAGAGCTTTATACAGGGAAGGGCAAAGTCGCTTAATCTTGAGGAGTTGGATATATAATTATGAACGATGATGAAAATACATCAATTGAAAGTAAAGTTGTGTTTGACACAACACACTCGCGTGTTGTAGAAAAACAAACAATTGAAGATACGATGGAGGATAATTTCCTTCGATATTCTATGAGTGTCATAATTGACCGTGCTCTTCCGGATGTTAGAGATGGACTTAAGCCAGTTCATCGTCGCATTCTTTTCTCGATGGGCGAACAAGGGTTGAGGCCAGGTGGCAAGTTTACAAAATCTGCACGTATTGTTGGTGATGTGATGGGTAAGTACCATCCCCATGGTGATACGGCAATTTATGACTCCATGGTCCGTCTAGCTCAAGACTGGACAATGCGCTATACCTTAGTTAACGGTCAGGGAAATTTTGGCTCAATGGATGGCGACCCTGCTGCTGCATCGCGCTATACAGAAGCCCGACTTGATAAGGCTGGGAATGAACTATTAGTAGATCTCGACAAAGAAACTGTAGATTTTCGAGATAACTATGATGGGTCAGAACGTGAGCCAGTTGTATTGCCTGCAAAACTACCAAACCTACTGCTCAATGGACAAATTGGTATTGCCGTCGGAATGGCTACTAGCATTCCACCTCACAATCTTGGCGAATTAGTTGACGCAAGTATTTATCTTATTGATAATCCAGTTACTGCAACTGTTGATGACTTATTAAAATTAGTTAAGGGCCCCGATTTTCCTACTGGCGCCGTTGTTTATGGTGGCGCTCCAATGCGACAGGCATATCAGACTGGACGTGGCAGTGTTGTCATCCGTGCTGTTGCTACAATCGAAGAGACAAAAAAAGGCAGGAGTCAGATTGTAGTTACGGAGATGCCATTCGCAGTGAACAAGGCAACTCTAATCGAGAGAATTGCTGAATTAGTTAAGGACAAAAAAATAGTATCGATTAGCGATTTGCGTGATGAAAGTGCCAGGGGCTCAGTAAGGGTTGTTATTGAGCTTAAGAAAGATTCATACCCAAAGAAGGTTTTGAACCAACTATTTAAACTGACTTCACTACAGACCAGCTTCCATTATAATATGTTGGCATTAATTGATGGTATCCAACCGCGAATTTTGGGGCTGCATGAAATATTGAACGAGTTTATTAAACATCGTCAAATTGTTGTTCGTCGTCGAACAGAGTTTGAACTCAGAAAAGCTAAAGAGCGAGCACACATCCTAGAAGGCTATAAAATTGCCCTTGATCACATAGACGAAGTGATTAAAACAATTAGGGCTAGCCAGACAAGCGAAGAAGCCGAAACTGCATTAATGGGAAAATTCAAATTGTCTTCGATTCAAGCTAAGGCTATTTTAGCAATGCAACTAAGGCGCCTCACTGGGCTTGAGAGAGAGGCAATCGAAAATGAGCTTCGTGAATTACTAGATATGATAGCTAAGTTTGAAGCGATACTTGCTGATGAAAAGGAGATATTCCGTATTATCAAGGAAGAGCTTCTAGAAATGAAAGATAAGTATGGCGACAAGAGACGTAGTAAGATGATAAATTATGAGCTAGGCAAGTTCAGCGACGAAGAGCTCATACCCGAAGAGGATAGTGTCATCTTATTGACTGCGGAAAATTATATTAAACGAACACTTGTCAGCGAATACCATCGTCAACATAGGGGTGGCAAAGGCAAGCGTGGTATGGCGATTAAGACCGAAGATGTAATTGACCAGTTAGTATCAGCTAGTACACATGACTATTTACTATTCTTTACAAATCGCGGTAGAATCTTCAGACTAAAGGCATATGAAGTACCGGCAGCAAGTCTAAACACAAAGGGAGTGGCGGCCGTCAATCTGTTGCAACTTCAGCCAGAAGAAAAGATAACTTCAATTATTCGTCACGAAAAAGGCTCAAATAACGAAGGTTATCTATTTATGGCTACAACAAAGGGGACTGTAAAAAAGACGCCACTGAAAGATTATGAAAATATTCGCACTAATGGTCTAATTGCTATTAAGCTTGATGACGGTGATGAGCTGCGTTGGATTCAGAAGACTAATGGTACAAATGACATAATAATATCGACTTCGGCAGGTCAGGCTATTCGTTTTAATGAAAAAGACGCCCGTCCAATGGGTCGCTCGGCAATGGGGGTTCGAGGAGTTAGACTTCGACCAAATGATAAGGTGGTAGGCATGGATATTGCCGATGACGATAGCCGTAAATTATTAGTTGTTAGCGAAAATGGTTATGGCAAAGCTACAAAAGTATCTAATTTTCCGTCGCATAAACGAGGTGGAGTGGGCATTAAGGCGGCTGTTGTAACGGCAAAGACCGGTCCAATTATTGCAGTTCATACTCTAGAGCCGGACGCTAGTGAGGTGCTATTCATCTCCAATGAGGGTCAGGCGATTCGGGTTGGCCTGAATGATATTCCAACGCTCGGTCGTACGACTCAGGGTGTTCGAATTATGCGCATGAGTGAAGGCGACAAGGTTGCTTCATTGGGCTTTATGCCAGGTGGCCAAGGCGACGATGGCGAAGAAGAGGAAGAAGAGTAGATTATGGGGCTAGAAGAAATATCACCATACCTAATAGCAATCTGTGTTGCTTGGTTTGGAGCCCATATCATAAAGTATATTGTTAAGTATATAAAAAAAGAGGACAGAGGATTTAGTTCGCAGCTATTTGTCTCTGGTGGCATGCCGAGCTCACATAGCGCAACTGTTTCGGCAGTAGCAATGGTTATTGGTTTGCGTGATGGTTTTACGTCTGGACTCTTCGGCCTAGCGGCAATGTTGGCTTTGATAGTGATGTATGATGCAGTCAAGGTCCGCCGTTCTTCTGGCGAGCAGGGCGTGGCGATTTGTGAGTTAATAAAAGAGCAAAAAAGTGAGGTGAAGTTACCGCGCGTAGCAAAAGGGCACACCCCACTGGAAGTAGTACTTGGCTCGTTATTGGGTTTGTTGATTGGGCTAATTGTATTTTTAGCAACAAAATAGGCAAAAATACACTTGACGATTGCGCAAGTCGTGAAGTATGATGGATACCAGTCTGGTCGCACGGCACATATTAATGATATGGGCTAAATAAAGTGGGAGATGTGACAGATGAATGTGAACTTTAACAATTGAGTTGTGCAAATCATCGTCAGTTTATATTGAGTATGTTGATTGTATCGATTTATCGATACAATTTTAATGGAGAGTTTGATCCTGGCTCAGGATAAATGCTGGCGGCGTGCCTAACACATGCAAGTCGAGCGGCAGCGCGAGTAGTTTACTACTTGGCGGCGAGCGGCGGACGGCTGAGTAACGCGTGGGAACGTACCCCAAAGTGAGGAATAACTGCCCGAAAGGGTGGCTAATGCCGCATATGGTCTTCGGATTAAAGGATTTATCCGCTTTGGGAACGGCCTGCGTACGATTAGATAGTTGGTGAGGTAAAGGCTTACCAAGTCTACGATCGTTAATTGGTCTGAGAGGATGACCAGTCAGACTGGAACTGAGATACGGTCCAGACTCCTACGGGAGGCAGCAGTGAGGAATCTTCCACAATGGGCGAAAGCCTGATGGAGCAACGCCGCGTGCAGGATGAAGGCCTTCGGGTCGTAAACTGCTTTTATAAGTGAAAAATTTGATTGTAACTTAAGAATAAGCACCGGCTAACTACGTGCCAGCAGCCGCGGTCATACGTAGGGTGCAAGCATTATCCGGAGTGACTGGGCGTAAAGAGTTGCGTAGGTGGTTTGTTAAGTGAATGGTGAAATCTGGAGGCTCAACCTCACAGATTATTATTCAAACTGGCAAACTCGAGAGTAGCAGAGGTAACTGGAATTTCTAGTGTAGGAGTGAAATCCGTAGATATTAGAAGGAACACCAATGGCGTAGGCAGGTTACTGGGCTATTTCTGACACTGAAGCACGAAAGCGTGGGGAGCGAACCGGATTAGATACCCGGGTAGTCCACGCCGTAAACGATGGATACTAGCTGTTGGAGGTATCGACCCCTTCAGTAGCGAAGCTAACGCGTTAAGTATCCCGCCTGTGGAATACGGTCGCAAGACTAAAACATAAAGGAATTGACGGGGACCCGCACAAGCGGTGGAGCGTGTTCTTTAATTCGACGATAAACGTTGAACCTTACCAGGGTTTGACATCCTTGGAATCTCTGTGAAAGCAGGGAGTGCCTTCGGGAACCAAGTGACAGGTGATGCATGGCCGTCGTCAGCTCGTGTCGTGAGATGTTAGGTTAAGTCCTTCAACGAGCGCAACCCTTGTGGATAGTTGTATTTTTCTATTCAAACTGCCCCGGTAACGGGGAGGAAGGAGGGGATGATGTCAGGTCAGTATTTCCCTTACACCCTGGGCTAGAAACGCGCTACAATGGCTGGTACAATGCGCAGCGAAGTCGCGAGATGGAGCAAATCGCATCAAAACCAGTCCCAGTTCGGATTGTAGGCTGAAACTCGCCTGCATGAAGTTGGAATCGCTAGTAATCGCAGATCAGCATGCTGCGGTGAATACGTTCCCGGGTCTTGTACACACCGCCCGTCAAACCATGAAAGTCACTAACACCCGAAGCCCGATTCGTCGGTCTAAGGTGGGAGGGATGATTGGGGTTAAGTCGTAACAAGGTATCCGTACCGGAAGGTGCGGATGGATTACCTCCTTTCTAGGGAGAGTTATGCCAGTAGTTCGCGAAAGCAACTGCTGAAGCTAGGTCGGTCTTGTTGTTATATTGAGCTTATATAATAACGAAGTCCTTGGTTTACCAAGGACAAGACAAAGTTCGAAAAAAATCTTGACTTAGATTCGACGATGATTGCACAACTCATTTGTTAATTTAAAAAGCCCTGACGCAAATCAGGGCTTTTTTGTATAAAACAAAAAATCTTTTAGTTAATTTTGGGGAATATCATAATTATAAGATTACCTAATATAAACCAATGCAGATTAACGGAGACTATTACCCCTAAAATACAAGTCATAAGTGCCCAAAACTTAAATCGATCATAACTAGACGCCCCAGAGCCAAAATTATCAGCAATAACACGGTGCCAAAGCATAAAAGCTACGCCAATTGCTAAAATTAAAAGGCCAACAAAAAATGATCCCAAACTAAATTCATATGTCATACAGATACTATACACTTGCGATGATTAATCATCTACGTTAAAATGTATAAAGTTCATGGTCGTGGGGCATTAGCTCAGTTGGTTAGAGCGCCTGCTTTGCAAGCAGGAGGTCGTCGGTTCGAATCCGACATGCTCCACCATATGGGGTGGATCAGGTGAAAGTCTGAATTCACTCCACCATGAATTTTTACAAAATATTTCACGGATATGGGCGGCTAGCTCAGCTGGTTACCGTATCATAAGATACGGCCATGTCGGATGACATGGGAGCGCGGCGATGCAAACGTCGGCTGAGATTTATCGAAGCAAATTAATAATTTATCATTTTTCATCTGTGGGCGGCTAGCTCAGCTGGTTAGAGCGCGTCACTGATAATGACGAGGTCGGAGGTTCAAGTCCCTCGTCGCCCACCAGATGAAAAATGATACTTTAACTCGTTTTATCCTGAGCCTGTCGAAGGAGATAATGACGAGGTCGGAGGTGAAGATTGCCAGTGGCAATCTGTAAGGCCGGAAACTGGAGCCCGACTATGGCGTGGCTCGACCGAGGCGGTGTCGCGGAATCCGCCAATGGTGGATATCTGTGACCAAGTCACTCATCGCCATTAGATAAAATACTATAAATTAATATAAAAAACCCTTGCATTAAAGATACTAAGCGTGTACAATTATCAGAAGTTAGCGAATGTTCAATTGAACCTCTGGCGATACGCAGTAAAAAGTGTTTCGTAAGAGGTATTTTTTATCGCAAAATTTACAACGATTATTACTTTACATCATGCGAGATTGAGTGATACGATGGGAAGGCTTGAGTTTAGACGAGGTACATCGACTGGATGTATTGAAATGTGAACTCAATTCGCTTTACGGCGAGGTGGACACAAGAATTTTAACAATTTGGATGTAAGAAAGAAAATGATTTTAAGATTGACGGCTAGAGAATAGTAATAAATGGTTATTACCAATTACTAGTTAAGTTGATGCATAAAAAGGTACTCAAGAGCACACAATGGATGCCTAGACGTATATTACCGAAGAAGGACGTGGAAGACTGCGATAAGTCTCGGGGAGCTGTCAACAAGCTTTGATCCGGGAATGTCCGAATGGGGCAACCCAGCTAGAGTTATATCTAGTTACTTATTCCTGAATATATAGGGAATTTAGCGGGAACCAACTGAACTGAAACATCTTAGTAGGTTGAGGAAGAGAGAATAAATAATGATTCCGGGAGTAGTGGCGAGCGAAACTGGAAGAGTCCAAACCTTTTACATTTTTGCCTGGTAATTTATTACTGGGTAAATAAGTTTTCAGACGAATATGTATAAGGGGTTGCGAGATTGCACAAGACCAAGTCAGAGAACTAAAGCTTGCTTTAGAGATCTGACTTGCGATCACAAACTGAAAATAGTGAGTAAGGTAAGAAAATAATGTAGTTAGCGGAATAGTTTGAATGACTAACCAAAGGACGTGAAAGTCGTGTATGCGAAAACTACATTGACCTTATCTGTGCTTTCTCAAGTAAAACGGGGCACGAGAAACCTTGTTTGAATCCGGCAGGACCACCTGCCAAGACTAAATATAATATGCGATCGATAGTGAACTAGTACCATGAGGGAAAGGTGAAAAGAACCCCGGGAGGGGAGTGAAATAGATCCTGAAATTGTGTGCTTACAAAGTGTCGGAGCCTGTATTTATATGGGTGACGGCGTGCTTTTTGTAGAACGATCCAGCGAGTTAATTTCCAGTGCAAGGTTAAGTCAAATGACGGAGCCATAGTGAAAGCGAGCCTGAATAGGGCGTCGACATCGCAAGATGTCAAAAGTACTGGGGATTAGACCCGAAACCGGGTGACCTAACCATGAGCAGGCTGAAGCGACAGTAACATGTCGTGAAGGGCCGAACCGTTGTACGCAGTAAAGTGCTCGGATGACTTGTGGTTAGAGGTGAAATGCCAATCGAACTCGGAGATAGCTGGTTCTCCTCGAAATAGCTTTAGGGCTAGCGTCATGTAAATAGCCGGCGGGGGTAGAGCTCTGTAAAGGAATGAAATCCGCAAGGACATTCATCCTTAACAAACTACGAATACCGCACGGTGGTATCATGGCAGTCAGAACGTCGGGGCTAAGCTCGGCGCTCAAAAGGGAAACAGCCCAGACCATCATCTAAGGTCCCTAAATATATACTAAGTGGGAAACAAAGTAAGATTTCTTAAACAGCTAGGATGTTGGCTTAGAAGCAGCCATTCATTTAAAGAGTGCGTAACAGCTCACTAGTCAAGAAATTTTGCGTGGAAAATGTAACGGGGCTCAAGTATATTACCGAAGATATGGACACATAGTTTTATTACTATGTTTGGTAGAGGAGCGTTCCTATCTGCAGAGAAGCTCAACTGGAAAGTTGGGTGGAGCGTTAGGAAGTGAGAATGCTGGAATGAGTAACCATAAGACAGGTGAGAATCCTGTCGGCCGTAAGAGCAAGGTTTCCTGAGCCATGGTAATCATCTCAGGGTTAGTCGGTCCTAAGCCAAGGCGCATAGCGTAGGCGATGGACATCAGGTTAATATTCCTGAACCGGTCATAATTTGTACACTGATCACGGTGAGATAGTTAAAGCGGATTCATGGTATGTATCCGTCCAACCTAGCGGGAACGCATAGGGAGTGAAAGTGATTCTTCGGAGTCGCGATTTTGATAAAGTAGCTGGCTAGAAAAGCAGATGTACGCGTGATTATGACCGTCCGTACCACAAACCAACACAGGTGCTCGAGTCGAGTAGACTCAGGCTTACGAGAGAACCTTCGCTAAGGAACTCGGCAACAAAGCGACCGTAACTTCGGGATAAGGTCCGCCCCCACATCATACGATGTGAGCCGTGTTCAACTAACTTGGTGAAAGGTGGTTAAAATGAAAATTTGAGTACGTGAGTATTCCTAGTAATAGTAATATTTGCGTCAAAAACCTTTTAAATCACATTTTTTTACTGAGATAGACAAAATATTATGATTAATAATGTTCTTGAGCACGACCTCTCGCATCTTACGATGTGGGGGCCACAGCAAAAGAGCCCACGGAACTGTTTACCAAAAACACAGGTCTCTGCTAATTCGAAAGAAGATGTATAGGGGCTGACTCCTGCCCAGTGCTGGAAGGTCAAGGGGAGCGCTTTACGGTGCGAACTGAAGCCCCAGTGAACGGCGGCGGTAACTATAACCGTCCTAAGGTAGCGAAATTCCTTGTCAGGTAAATTCTGACCCGCACGAA